>Ga0209723_1001386_pt1 | contig 37932 bp, 30 predicted proteins | sample BiotimSIPDNA_2_FD_185750 | JGI IMG/M metagenome (GOLD analysis project Ga0209723, IMG submission 185750) | Anaerobic biogas reactor microbial communites from Washington, USA - Biogas_R2 time_0 SIP DNA (SPAdes) (version 2) | ecosystem: Engineered > Bioreactor > Anaerobic > Unclassified | place... | reverse complement strand
AACCCGAATCTCTTATCAGCCTGAAATCCCTCTACAATATCTCCAATATCTATACCCCTGTATCTGAGTCTCCCCTCAACCGGAACTTTCTCGTTTTCATCCATGATGTATCCATGAACATCTCCAATTCTTGTTAAACCAACAAGTACCCCAGTTCCATCATTGTTGCGTAATCCACGTTTTACGTTGTATCTGGAATATGTTTCTGCATCAATGCAGTTATTCATGATTGCAATTTCTGAAGACTGCTCGAGATATTGTTTTTCGAATTCAGTTATTTCGCGTCGATACATTCTACTCCTTCCACTAGGGACTAAGTTTTATCACCATATATTTCGGGTAAATACATTAAAAAGAATCAAAAGATGAGTGTTAACCAAAATAATTTCTGTAAAAAGCCTGTACAACCCTCAAACTAAAAAAAAGAGTATTCTCAAGCCTGCAAAACTTCAAAGGGGGTTTGAATCTGCGGATATTTCTCTTCAATGCGGGGAAATGCGAGTTTAAAACAGTTGCCAAATTCATCTGAATCTACCCATATTTTACCATTGTGGGCATTCATAACCATCCTGCAAAAAAACAGTCCCAAGCCTTTAGAGTACTGTGACTGACGATTTTCAAGACGGGCATATTTTTCAAATAAAATATCCTTTTCATTATCTGGAATTGGCCTGCCAGAATTAAAAAAACAGATTGTATTGTAATTATTGAGCGACTCAAAGCTTAGTTCAAAACTTCCGTTTTTTGGAATATACTTGGCAGCATTACTTATCATATTCTGAATAACCCTCTCCAAAAGATAAACATCAGCTTTTATGACAAATGGCTCAACAGGTGAATTAATTTTAAGAGTTATATTTTTTTCTTCAAATAATGAATTTCCAGTAAATTTTAAAATCATGCCCTCAATATATCCGAACTGAAGATTTTCAGCTCTGATAAGCAGTTTCCCATCATCCATCTTCGCAACATCAAGAAGATTAGACGCCAGACTTACGATATCAGAACATGTTTCACATACCATATCCACAATTCTCTTTATTTTAGGGTCATTTTCCAGCCTTCTTCCAAGATATTGAAGATTACCCTCAATACCAGCTGCATAATTCTTTATATCATGAACCAATGTTCCCGAAAGAATCCCTTTCATTCGCTCAGATTCTACAAGTTTGAGATTTGCAATTTCAAGTTGATGATTTTTTTCAAGAATATCCTGTGTCTGCTGTTTAACCTTTTTGTCCAGATCCCGGTTAAGCTGTTTGTATTTCTCCACCAAAAATGCATTCTCCATTAAAATACTTGCCTGTGCAGCAAGAATCTGTGCAGATTTAATAGCACTTTCAGAAAACAAACCACTCATTTTGTCGTTGCCCAGATAAACACAACCCATGTAATTATCCTCACGAAATAATGGGGCGCATAAAACCGACCGGTTTTTCTCTATACCACCATCTTTAAACTCCTCTTCCATACCATCTCTTACACATATAACCTGTTTGTACTGTCTGGTCTTTTCCAGAAGTTTGGAAGATATGTATACTGTTGTATTATCAAGATTATTACCGGCATAATCCCGTAAAAGCATTTTTCGTGTCTCATTATTATTATCACAAAGAAATATTCCACCATATTGTGCACCTGTAACCTTAATCATGGCTGTAAGGATCTGATTCAGTAAAACCGGCATTTCACTGATTCCGGATATAGATGAACTTACCATTAAAAGTGAGTCAAAACGTACATGATTACTGTTCTCCATCGGCAGCACAGATGATTTTTCATTGCTTGAAACAATCTCCCTGCGTACATCATTACTGACCCTGTTTACCAGTCGGTCAGTTTCCAGACATGCGCCAATACTCTCAAACAATTTATATGCAATATCGAACTGATTTCTCGCCAAGCCTGGAGCATTCTTTTTTTCAAGGAAATTTCCATAATCATTGACAGTACGTGCTTTTTCATAATTGATATCCAGACGATGATAGATACCAATTGATTTTTTAAAAAATTTTGAAACAAGCTTCTCTCTTTTTGCCAATATCAGATACCAGGCAATTGCGCGATATGCAGCACCCCTGTATGCAGGATAACAGAAACTGGACAAAATCAAAGCCATGAGGCTCCGCATATATCTGAATCGTAAACCTTTCTCAGCACCAAATCCTGCACCTGAATATTTGCGGAAAATCAATTCGCACATCAATGAGAATGCCTTTACATTATACTCATAATTCAAACCATTTTTATTTATAAACGGTATCAGTACATTCGCGATCTCCTCTGCTAAAACATAATTACCTTCCAGTATCTCTTTTTCAAATAAAGACATGGCAGTATGAGTATATGTCAGGAAAATATCCCTGTTTTTAAAAGACTTGTTTACCAGTTCAATATCCTGCGGTGATGATCCCTTTTTCTGAATAGTATTTATCATCACTTTCGCAGATGTTGAAGAATGAAGATAATGTTTGTCTTCAGTTTTCCGGCAATTCACAATCGTGTACTGAATATATTTCTTTGCTTCAGACAGTTGACCTCTCATCAACTGGATTCTCCAAAGATGCTCCGTACAAAGTGATTTTGAAGACATATCACCAATGGATTCAAATAACTCTATGCTGGTATTAAAGCTCTCTTCTGCTTCTTTCCACCTGGCTCCAAAGTAAAGAACCATCCCCTGATATGAATACCCGGTTGCAAGAAGATCAGTGCGGTTCAATTTCTTAGCCTGGGAAATTGCCTTTTTTACATATTTCAATCCCCTCTTTTTCATGAACAACTGATTAACGACTATCCCGTGTGTCAAATAAGCCTCTATGGATTCACAACTGTATTCAAGCTTGTCAAATAGATTCAGCGCTTTGACATGGTAATATAAACAACCAAACATGTCTGTAAAATAAAGCGATAATGACAGCTTGTTTAAAAGCCTCAGTATTACAGTTTCTCCTTTCTTCTGCTTTCGCACTCTCCTTTTGATGCCTATTGAATGTAATGCCTGTCTTAATACTTCCAGCAACAGATTAAATAGTATCAATATTCTTTTTTCCGGAATTCTTATCTCAAAATAGGCCAATGCCCTTTTGAGATATACAATAGACTGTTTGAATTCTCCCATTTTATAAAAAATTATCCCAAGCTTTGACAACAGATCTATTGTCAGTTTTTTATCCCTCCCGTCATCATTTTCAAGCAGGTCACTAAAAACATGCATTGCCTGTTCGTGCTTACCAGATAATAATAGTGCATCTCCAAGTGATAACCGAATCTTGTAAACGCTTACCGTCAATTCACTTCCCCCGGTCTTTTTTAACTGACCCGCAAGCAAAAGCGCATTCCTGAAAAACCGTACCGAATGGTCAAATGCAAGCTTTTCTCTGGCATATTGACCGGCATTATAGGAATAATGAAAGGCTTTTTTTACATTTCCGGTATTAAGCCAGGCGTTTGCTGCTTTAAACAGATAATCCTTGTCCTGCTCCACTCTCGATTCATAAACATTTGCCAATTTCTCATAAAGCATTATACGGTTGTTCTCATTTATTGTCCTGAGCACCGCCGCGTGGATCTTGTCGTGTAAAAATACACATTCACCATTTCCGGTGTAACGTATAATCCCGGCATATTCCATTTTACGAATCATTGGAACAAGCTTGTTTCCAAAGGCGCCAAGCTCGTTGATCAGAGACATGTCTGCCTTGCCGATTATTGCACATATTTGCAAAAAAGACATCTGTTCCTTATCAAACCCTGAAAACCTGTGCATGATAAGTGATACGGAATCAAAATGGTCTGGCAGATTACAGACTTCCCTTACCCTGAATTCCCATCCGTTCTCATTTTCATATAGCAGAGAGCTGTCTATAAGGTACTTGATAAGTTCCAGTAACATGAAAGGATTTCCATTACACTTCTGCAGTATCAGTTTACGCAAATAATATTTATTGCTGATATCACCAAATTTGTATGATAGATACCATTCTATGTCGGTTTCGTGTAATGGTTTAATTTCTACAATTTTATCTGCGGTTTTTGCGATCTGGTTACCAAAAAGCATTTTCCTTGAATACTCACCATCTGTCCGCAATGTAGATATCAACATCATTGGACAGCTTATATTTCTGCAATTCAGCAAAATATCATTTGACACTTTGTCAATCCATTGTATGTCATCTACAAATAAAATCAGTTTCAGTTTTTCGCAAAAAGTTTTAAGCAGATTCGATAATACATACGTAAGACGATCAGCCTCCTTGTCAGGCTCAATCTTGTCTATATTATTTATTTTGGGAAACCACTCCGACATTTCAGGAATTATCTTGCAGATTAACCCGGAATTACCCTGCATTTTCCTGTTTAGATAATTAATAATACTGTTTCTGTTTTCTATGTCAAATACAGTATCAATCGAACTGATCACAGAGAGTATGATCTGGTTATAGACAGAAAAGGGTTGATGAATAGTAAACTGATTACATTTAACATTAATAAACTGTATTCCCTCTTCCCTTCTCAAACCTTTTCTGAATTGCTTGACGATTTCAGTTTTCCCGATTCCGGAGGGTCCATATATAACTACCGAAACTACACCCTTTTTCAGGAAATTATCATAACTTTTCTTAAGCGTCTGTATCTCTTCATCACGGGCGATAAAGACTTTCGATTCTCCCGCAGCGATTAACAGATCCTTTTTCCCTGCAATGAAACTACTGTTATTTCCGTCAATTAATATTTCAGTGACACTCTGAATGTCAAATTTAAATCCTGATGCAGTCTGATATCGTTCTGAAGGCATTATGCGAAGAGCTTTAAGCAGTACCTCATTTACATATACGTGTATGGACCTTATCGGTGATACGTCTGTTTTGAACATTGAAGTAAGAAACTGATCCATCGGTCCATCTTCAACTCCAAAGGGTACTTTTCCGCACAAAAGTTTGTAAAATAAAACTCCTGTGCAGAATAAATCCGATCTGGCATCAATCTTGTTTTCTGTAAAACCAGTCTGCTCGGGTGAAATATAAGGTATTTTACCAACAACTTTGCCTTCCGGTATCTTGCACGCTTCATCATCGGTTAATGCATACCGGAAATCAAACAATTTCACTCCATTATCATCACCTATGAAAACTGTTTGCGGGTTGATATTACAATGTAGTATTCCTCTGCTGTGTATATAATGCAATGCATCCAGAATCTGGGACACTATTTTAAAGCAATCCGATAAAGAATACCTCTTCCCGGTATATAATGCCCGCTCCAGTGTTGTACCTTCGATATGTTTGTAAACTATTGCCAGACCATATTCACAAATAAACTTATCTACAGGCCTGGCGATATTGGGATGATCAAGACCGGATGCAATATTAAAATCTCTGTTTATCGAAAACTCGTTGAGGGTGCGCTTTTTATCTTTACTGCAATCACAAACCCTTATAATATAAAATTCTCCGGAAAGAGAACTGTGTGCTGAATAGATACCGGTTTTTCCATCCGATATCAGCTCTTCTACAACCTGATATTCTCCAATAAACATTCCCATAGTACCTCTCATGATGGGGGGTTAAGAGATAACTATTTATTTTATGATACCGTCTCAATCAAGTCAATATTTTTGCACCTTTTTTCTCGAAAATCTCCTAATTACAGATAAAATTCGGTTCTTTTTCATTCAAAAAACTGAATTTCAGATATATTCTTTGTCAATTGTATTTCATGTCCATTGCTGGATCTTCAGCTACAAGCTATCCACCCTCTCCTCGAATACAAGCTATCCGGTTTCTCCAGAATTAACTGGGTTTCTCATCAGAACTGTACAAAACATCTTTCCTGCATACCAGAAAATCACTGAATTGCATCTGTGAAAACATCGCTTTGATTAATTCTGAAGGCTTACATGATCTTCCTGATCCCATAGACAAAACTGCTTCAATTTCCATAAAAAGCTCTTGTCTTAAGCTGAGATCCAGAATACCGGGACGAATATCTTTACAACGAATTTTTCCTTTTTTTTCGCTTACAATCTCTATTTTTTCACTTTTAAGAATGTTTTTCATTGCTTCGGCAATGGTCTTGGGCTCTGTATCGAAATCGGGCCTGATCCTGTAAATAACAGCTTTTACAGAAGCATTCACGGATGTTTGTTCTGGACTGATTGATACTATATTTATAACTTGAAGATTTTCAGGAAGCCATCTGTTTATGCACAGTAAATCACCCGCGAAATTTGCAGTAATCACAGCATCAAAAGCCTCATTTTCTCCTGTTGAACCAAAGGGCAGAGGCGGACCAAATGATAAACGCGGATGAGGATGAAATCCTTTTGTATAAAGAACCGGAATCTCCGCAATAATGAATGCCCTGTTGAAAATTTCAACCATATCGTGATGTCCCAGAAAACGAAGTGATTCGCCTTTTCTGTAAAAAAACCGGTAACGGTTTGTCTTGCAGTCAATAGGTATTGCTTTTTTACTGAAATAGCCCTGTTTTGACAACTGTAATTTAGAACCAAAAACATTTTTGACTTTTCCGTTACAAACCCCACAAGTTGTACAACCACCACTGCGACAATCAGGAGTTGCCTCTTCTTTCAGTGCTTTTTCCCGTTGCAATTCCAGAAATTTCTGTGTTACACCGATAGATATATTGGACCAGGGTAATTCCTCCGATAAAGGTATGCTGTCTGTATATTTTTTAATATCAATTTTTAATTCAGATGCAGCTTTATTCCATCGTTCAAAATCGAACAATTCATCCCAGCCATCAAAACGTGCTCCCTTTTTCCACGCAAGACAGATCAGATCTGCAATACATTTGTCACCTCTGGCCATGAGCGTTTCCAACAGTGTAATTTTAGAATTTCTGTATGAAACCCGTACGTTCTTTAAATTCTTCAAAGAATATTTGATATATTTAGCCCTATTTGTCAACACTTCTACATCTTCCATTTTTTCTCTCTGAAAAGGAGTGTGCGGTTTGGGAGAAAAAGGAGATATCGCAACATGAACCATGTAACGCCCCGATCTGGCACGCACCAGACCAGCAATACGTGAAACAAGCGATACAATCGCCTCGATATCTTCTTGGCACTCCGTAGGAAGACCAATCATAAAGTAAAGTTTAAGGGTCTGTATATTATTTTCTGCCATTCTTTTAACAGTATCCAGTATTTCCTGATCCGAAAAGCTTTTGTTTATTACCCTTCGCAGCCTTTGACTGCCGGCTTCAGGGGCTATAGTCATCGATGATACAGAAGAAACAGTGCGAAACAAACGGAACTGCTCTTCATTCAATGCATCAATCCTTGTTGATGGAAGAGTAATGGAAATATGTTGTTTGCTTTTAATGACCTGTCCCAATTCAAGCAGATCTTTAAGACAACTGTAATCAGCTGTTGACAGACTCAACAAACCGACATCCTTGAGTCCTGTTGACTCAACACCTTTGCGGATCTGGTTACAAATATCCTGAGGATCACGTTCACGAAGAGGACGATAATACATGCCTGCAGAACAGAACCTGCAACCGCGCGTACAGCCTCTCATTACCTCTACAGCCAGCCTGTGATGAACAACTTTAATCAATGGAACAAGCGGCTTTTGTGGATAATATTCATTCTTCAGAACCGGTACCTTTGCAGCATGAACCACCTTTTTTTTGTGTATAACTGGTACATATACACCCGCAATATCCGAAAGCGCTTCAATAGTCTGTAAACGGGATTTTTTGCCGGCTTTCATTTTTTCCAAAACAGAACAGATCGATACAACTGTTTCCTCTCCATCACCAATTGCAAATACGTCAATGTATGGTGCAAGTGGTTGTGGATTTCCGATACAAGGTCCCCCAGCTATAATAACAGGATCTTCACCACTCCTTTGTTCGCTGCGCAATTCAATACCAGCCAGGTCAAGCATGTTCAGAATATTTGTATATTGCAATTCATATTGTACAGAAAAACCAATCCAGTCAGCATCCTTTATAGGAGCAAAATACTCAAGCGAATATAAGGGTATTTTCAGCTTTTTCAATAACTGCTCTGCATCAATCCATGGATGAAAACAGCGTGAAAGAGCCCATCTGGGATTTTTATTTACCAGATTATAAAGGATCTGAAGGCCGAAATGAGACATACCAATATCATACAGATCAGGAAAACAGAGCACACCATGCACTGTTAACTCTGAGAGATTTTTTTTGATGCAGTTAAACTCTGCACCTGTATACCGCATCGGATTCTCAACAAAAGGTAAAACTTTACTTCTTAAAACAGATTGAATTTCTTTCATTTCAGTTACAAATATGACCTTTGACTATTCAGGTATGAGATTAAATTTAACCGGCACAATTTTGAAATCTGATACCGGTTTTACTGTCCTTTATAGAAAAATACTTAATATCAGCAATATCGGGTAATTTTTAACAAAATAACAGATTATGATTTCCATTTTCCCATGATTCGCTCTAGAGACTAAAAACGAAGATTTTGGTACGATTATTGCTACAAAATGGGAAAACGATTTTATACTGGAGACAGTACATGTCTGAAACAAAACCTTTCTGGGCACAGAATGAAAATGAAATCCTGAAAAAGTTCAACGTTTCAAGTAAAACCGGTCTTTCTGAAAACGAAGCACAAAAAAGATTACAGCAATATGGACACAACCAGATCAGCCAGACCCAGTCCAAAAGCACATGGAGCATATTCATCGAACAGTTTAAAAGTATTATCATCGCAGTACTTGCAATTGCTGGGATTTTATCTTTTGTAATGAAGGAATGGATGGAAGGGACTGCAGTGATGATAGCGATCTTAATCAATACGAGTGTAGGCTTTTTCAGTGAACTGAGGGCAGTACGCTCAATGGAAGCATTACAGAAATTAAGCAGGACACCAGCAAGGGTTTTTCGGGACAGCGATGAAAAAAACATACCATCTCAAAAGGTTGTTCCTGGCGACATTATTACACTGGAAAGTGGAAATTTAGTTCCTGCCGACTGCCGACTGATTCAAGCTTCAAAAGTTCAGGTAAATGAATCTTCACTCACAGGAGAATCCGTACCAGTTTCAAAAACAACAACTCCAATCTATAACCATGAACTTCCACTGGCAGAACGTAAAAACATGTTATATAAAGGAACCTCTTTAACACGGGGAACTGCAGCAGGTGTTGTTGTAGCTACTGGAATGAATACTGAACTTGGTATTATCTCTACCCTGGCACAGGAAGCAGGGGCTCAAAAACAAACAACTCCCCTGGAAAGAAGACTCGACCAACTCGGAAAATGGCTTGTCTGGCTTACTCTTGCTGTTGCGCTTATTGTAGCTGTTTCAGGAATTGCTGCAGGACGGAATCTTAGAATGATGATCGAAATTGCTATTGCGCTTGCAGTGGCAGCCGTTCCTGAAGGTTTACCCATTGTTGCAACCGCAGCACTTGCACGAGGAATGTGGCGTATGGCAAAACGTAATGCTTTAATCAGAAAATTGGCAGCCGTTGAAACACTGGGTGCTACAAGTGTAATCTGTACAGATAAAACCGGTACCCTTACTGAAAACCAGATGACATTGAAACGTGTCATTTTGCCTGTTGGTGACTATGAAATATCTGGTGAAGGGCTTACTGCAAAAGGATTTTTCATGAAAAACGGTGAAACAATCAATCCCTTATCAGACTATAACCTTGTAACTGCGCTTGAAATCGGGATATTATGCAATGATGCAGAACTGGATAATCTGGAAAAACTTGAGGTCTCAGGAGATCCAATGGAGATCGCACTGTTGATTGCCGGAGAAAAAGCTCAAATACCATTCGAAGAATTAAACAGAAGACAAAAAAGAGTAAAAGAAGAAGCGTTTGACCCGGAAATTAAAATGATGGCCACATTTCATGAATTGAAAAACAATCAGTATCGTGTTGCAGTAAAAGGTGCCACTTCAACTGTTTTGCAGAAATGTAGCAAAATCATTAGTAATGATAAAACTACTTCAATGTCTGGCAATTTAGTGTTTAAGTGGAAACAAAATTCAGATAATCTTGCCAATGAAGGGTTCCGGATACTTGCTCTTGCAGAAAAGTTTGTTAACGATATCAATGTAGACCCATACGACAATCTTACATTTATTGGCATAATAGGACTTGTCGATCCACCTCGCCAGTCTGTTCGCCCGGCACTCCGTAAATGCCAGAAAGCGGGTATACGGGTAGTTATGGTTACTGGCGATCAGTCAATAACCGCTCGCAATGTCGGAAAAGCAGTAGGTCTTTTGAATGCAGAAAACGGATCTGTCTTAGAGGGAAATCAGATTCGCGAACCAGACAAAATGTCACAGCAGGAAAGAGAAAAAGTTATTAGGGCCGCGATTCTATCACGAGTGAGTCCGCAGCAAAAACTTAATCTGATTGATCTGCATCGCCGCAACAACAAAGTTGTAGCAATGACAGGTGATGGTGTAAACGATGCACCTGCTCTCGAAAAAGCAGATATTGGAATTGCAATGGGCTGCCGTGGAACGGATGTAGCAAAAGAGGCTGCAGATATGGTACTCCGGGATGATGCCTTTTCAACAATTGTAGCAGCTGTCGAGCAGGGAAGAGCCATTTTCACTAACATCAGGGCCTTTACCATCTATTTGCTCTCCGGAAATACTGGAGAGATTATGGCTGTGGGAATAACTGCAATTTCCGGTTTTCCCATTCCTCTCTTACCATTACAAATTCTTTACATTAACGCAGTAAATGATACTTTCCCGGCACTGGCACTGGGTATGGGGAAAGGTGCGCAAAACCTTATGAATCGACCACCTCGTGATCCTGAGGAATCAATATTGACAATTCGAAGCTGGATTACCATTATAATATATGGGCTGATTATTGGTGCTACAATCCTTACAGCATATTTTCTTGCTGAACAAATTCTTGGATTTACACACAACCAGGCAAACACTGTCTCCTTTATTTCTCTGGGTTTTGCCCGGTTATGGCATGTTTTCAACATGCGGCAGAATGATTCCGGTATTTTTCTCAATGAAATTACCAGAAACCGATTCCTGTGGGGCACACTGCTTTTGGGGAGTATACTTCTGTTTATTGCCGTTTATCTGCCAGGGCTATCTGATGCACTTGGTACACATGATCCTGGATTATCTGGATGGTTTTTGATTCTGATTACCAGTCTGATACCTCTGGTGGCAGGTCAGATATATAAATTGTCCAGAAAACTGATTCTGTAAAAAAACTTATCATTGCAAATGTATAAGTTAAATGCCCTCTTTTTCAAACTGTTGGAATCAGAAAAGAATCAACACGGTTTTGCTTTTAACTATCTGCCCCGTTTAAGCCTTTCAGCAAGAAACAAAGGAAGATGATTGTCTTTAATTTTCTTCTGGGTAACCGTGTAATCATAAACGACTCTTGTTAACGATAACTCTTTTGAATCCGAATCGTAGATTGCATAACAGGATCTTGAATCAAAATCTCTTGGCTGCCCTACACTTCCTACATTAATAAGATAATAATTATTCTCATTAAGCTTTATGCTATGCTCAGAATGAAGAATAATACGATCCTTTTCCTGTATCATTATAGAAGGCCAGTGCGTGTGGCCAATAAAATTTATATGATAAACAAGACTGTTAAATGCCTCAAAAACTGTTTCCTCAGAATCCGGAAAAACATAAACCCAATCCTGAGGATTTGAAGGAGATGAATGCGTAAAAAACATATTGTCTTTTTCGACTGTTAAAGGAAGTGTTTCCAGAAATTTTTTGGCATTTTCTGAAATATTCTGTTTGGTCCATTCCATGGCAGCAAATGCAAAATAGGTAAAGTTCTGAGTATCAATTTTTCCAATCGCAGCATAGTCATGGTTTCCGGCAACACACAAATCAGAATATTTCTTTATTAATTCAATGCACAATTCCGGATCTGGATAATACCCAACGATATCCCCGAGACAAACAATTGAATCGATTGGGCGCTTTTCAATATCGCGCAAAACTGCTTCAAGAGCTTCTGCATTTCCATGTATATCAGAAATTACCGCATATCGCATATTCAAAAACCTTACAAATCCTGTTATATATACAATAAACTGCAGGGATCATATATTATATTATGCTATATTTTTCGGTACAAATAAATATAATATCATACAATATTCTCAGTTCAAAAGAACTGTAGCTAAAATAATGAATAACTACAATGTCTGAACCAAATAATAAAAATTCTGTTCCAAAGCATAATTCCAGTGATATTTCCGAAAAACTGGAATCATTTCGAAACCATATTATACCAGCATCAACTGTACTTATTCTTACACACGATTATCCGGACCCGGACTGCCTGGCTTCTGCTTTCGGTATATTTCATCTTTTATCGTTCTGGGGTATAAAATCCTCTGTTATTTCCTTTGGTGGATTTGTTGGCAGGGCAGAAAACAGAGCAATGATCCGATTCCTCAATATCCGGACAGTACCTTTTGTTCTCACAGAAATAAAAGATTTTGAAAGAATTATTCTGGTCGACTCATTTCCCGGAAAAGGCAATGTATCCCTCTCACCAGAAGTGCCAGTACATGCTGTGATGGATCACCACCCTAATGACCCTCCTCCAGATGCACCTTATTTTTATGATATAAGGAAAAACTACGGTGCAACTTCAACACTGGTAACAAAATATCTTCTTGAAGCACATTGTCCTATTTCACCAAAACTTGCGACAGCACTGTTTTATGGCATAAAAACAGATACCGGCGATATGCGTCGTGAAGTCTCTCAGGATGATCTTGATTGCTATAAATTTCTTTTCGACATCATGGAACACAAGCTGCTTTCTAAAATTGAAAATCCCGATCGTGATGTTGAATTCTTTAAAATAATTCACCGTGCTGCAGAATCGGCTGTCAGCTATAATGATGTTGGATACACACACCTGGGAAATGTAACTACTCCTGATTATATTGCCGAAATGGCTGATTTGTTCCACAGTCTGGAGAAACTTGAATGGATGATCTGTTCAGGTATATTTAAAAATCAGATTTTTTACTCAATTCGTTCTAAAAATTCCGATTCTGCAGGAACAATTGCAGAAAATATTGCAAGGGCTTTTGATGGAAGCGGCGGCGGTCATTCAAGGGTTGCTGCCGGAAGAATTCCTTTTGATACTGAACCAGTGAATAAAATTCTCGATAAATTCGAATACATATTTAAGACTAAATTAAATATTGAAAATGTTGCTGAAGAAAAATTACTGAGTTAAAGCTCAATAGTGATGATTAATTTACACGATTCTGCGATACAACCAGTCACAGAATACCGTGCAAATAAAAAAACGAAAACTGGCGTGAAAATGATATGCAATTATCAAACTTAAACACTACCAAAAATGTTAAGCAATTGTGCCATGCCTGTCGTTTGTATATCAAACTGATTCAGTATACGTATTGATATTTAATCGTCTCTATTCAGATAATAACCAGGTATTATTTATAGGAGATAAAACATTATGTGGAATTATACCGATAAAGTACGTGATCACTATCTCAATCCCCGTAATGTTGGAGAAATCCAGCATCCGGATGGATTTGGGGAAATCGGAAATCTTACTTGTGGAGATGCTCTTCGTCTTACTTTCAAACTCGATGAAAATGGTAGAGTCTCCGACATCCGTTTTAAAACATTCGGCTGTGGAAGTGCTATCGCATCAGCTTCTGTCCTGACAGAAATGTGCAAAGGTAAAACGCTTGATGATATAAAGAAAATATCCAATAAAGATATAGCTGAAGCACTGGGTGGATTACCAAAAGAAAAAATGCATTGTAGTGTAATGGGCCAGGAAGCTCTTGAAGCTGCAATAAAATTCTATGAAACAGGTGGCGAAATACCAGTAAAAGATCAGGTTGAAGGAAAAATTATTTGCACCTGCTTCGGCGTAACCGACAAAACAATCGAAAAAGCTATTCGGGAAAATGGACTGAACACAATTGAAGAAGTCACAAACTTCACCAAGGCCGGTGGTGCATGCGGAGGATGCCATGGAGAAATCCAGAAAATACTGGATAAAATTCATGGAAACAAAAGCGGCGGAAAAATCAAAAGTTCACCGCGACTAACAACATTACAGAAAATTGATAGGATCCGTGAAGTAATCACAACTGATATCAATCCAATACTGACTCAAGATGGAGGAAGCTGTGAACTTGTTGATGTTGACGGCAATGATGTATTTATTAAATTTAAAGGTCATTGCATGGGATGTGCTTTTTCCGGATTAACTTTAAAATCTGTTGTTGAAAAGAAACTTCATGAGGCAGTTTCGGATCAATTGTTTGTCAAATTATCCGAACAGGAATAATACAGATCGATTTCGACTATTGACCACCATTATTCATCATTTTATAATTATGGTCTACTTTTCGAAAGTGTTTTAAATGATCAGTATTATTGTCTGTTCGCGCAAAAATCCATCGTGGAATATTCACCAAAGAAATATTGCCAAAACAATTGGTGCACCGTTCGAATATCTGAAAATCGACAACAGGAATAATACTTACAATCTTTGCAGTGCATATAATGCTGGTGTCGGTAATGCATCGGGTAATATCCTGGTTTTTATGCATGAAGATGTATTCTTCATGGAAGAAAACTGGGGTAAAGTACTGGAATCAAAATTTAATGACCCTGCAACCGGTCTGGTTGGTGTTGCGGGAACACAGTATATTTTTCCTGATAATCCGGCATGGGTTCTTGCAGGCCGCCCCTTCATTCGTGGACATGTCATTCATGAACTAAATAATGGTTCCGTTTATAACTTAACCGTTTTCAATCAGGATCGCAGTGATTCAGAGGTAGTTGCTGTTGATGGACTTTTTTTTGCAATACGAAAAAGTCTTTTTGAAAAAATCCAATTTGATGAAATAAATTTTGACGGATTCCATTTTTACGATCTTGATATCTGTATGCAAATACGAAAAAGTCATAAACTGATAGTTACCTGGGATATTTTGGTAAAACACCTTTCGGGAGGCTCTTTTGATATTTCCTGGAAAAAATATGCTTCACATTTTTTAACCAAATACAAAGACATGCTTCCTGCTTCCTGCACACAGGATACTCCAGATCTTTCAAAACGTATACCTTTTGAAAATTTCGATTTGCGCGGAAGAGTCCCTCAAGTTACCATTACTTGAATTAAACAATCCTTTCATGCAGATCTTTTTTGCAGCACCTGGTAAAAACTCTGGTACAGTAATCAAAAGAGACTGCACTATTTTTTTCATTGCAACAACGAATCGATGTTTTATAACGAAACAACTGTTTCATTGTTAAACAAACATTTTTTAACAATTCAGCAAAAAATAGTTCTTTGGGTAAATAAAACTCATTTTACTGTTCTGTTTTTCATGCCAGTAATTATAGGCATGTTATTTGCTAAAAGACTTGCCAAATCTGATCAATCCTATTTACCAAATCTTTTTAATGGAGGTTTATATGAACGTAAAGCCACTTGAAGATCGTGTAATAATCCAACCCATGGAAGCTGAGGAAAAGAGTGCTGGCGGTATTATTATTCCCGATGCAGCAAAAGAAAAACCTCAGAAAGGAGAAGTTGTTGAAGTTGGCCCGGGAAAAACAAATGAAAAAGGACAAAAGATAGAAATGAGTCTCAAAAAAGGTGATAAAGTCTTATTTGGAAAATACTCGGGAACTGATATCTCTATTGATGGTAATGACTATCTTATTGTACGTGAAAGTGATGTTCTTGCTGTTTTATAATATCTTGTCTTTATCGTTTCGTTACAACTAACGTAAATCATCTGCATTTGAAAAGGAGTAATTCTATATGGCGGCAAAAATGCTTGCTTTTGACATTTCAGCACGTGAGAAACTTCTAAAAGGTATCGATACCCTGGCAAATGCTGTAAAAGTTACACTCGGTCCCCGTGGACGTAATGTAGTTCTTGAAAAAAGCTGGGGTTCTCCAACTGTAACCAAAGACGGTGTTACAGTCGCAAAAGAGATAGAACTTGAAGAAAAATTCGAAAATATTGGTGCAAAACTTGTCAAAGAAGTTGCATCAAAAACTTCTGATGTCGCTGGTGACGGAACCACAACCGCAACTGTACTTGCACAGGTAATTGCACGGTTAGGAATTAAAAATGTTACCTCTGGTGCAGATCCAATGGCTATTCGTCGGGGAATGGATAAAGCTGTTGCAGCTATAGTTGAACAATTGAAAAAAGATTCCCGTACAATTTCTGGAAAAAAAGAGATTGCGCAGGTTGGAACAATCAGTGCAAATAACGACCGGGATATCGGTGATTTACTTTCCGACGCAATGGAAAAGGTTGGCAAAGATGGAGTTATTACAATTGAAGAAGCCAAAAGTATGGATACTTCTCTGGAAGTCGTTGAAGGTATGCAGTTTGATCGCGGTTACCTTTCACCATACTTTGTAACTAATCCGGAGAACATGGAATGTGTTCTTGAAGAGCCAGTGATTTTGATTCACGATAAAAAGATCAGTGCCATGAAAGACCTTCTGCCATTGCTCGAAAAAATAGCTCAAATGGGGAAAAGCTTCCTGATCATTGCAGAAGATATTGAAGGTGAAGCTCTTGCGACTCTGGTTGTCAATAAACTCAGAGGCACCCTCAAAGTTGCTGCTGTAAAAGCACCTGGTTTCGGAGACCGCAGAAAAGCAATGCTTGAAGATATTGCAGTGTTGACAGGAGGCATTGTCATTTCTGAAGAAGCCGGATTTAAACTTGAAAACACTACTATCGATTCTTTAGGAAATGCCAAAAGAATTGTTATAGACAAAGAAAATACAACCATAGTCGAAGGTGCTGGCAAAACAGAAGATATCAAAGGAAGAATAAATCAGATTCGAAAACAAATCGATGAAACTACTTCCGATTACGACCGCGAAAAACTTCAGGAACGACTTGCAAAACTCGCAGGGGGTGTTGCTGTCCTGAGGATAGGTGCTGCAACTGAAACTGAAATGAAAGAGAAAAAAGCTCGTGTTGAAGATGCTCTTCATGCAACAAGAGCAGCTGTTGAAGAAGGAATAGTAGCAGGGGGTGGTGTCGCTCTTATCAGAGCATCAGCCGCTTTAGACAATGTTAAAGTTGAAGGTGATGAAACTATTGGTGTAAATATTATTAGAAGAGCCTGTGAAGAACCCTTACGCCTCATTGCTACAAATGCAGGTAAAGAAGCATCTGTTATTGCCAACCAGGTAAAAAGCAACAAAGGTGGATATGGTTACAATGCATATTCTGATACTTTTGAAGATATGCTTGATGCAGGCGTTATCGATCCGACAAAAGTTACACGTACAGCCCTGGAAAACGCTTCAAGTATAGCAAGTCTGGTACTGACAACAGAATGTGTTATCTCCGAAAAACCGGAAAAGAAAGAAAATATTCCGGGAGGTGCAGGTATGCCTCCGGGTGGTATGGATGAATATTAATGACCAAATAATCAACTCTCAAAGAAACCGGTCTCTAACGGCCGGTTTCTTTAATGACCATATTTTATAAACCATGCCTGTACAAAAAACCAGGATCAGGTATTATCTGTATATAATTAAAAACCGATCTAACGATATGGTATATGTGATTTGAATGATTCATTATTTGCTACATAAGGGAGCCTCATCAAATCCACCAAAAATTAGCAAAACTTGTATAATCTCTCTCAATTCAGCCCAGATTATGTTCGTTCAGTTCGAGACCATGCAGCAGATTCTATACCTTTTAAATACCTGAAAAAACCCAGGGTTAACGCAACATTCATCACAAGAAAATAATAGATATGACGGGTAATTCTTAACGGGATTACTTTGAAAAGGCATCCGCTCAACAGTATTATTGACCCTGCGGCAAAGATCATTCTATACATGTCTACAGGTTTATAGTAAAAAAGTAATCCACAACTAATATAAGCAAAAAGAAGGAAAAAAGGTGAAAACCATCTTGTCACCTTATGGGAGATATAACAGAATGATGGCCATCCGATAAATGGATTCAAGAAATCAAGCAACCAGAAAAAAGCCTGAAAATTTCCGGCCCCGATTCTTACACGCCTTAAAAACTCCCTTGAAACATCACCTGTCATATCTTCCTGCGAAACAGCTTCTGGCTCATATATGACCCTGTAACCCTTGCGGATAACGTTCATGGGTATCAAGACATCATCATTTGAGTATGCGTTATCAGGAATTGGACTGAATAGTTCTTTCCGTATTGCATAAAATCCACCAAACGCCGAAATAGTACTGTGCAAACTGCCTTCAATATATTTTTGTTTTGATTCAAATTTTCTGTAAATATTTTCACCGAATTCTTCAATCTTCTCTGAAACATGTTTAATATGGCCAGCAACACCTCCTATTAGCGGATCAGCGAAATTTCTGGCAATCGCCTTAAGACAATCAGGATTATGAAAAGTATTGGCATCAGTGAACAATATTATATCTGTTTCAATTAATGTGGCGATTCTGTTAAGAATACCGGTTTTACCGACTCTGTCGGCAGATACCCATAGTTTTATTCTTTTATCATTATAGCTGCATACGATTTCATCAGTTTTGTCACTCGAATTATCGGAACCAACCCATATTTCAAGCTTATCAGAAGGATAATCGATTGATAAAATATTCTGAATTTTTTTAGCTATTACTTTTTCTTCATTATATGCCGGAACTAAAACACCGATGCTGGGATAATAGTTTTTATCTTGTTTTACTGGCTTTCTGAACTTTTTTTCAATAATAATCAGAGTAAGAGGATATAAAAAGTAAGAATAACCAATTAAAAATATTGAAATCCAGAATACGATTTCGGTTATTAAAATAACTGTTTGATTCATTTTCCTTCAGGCGATATAAACATGTATTTGAAGAATGTAAAACCAGCTTTTATTATGCGTTTTGTTTCTGACGGGTGAGTAATTATCTGAACAGTTTTTGAAAAGAAGTATTTAGGTCTGAGATAAAACTCTTTTCGTGCTCTTGCACAAAAAGTCACCAATTCCTCATAACTTAAATCCGGATTTGAAACCACAGAAGAATGAAGGCCTTTATCTGTAATCCATTTTCGAAAATCCTGTGTTACTATCCAGCCCTTTTCTTTATAATACTGATAGTCACTCGTTCCTGGATACACCATAATTGGAAAAAACTGAGCTGTATCAGGATTTAATTCTTTTGCTAATGCAAGCGTTTTTTCCAGTGTTTCTTTTGTTTCTCCCCTGTTCCCTACCATAAAGCATCCATGAACAAGGATTTTGGCTTTCGAAGCATCTTTAATAAATTTTCTGATCTGTTCCAATGTAATTGACTTTTTAATATTATCAAGAATAGACTGGTCCCCGCTCTCAAAGCCTACGCAAAAGAGTCTGCATCCGGCTTTTTTCATTATTCTCATTGTTTCATAATCGACATCAGCCCGGGAATTAGCAGACCACGGAATTTTAGTCGCTTTTGCATCAATAAGCGCATTAGCCAACGCCCTGCATCTATTCCTGTCTGCTGTCAATGTATCATCTTCAATCATTATCTCTTTTATACCAGGGAAATTTTTCTGGATATATAAAAATTCCTCAACAATTGATTCTATTGATCTTTTCCGGTATCGATGTCCCTGTAATGTCTGGGGAACAACACAATATGTACATTTATAAGGACAACCGCGGCCTGTTACTATTACTACCAGCGGATGACGACTGTGGCCATAGAAATATGGATCAATATCAAGATATTTTTTATATACAGATGATACAAACGGAATCCCATCCAGATCTTCAATATACGGGCGAACCTTATTTTTTACGATAGATCCATTTTCGGATCGAAATGCCAGTCCGCTTATCTTTTCCAAAGCCCGGTCGGTTGTATTTTTGTTTTGCAACATTGCTGCGAGTTCAACCAGAGTCTCATCATACTCTCCAAAAGCAACTGCATCAATCTGATCACTAATTTCCAGAGTCTGCTCAGGAAGGGCAGAAACATGTACTCCAACCAAGACCACATACAAAGACGGAATCTTTTCCTTAAGAGCTTTTGCCACATCAATATCGTTGTAAATACTTGGTGTTGAAGTATCAATAACCACCATAGCGGGATTAAACTTTTTAATTTTTTTTACGGTTTCATTACGATCTATGGAAGCCCCAGTAGCATCAATCAATAACACTTCATGGCCCGCCTTCTCAAGATATCCGGTTGCGTATGCTAACCACATCGGATAGTACAATGTGCCACTTCTGGCAACAGCGGGTGAACGGGATTCTCTGGAATATTTTGAAAAAAATGGTGGATTAAGTGTAACAATTCGCATTCGATTTATTCTATTTGTTTAAAAGGTTTTCAATTTTTTCTTTTAGCGGTCCCTTGGCTAACAAACCAGTATGTTGATCTACTATCTGACCGTTTTTAAAAAACAACAAGGAAGGTATACTGATAATACCATACTTTTGGGCAGATTGCGGGTTTGTATCTATGTCAACTTTGCCGATAACAACTGAATCTTTATATTCGGAAGCCAATTCTTCAATTATTGGTGTCAACATTTTACATGGTCCACACCACTGCGCCCAGAAATCCACAACTACCGGCAATTCACTTGATATAACTTCAGAATGAAAAGAATCATCTGTAATTATTTTTATATCTCCAGCCATAATTACTCCTTTTTCCTTTTCTGTTTGGGGTTATCGGTTATTAAACTTTTCATTGAATCAAAAACAGCTTTGAATTTCTGAGGTTTACTCCTGTATTTTTCCAGATACTGTACTGCATCAGAAGCCTCTATGCCGGTAATCTCTTTAAGTTGAATATATTTTTCAACTTTCGACTCCGGATCGATCGTGTCATTAGCTTTTAAAAAAATGATTCCCGCTAAAAACCTGTTAAAATCGTTTTCTGAAGGATTTGAATACAAGGGCATGATGATAAGTATAAATATAATAATTGGAATTTTTATCTGCGGTATCATTTGTTTTATTCCAGATGAACAGAAAATTTTGTGTTATAAAAATGATGACCGGAAACGGCATTGTCAAGTTTGAGTTTCTGAAGAAACCGGATCATTCAAATAAAACAAATATAACAATCCCCTTATCACCTCATCGGGTTTAACATCTCGCATGCATTGTTTGTTTAATCTTAAACATTTATTTCCACCGTGAGCATGACATGGTCTGCAAAAAAGCTTTTTCTCAAAAACTACAAATGGAGGATTTTTGACTGGATAAAAACCTAAATGATAAGTAGTTGGTCCATATACGATACCTGCCTTTACGCCACAAGCACGTGCAAGATGAGACAAACCAGTATCATTTCCCAAAGCAAGAGCACAATTACTTAATACCTGCCCGCACTCATATAATGAAATTTTCCCGGCTAAAGAAAAACACCTTTTCCCAATTAACCTACACATGTTTTCTGCTCTTTCACGATCAGATGGACCACCCATAATTACAGTAATCCAGCCTTTTATCATAAAATAACGACCGACAGTGATATAATAATTCTCTATCCATTCTTTGTTTTTCCAGGCACTAAATGGAAAAAATGCTATTAATGGACGCTTTATCTTTCCATACTGCAACATTTGTTCAATTCTTTGGGGTATCTTTTTGTTGAACAACAACCTGGGAGATGAAAACGGTTTTGCCGATAGTTCCTTAACTGACCTTATATACCGGGTAATTACATGCTCATCTGCTTTATACAGATTAATGCGTGTAAAAAGTAACATTGTCCTTTTTAAATGAAGTTTATCAAATCTACAGGTCCGTTTTTTAAATCGTAATCCATTAACTACCCTGCAGCTTCTTCTGTTATTCTGAAGATCAATTACAAGATCCCAGTTTTGCTGAGATACCGCAAATGTTGAAATTTCTTCATCTTTTGAAATTCCTCTTACAGAACTTAAATGTTTATCTTCAGAAAACAGTTCAACGTATTTTGTATCTGTGAGAAAGGTAATACTGCAACCGATAAAATGGTTTTTTAGAACCGAAAATAATGGAGCTGTGAGGATTACATCTCCCATAGATGAAAAACGAATAACTAGAATTTTTCCTGCATTTATAGCCATTTATCAAATTTTATGTGTTTTCCGGATTAAAAAAATGATATTTTAATTGTGTTCACTGTTTTTCTGAAAATAATCCCTTAATATAGCACATTTCTACCAAAAGGTAAAATTTATGAGTGATTCCAATCAAGACGGAGAACAGTTACAAAAAGTAAATATCGAAAAACAGGTCAAAAACCCATATAAAACTCAAAGCCCAAAGATTTTAAAACCAGATGACAAAATCGGACCTAATAAAGTACTCCTCCAGATCGGTGAAGGTGGCAGTTCCAATGTGTATAAAGTCTGGCATGAAGGACTGGAGGTAATCAGAGCTGTAAAAGTTCTGAAAAAGTATTCAAACAAGGAAGCAAGGGAGAGATTTCTTACTGAAGCAAAAATTCTTGCAGATATTCATCACCCAAACATTATCGAAATTCATAACATAGGCCTTATCGATCAGCAAATTCCCTTTATTGAAATGGAATTTGTTGATGGAGTTTCAATAAAAAGCATGATAAGTCAAAGATCCCGGCTTCCTCTTTCAGTAGCACTCTCAATAGCATATTCTGTCTGCCAGGCGCTCCAATACGCTCACAATAAAGATTATACTCTTTACGGAAAAGTATATAAAGGGCTTATCCATCGCGACATAAAACCAGAAAACATTTTTTTTTCAAAAGATGGCATCGTCAAACTGATGGATTTTGGTATTGCACGACCAAGTGAAGTAAGTCTTCACACAGTCGGTGCAAAAATAATGGGAACACTGGTATATTTAAGTCCAGAACAATTAAGCAGCAACAAACTTGATTTAAGAAGTGATATTTTTTCCTTGGGCACAGTGCTCTATGAAATGGTAACGGGATGCAGAGCTTTTCCACAAAAAACGCTTTCAGAACTTGTGCAGAAAAAAACAAAAGGCCAATACCGGCCTGTCGAATCATGCGGTATCCCTGTACCCAGACAGCTTTTATCCATAATCAATAAATCAATGGCCCTGGAACCGAAAAACCGGTATAATAATGCTGCTGAATTTAATTATGATCTTTTTTCTGTTTTAAGAAGTATCTCTGACAGAGCTCCCCAGGACATCATTTCACAATACTCAAATAATCCTGCAAGCATAACTTACTGGACCCCACCAAAAAAACAAAATTATTTGTTTATTTTAATCATAATCGCATTAGCAATACTGATTATGATTGTAAAAGCAATATTATAAATGTAAACAATCTTTTTTCCGGATCAAACTTCAGCTAAACAGTGACATACCCGGATTACCGGGGATATGAACTGTTATTGCGCCTCTCCCTTGAAAATTTCTGCAAACTCTGTTTCTGGAAAGAAATAATCTTCCGGATTTTTCGCTGTGCCATTATGCCAGACTTCATAATGAAGGTGAGGTCCTGTACTAAGGCCACTAATTCCAACAGTGCCAATTATCTCACCTCTGGTAACCTTTTTCCCCTTGTATCTTACTTTGCAGCTTCCAAGATGCGCATAAACAGTGCTGAAATCATTTGCATGATCAAGATACAGCCGCATTCCCCATATTGGATGATTTTCAAAACGTTTTACAACACCTGAAGCAGTCGCATAAACAGGTGTTTCCTTTTCAGCTACAAAATCCACTCCATAATGCCATTTTTCTTTTGATGTAAAAGGATCTTTAGACAGGCCAAAGGTTCTGGAAACAACATATGGTTTGGGGACCGGATAAATCACTGGAATACTGTCAAACACGTTGTTGTTTTCACCTATACCAGAAAGAAACTGTTTTAACCGGTATTCCTGATTCTTTGCATATCTTAAAAGAACATCACCCTCTAATCCGACCAGATCTATTACCTTTTTTTCTTCTGATAACGACTCACTGTCAATTATTCCATAATTTAAAACTACTTCACGTTTTCCTTCAAGACGGGTAACCTGTTCTTTTAGATTATTCAATAAACGCAATGTAGACAGGATTTTTTGAAGCAAAGCCTTATTTTGTTCTGTAAGATTTTTGTGCTGGTTCTGTTCTGCTTCATTTAGGGTAAATATATCAAAAGGTATGAAATATCCTGCGAACCCTAATATAACAATTGAAAAAAAGATAACCGCCACAGAAAGACGTATGCGAAAAGCTTTAACCGAAACTCCCCGTGGCGGAACAATAAGAATCGTCTTTTTACCCATTAATTAATAACCAGTTGTTTCACTTTCAGATTCGGTCTGTTCCTCTTTGTTTTTTTTGTTTTCTTCCTGAATCTCTTTAATCTTTTTTTCTATACTTACAAGTTCATCACGAAGAACATTTATATTTTCTACTGCCTTTTTTATTGTTAAATCGTCACCAATTGTATCCTTTTTACCTTCTTCAATTAAATCGAATGTCCGTTCCCCCATATCAATAAAATTTCGCTCTATTTTCCTTTTGGCAGCCATTTCTTCCACTTTAAGCTTTCCAATCTTTGTAAATTCTTCAATTTTTTCCATTGAAAGTGTTGCACCTTCTCTGAAACTTTTTTTCACTTTCTCCCAAACATTATCCATAAAGCCTCCTGTTTTAGTGTGATTTTCACTCATTATAACATTATTCGATATCCTACAGTATTCAAATTCACATAGTTGGGGTTATTACTTGATCATTGATACCTGAAAGTACAGATAAATCCCAAAATTTCAAATTATATGACAAAAAGCCATTGAATATTTTATACCTGTGTCTCACGCAGCAGGTAATAGAAAAATAAATCAACTTTCATTCCTGATGAAACCCCCAAATTTAATATCTGAAATAAATTCCGGTGGAATATGAACAATCTAAAACCCACTTAATCTGAACTGCTCAATTTCATCATCTATAGCTCTTTTCATTTCAAGAGATGCTGCTGAAAGAATATAATCAAATCTTTTATCCGGTGCGGAAATATTAATGGAAAAAATAATCCTGCTCTTTGGAAAATCCCACCTGGCGTATGCCGAAGTTACAATATGCTGATAATAATCATAAGGATGATATCTGAGGTTCCACCTCTCAAGTTTCAAATAAGAATCAAGTTTTGAAAATATTTCTAATGGATTCAGATCTTTAAAAACAGGCTTTTTTTTACCATATTTACTTTCCAGCAATCTGTATATTTCATGCACAAAACCCATGGTCTTGTTTCTGATTGCATTATAGTATTCATTTACACTACGATAAACGTTATAGTTAAAATCAAAGTTTTCCAGTTCATTGAAAATAAATGAAGTAGTAGCCTGAAAAAAAAGATCGTTCCAGAAATAGTATCTGACTACGGCAGGATAACCGGCAATAGTGGTGTTTGAAGAAAATATTTTTATATTCATCTGCTCCGGAAATTCCTTTACAGGCATTTGAGACCAGTTTTTGACACCAGTTGCCGTTCTTACTTCATCTGGTTGACTCCCCCATTGTGCGCCATTAAATCCAGTAACAGGCTGATGTTGAGCAAATAGTAAAGAATGAATTATAAACGGGAGAAATACAGATCTAATCATTAGATTAACCCTCAATTTTCGCTTTTCATATTTTCCAGTTTTTCTCTATAATTCCTGCAAATGTAATGAATATAGAGATAATCCATAACCTAATCAGACGATCCTTTACGTAGTCTGCTTCGTGAAATATTGGAGATTACGATTACGACAGCAATCCGAAAAAGATAGATAGATAATACCTAGTTGGAAATAATGCCCTTTCTGCTATAGTTTCGCTCTCACTGTAATCATAAATTAATCTTCTTCATTCAGGAATTAATTTCTATTTTACAGTTAACCCCGGACTGTTAAGGTTAGTATAATTCTACAATTGTTTATCCTTGATTCCCATATACAAATTTTTCGGCTATTTTAATAAAGTACTTGATAGACTACCTGTTCGTTTTCCATATTCAGTTACATTATACATGTCTTTAGATCTGAGGTGAATTTATGGGGATATCCAGAGATGAAATAATCGAACTTGCATCCAGATATGTAACAACTGAAGAGATAACTGATTTTCCATTTGAAAATGATATCTTCTGTATGCTGATTCGCGAGATACCACACGACAAAATTCTTCAGGAAGAAGAAGGCTGGTCATTCAGAGGATATGGAATCTGTATTGGATATGTTAAAGATGAGGAGTCAAAACCTGCTGGAAAATGGCTGTGGATGCACTTTGTAAGTCTTGATACATTTCCACCTGCAGTTCAGGTATTAAAATTACAACCTCCACACGTAGTCAAAGGACGATTCCAGAATTCAGAAAGATCTCATGAAATTCGCATCCTGAAAATCAGTATTGGTAAGATGTCTGAAGATCTGGAAAAATCAAATGCTAATGAAAATACAAAAAAGGCCATTTCTGGCGAAAATAAACTGGAAAGCAAGATTGTAAAATTCAGAAAAAAAGAAACCAACTCATGATCCGAAAACCTTTTTTTTAATTCACATTTATTGATCCACAAAAATAATTGGCTAAAACAATTCATAATAACTCACAATAAACATACCCTAAACATACCCTAAACATACCCTGATTTTTTATCAGTTTACATTATTTTCAGCCGCGTTTTCTGGAAAATGCGAATGGACTTTTCTTCAGAATTTGCTTTACCATTTTATCTATGTTTTTTTGAATAGAAGTTTTGCCGGGATTAACACCACTAACACAAGACATAATATAACCATAACCAGCTAATGAATCATTGGAACAATCAATTAATACAGCATTTGCAGAAAACTTCAACTTTGGGTTCACCACCTTATCATTAATCGACCTATTCCTGAATTGATCAGTATAATACATCGGTTCTGAATCAAGTTCTGGCTCAGATGAACCAACTATGCTTATTTTATCTGTAACATCAACACTAAAATCTTCCAGAATCAGCATGTAATCAATTCCACTACATACATATTCTTCAAGACTTATCGATGGAGTTCTAATTTCTACGTGCCTGTTTTGAGAACCAACAGTTTGCGGTTTCAGGGGAATTGAATCATTCAGATAAATAATGCGTGTAAAAGCAGAATGCTGCAGAACTGCATTTTTAAACTCTTTCTGGAAAAAACTTTCAAACTTTTTTCTCACATTTCCTGAACCCAGAGCCATTTTCACTGCAACGGTGTCATCTATGGACACAGTTGGTAAGAAAATTATCCCCAATGCATTTTGATTTGATGATAATTGGACCTGTTTTGAAGTAAATGTCATTGGTGGCCTTGAACACGAGAAAAGCATTAAAAGGATGGACAGTTGAATCGATAGTTTCATTGATATTCTTCCTGCTTGTTTTTCTTTGTGGATAACTGAATCTGAAAATCATCCAATAAAGTATTTGACTGATTCTTATCAAATTATTATTTTTAGCCTTATTTAGTCAATTTTTATTCATAAAATTCTAAGGAGAATTTACAATGCAGCGCCATAAATCTGTTGAAAAACGTAATCGTACAAGCCAAAAAGCTAATATTGTTAACAGAATGGGGCGTTCCAGAATTAAAACTGCAGTCAAAAAGGTGCTTAGCGCAAAAGATAAAGATAATGCCAATGAGGCTTTAAATTCTGCAGTTTCAGTATTGGATAAAAGTGTTAAAAGCGGATTAATTCATCGTAATAAAGCCGCAAACAAAAAATCTTCACTGTATAAATTTGTGAACCAATTGGAAAAATAGTTCTTTTCGACATAGATACTCAGACAGATCAGTTTAAACTGATCTGTTTTTTTTATCTCCTCCTTTTTTCTTCAATATTCAATAAAATAATCATGGTATTATTTTCTTCCGATCCCGTGTTGCGAATAGTAAATTTTATTTAACACTTATTTTAAACATTGGCAATCCATTGAACACTTTGCCGTTCAATTGCGGCTCAGAAAAACAGATAATGAGTTTAGAAATCAAATCTGTCAGGAAATCTCCTCAACACCAACTGAAATTTGCTTTAAATTACAGAACAAATCACTCGTTTGGAGTTGAGTTAAGTCAAAGTCAAATTAGCCTGAACCTTCAAGTTTATTCGGGATAATCCTGGTCAATTCAGAAACTGCAAAAAAAAGAGGTCGCCACTATTTAGTTTAAATTTAATGGGTATACTATATTATAATAATATGTTAGAATTGTTATGTCATGAACAGGATGAGTAAAAGGCTGTATTTAAATTAAGAGAGCTCTTTTGAATCAGATATTATTAAGAAAACTTTTTTTATTACTTATAATCTCCAACCCGTTTTTATTGTATGCCGGGAATTCCGAGTTATTCTGGTCAGACTGGATTCAGTCTGCAATTATCTCCAGAGAATCATTTTTTCGAAGCATTGAAATCATTGATGATTTTAAACTTGATAAACTGAACAGCCATCAGAAGAGTTCTCTTATTGGAAAAATGGATTCGGTTTTGTCACCAGATTCCTGGCATAATCTGCTATACGGAATTATTGATGATGACGAATCTGATAATTATTTCAGCAAAGCACTTCATAATTGCAGAAAAGATCCAGGTACAACCTGGCTTTTGTTTATCGAATTTACAAAAATCAAGGAAAAAAAGTTTGCCGAAAATGCCTTAAAACAACTTCATAAACTTCTTTTAGAAGCTGGTGCACAATCTTCATCGCTTATTTCACAACAATTGCTTCATTTTGCAATTGAATCCAAAAGTAATAAAACCGAAGCATTGGAATATATCAAATGGGCTAAACTGTTTGATTCGTTCTCTATTCAACCTGAACAAAAAGAATTCTGGATAAGTTTTCCTGTTTCCATTATAACAAAGCTTAAATACTTTATTTCATCTGCATTTTTTTTTAATGGTCATTGGGAAACCCATCTCAGATTAATTTATTCGCTATATGTATGGTTCCGAAATGCACTTTTATTGTTTGTATTATCGGTTTTTTCTATTTACATTATAAAGTATTTCCCTTCTGCATTACACTTTTTTGCAGATCTTTTTCCGGGCAATGTTTCACTCACGCTCAGAACTTTGTTAGTTTCGTCAATTATGCTCTCGTTTATTTCTTTTGGTTTCATTCCATTTTTATGGTTAAGTGCATTTCTGATCTGGCGTTTTGTAAATATTAAGGAAAAAACGTTACTTTTATGTGCGCTGTTTTTTCTTCTTCTGACACCGGTTGATGCAGTTATACGAAACATTTACCACAGGACTCTTGATCCAGATTCAGTAGCAATGATTTTTTCCGGAGCGGTCAGAGAGGGTTATTCTGAACAGGAGCATCGAAAGGTTTACGCTTATTGCAAAAACAACCCCTCAGATTACCTTGCTAATCTGACTAATGCGATATATTCACTTAAAAACAACAATCTTGTTTCTGCGCTAAACTATGGAGAACAAGCCCTGGCACTTCATCCACACGACCCTGTTGTCCAAACCAATGTTGGCAACATCTTTTTTTTAAACGGAAATTTTGACAAGGCAAAAAGCCTGTACAAACTTGCATCTGACAATGGATATGTGAATGCACAATTTAATCTGGCACAATGTCTATTTCACGATAACAAAACTGCATCTGCTACCGAACTGATTAAAAAGGCAGCTCTTGGAGATCCTGAGAATATTAACAGGTTCTTGCAAAATAATGATGAATACTTTACAGACAATTGGCCGTCTTTACGCAAAATCATGTTTGCCGACTATCAACCCAAACAGTTCTGGACGATACTGGTTCCATCAAGTATTTACAGTGGAAACGATGTAGAAGTTTTATGGGGAAATTCCTTCATGGGATTGTCTTCCAGAAATTCATTTATTCTTTCATTTGTTTTATATGCATTTCTTTTAATAATTACATTTAAACTCAACAACAAAAGAAATTTACGAATTACATTTGAATGCCGGTACTGCGGAAGAGTGATCTGCCGCAAATGCAAGACAGGTTTATTGTGTAATGCCTGTTCAGATGCTATAAAATTAGTTCACAATGAAAAAACACTCCATAAAATCCAACTGTCGATCTGGTCGAAATTTCAACGTTTCCGGATTGTCAGAGAACGTGTCCTCAACATCCTTTTTCCCGGAGCAGGTTTTTTACTGGGAGAACAAAAGCCATATTGGATTTCACTAATATTAGTTTCTATAACAAGCCTGATTTATTCCTTTTATTTTTCCATAGTACACGATTTTATAATCAGAGAGGGATTCTCATTAAAATCTGTTTTTTTAACAATTTCCTTTTCTTTATACAATCTGATTTTTATAATTAAACAAATACCTTTATTTATTAAAAACTGATACTAAAAAGGATAGATTCAAATTACTCAGGCATTTTAATTGGATCAAGACACACCAGAAGAAGTGTCAATGAATTGATCTGTAATGTTGAAAAGCAAAAAGGATATTAAAAAATTTTCTTTTAAAGGAGGATTAGTGGTACTTAGCGGTACTTTAAGGGAGTTTATACTTGCTGATGTATTTCAACTTCTGACCCAGCAGAAAATTACAGGTAAACTCATTTTAAACAATGGATTAAATGAAGGAATTGTTGTATTTAAAAATGGTATTATTGTTGCCGCTGAAAAAAACGATGAAAATCTCTCGAACAAACTATTCAGGTATCTTGTCGAAATAAAGCAAATAGCTTCAAATAAAATCAGGGAACTGTTTGCTTCGCATGAAGGTGATATCTGCAGTTTAACAAAAGAAATAATTCAGAAAGGATACCTTGCAGAGTCAGAGTTGAAATTTTTTTGTGAATCTGTAACTGAAGATATAATATGCAGTTTATTTGTCTGGAACACCGGGAAATATCGTTTCAACTCTTCAGAAAATATTGACAGCCTGATCCCTGCTAACATTTTAATTACTTCTGAAAGTGTTATAATGGAAGCAATGAGAAGAATTGATGAATGGAATAGAATGAAAAGCAGTATTAATGAAAACACAGTTTTTGTCCGGAATCAAAAGGATGTTTCAAAAACGAACATAATTGATCCATTCAAAGCTACTGCTGAATATTTATATAATCTTCTCGATGGAACTTCACCGGTTAAAGAATTTATCAGCAGTTCCTGTCTTACTGAATACAAAATTTATGAGGGGCTGTATGAACTGATTCAACAAAAAAAAATTGTTCCATTATCTGATAAAATCAGCCGTTCTGTTCAAGCTGCTCTCGAGAAAAAAAAACAAGACCAGACTAATCCGGTTTCTTCAACAATCTCATCATTTGTTCTTTCCATGGGTATCGTAGCATTAATAGTTTTTTGCGGTCATTTTCTGTTTAACAGTATAATTCTTTTTAACAAAAAACATGAAGCCCATATAAGCAGAATTACGCCTCAGATAAAAAGTTCAAAACTGACAATTCATATTGCAGAATTGTTCTATGAAAGCTATTATAGAAAAAAACCTCAAACATTATTGGATTTAAAAGATTTCAATCTGGTATCTGATAATGATTTATATTATTATTCTTTAGAAGAGACTGTAGATTCTGAAAAAAATAGAAGATATAATGATAATAGTGAATAAATAAAGATGGTGTGAATTTTGTGCAGGATTTTCTGTACCAGTATTGCATTAGTGGAGTATCGTAACTATATTACGTTGGTGAACTAAGAATTTCCCATTTTTTTTATCCGGAGCAAATTCGGCCATCGATTAACAAAAAAGGACATTTCCATGGCATCAATTAATTACGCAGCAAGGGAAATCAGTGTTAAAATTGTTTATTACGGCCCCGGTTTAAGCGGGAAAACAACAAATTTGCAGGTAATTCATCGCAAAGTACCTACAGAGTACAAAAGTGATATGGTTTCTTTAGCCACAGAGACCGATCGTACTTTGTTTTTTGATTTCCTGCCACTCGATTTAGGCAAAATAAAAGGCTTTGCTACCAAATTTCAACTTTATACAGTTCCTGGACAGGTTTATTACAATGCAACAAGAAAGCTCGTGTTGCGTGGTGTTGATGGTGTTGTGTTTGTTGCAGATTCAGCACCAGATAAAATGCAGGAAAATATCGAAAGCTTTCAGAATCTGGAAGAAAACCTGACTGAATACGGATACAAACGTGAAAATATTCCTATTATAATCCAATACAACAAAAGAGATCTTCCAAATGCTCTTCCAGTTGAAGAAATGCAGCTTGTTTTTAATAAATATAATCTTGCATGGAGCGAAGCTGTTGCCAACAAAGGATTAGGTGTTTTTGATTCTCTTAAACTAATTGGTAAAATTGTCATCGACTATTTAAATAAAAAATATTCACGATCATCCAAACCGGGTACAAGAGATGCATCCAGGCAAACATCACAAATTCCGCAAAATTTTTCACAACAGCAACAGATGGGGCGTAGAAATCCTGTGCCACAAAGGCCTGCACAACAACAGATAAGACCAACCAGGCAGCAGCCAATGCAGCAAATGCCTCCTCCAAGGCAGCAGCCAATGCAGCAAATGCCTCCTTCAAGACAGCAGCCAATGCAGCAAATGCCTCCTTCAAGACAGCAGCCAATACAACAACAGATGAGACCGAGGCGGCCAATGCAGCAAACAGGACCTGCTCAACAGCAAATGCATAATACCAGACCTGCCGGACAACAACAAATGAGACCCAGGCAGCCTATGCAGCAAATGGGACCTGCTCAACAACAAATAAGACCATCCAGACAACAACCTATGCAGCAAATGGGACCCAGACAGATGTCGCCAGGTCAAAATCAGCCTAAAAACAGCATGTTCAGGCAACAAAATCCTGATTACCAGCAACAATTCCCTCAATATCCAGGTAATAATTCAAGTGATTACCAACAACCAAACAAAAAGTATTCTCCCCCGCAAAGAGATTTCCAGACATCTTATCCTCAGCAAAATCTGCAGTATCCCGAGAATACGCCTGATTTCACGGGGCATAATCAACCCCAACAGTTTTCTGCCGGTAATATTCCAAACTTTAATCAACCCGTTGGACAAAACCAGGAATTTGATGATTCATTTGATTCATATTCTCAACATCAACAAAATCCTGATGTTTCCTATGCTTCTGATATTCAGGAAGAGCAAATAGAAACCTTTGAACCCTCTGAAGATTTTAACAAAGACATACCTCAAGGCCACGATCCTGAAATGGATTATTATGAATATGGCAATATCAGTATAGAACCAATGAATAATCCGCAAAACAGTGGAAATAACATCGATTCAGTTCCAAATGATTATTCTGATAATCAACAACAGGCAGTTTCTTTTGAATCAAATAGCGGCAAAACTGATCTTGATATGGAAATTGAAAAATATCAGCAGGAAATTGAAGAAAAACAGAGAATGAACCGTTCTCAATCTTCGCGAAAAGATACCTCCGGTTTTCAATCAAACCATTACGGTAGACAAAATCAGGCTTCTCAAGCATCTTACGACCAAAACAGTTTTGTTCCTCAACAACAATATATGCAGAGTACAGAAGATGACGACTATGATGTTTATAATCTGGAAGTCTCTTTTCCGGAGCAGCAACAATCCTCTGCTGAAAATCCTATTAACACACCTGTTGAAGATAGTGATGATATGTATTTTACTTCAATAGACACCGATCGTCAGAAAAAACCCATAAGAAGACCTGTTAACCCTAGAACACAACAACCCAAAGGCTTTCTTTCCAAATTGTTTAACAAGGACGCTCCTTGATGAAAGACATGGTTTTATTTCCGGAAGATATTGACCGGATGAACAGTGTTCTGTCACAACTTGTCACAAAAGCCAATCTTTTGCTTGCTGTTCTGGTTAATAAGGATGGACGTCTCTTAACAAGTCAGGGTATGGCTGACCAGGTTGATACCATTTCAATGGCAGCACTGGTTGCAGGTAATTCAGCATCCACTCTGGCTATCGCCAATCTTATGGGTGAAACTGAATTCTCTGCAATGTATCATCAGGGAAAAGATAAGCATATCTATATTGCAATAGTTGATGATAACACTTTTTTAACGCTTGTATTTGATGATCGCACAAATATTGACAGAGTAAAGGTTTTTGTACGTCAATTCGAAAGACAGTTAAAAGATTGTCTTGTCCAGGTTTATTCAAAAACCGAGGAAGATTTCAATCTTGATCTCGATATGAGTCAATACAGCTCAAATTACCAAGGTACTCTCGGAGTACAGGATAACAACAATCTTTATCCCCAACACCCAGAATCCATGCATTCAGGCAATAGTGCATCACAACCCGGTATGGATAAAAGAGTATCTGACAATAGTGATATATATTACATTGAATCTGATAAAAACAGTTTCAAAACTCCAACAGATACCAATTATTTGTACCTCAAAAACAAAATACGTGAAACTGTAAAAAGAAAAAAAAATGAATAAAGTTACCAGGAAATAATCTGAATAAAAAACAATATTAACAAGATTAATGCTGCGATCACATAAATCAGATTTTTCTTGTCAATTTTTTTTTCAGCTCCAAATTCAGAATGCAATATGTCTTTATATGTTTCATCATCAATTTCGGGAATGTCAATTCCATCCAGGTATGTTTTATCAGACCAACCGGTTTGTTCATCTGACCCACAGTGTGGACAAGCTTTAGCATTACCACTTATCTCTTCACCACAATATGTGCATCTCTTTTTTGTATTTTTCAAATTTTAAATCCTTTAATAAATAAAATTCATGCAAATAAGATAATTATGTAAAATATATAAAACTTAACCATAATGGCTTTTGTTATTCGGAAAACAAGTTTTTTTATTATGAATACCTTGTCACTTTTTGCAGGATCGTTAGTAATTCCCTGTCTTATGGGCAGTCTTGCAGCTCTTCTATTCGGGAATAAATCCCCCCAAAAAAAAATCCCCGGGCTTCTTTTTCATTCTGTTCTCCCCTGTCCCGGTTTGAATTTATCTGAATACCCCCTGGATAATTTCCATTCTTTTCTTCAAGCACTGAATAATCATAATATAAAAACTATTTCAGTTAAAGATACACTGAATGTTAAATCTGATCTGGATAAGGGTTCACGATGTATACTAAGTTTTGATGATGGTTTAGAGTGTTTTTATAAGTATACTCTGCCTGTACTGCAACAAACAAGACATGTTTCTACTGTTTTCTGTGTTGCTGGTTATCTTGGAAGGTTTTCAGGCTGGGATGTATATCCGACCAAAAAACATCTGAACAAAGAACAAATACGAATAATATCCGATAACGGCCATGAAATAGGAAGCCATACTTTGACCCACGCCAATCTTCCATATCTGAGAGATAAAGATCTTGATACAGAACTTAAAAGATCCAAAGAGATACTTGAAGATATAACCTCAAAACCAGTTACGAGCATATCTTTTCCTCATGGCAGCTGGAATCAACGTGTATGGGAAAAAGCAAAAGCAGCGGGTTATACTGCTGCAACTCTTTACCGTGGACATAACAATGCACAATCTGATCAATTCCCTGTTTTTGGTGCATTCCGTTTTGATAGCACTACAACTCTTTTAAAAAGAATTTCTCCAAATAATAGAATCTTTTCAAGTTCAATTGCCGCAGCCAAACTTCTATCCCATTTTTCAAAAGGCACGCCGGTCTGGAAATTCAGAAAAACATACAGATTTTTCTTAAAAGGTTAATCTTGTTAGCACTTTTGACGCCAATTTATATTGTAGGGGTTAAAAACCAGGTAAGGATAATAATGTAGTAATGTATACACTGAATAAAATGCTGGAAAGTGTTAGTAACTATACGAATACTATTGTGAAGAACAACCAGACCGGAGCTGCGGTGTTTACAGAGTTTGGAGCCCGTTTGCTAGGACTCTTTCCATCGAAATTCGATCCCAATGTGTTATGGATCTCTGATAATCTCGAACACGAGATCAACAACCAAAGCTGGCTCATTGGTGGTGAACGTCTTTGGATAGCTCCACAAAGAAATTTCTATTTTAAAAGCACACATGATTTCGATGATTTTTTTGTCTCACCTCAAATTGATCCTGGTCAATACCGGCATATGCAGGAACTTAAGTTTGAAAACTGTTTTACACTTCATGATCATCATCGCAATCAAGCTTATAAATCAAGCACTGCCAGAAGAGAATTCCGTATACTCGATGATCCCTATAATAGCGACCTGGAATATATGGGAGTGAAAATCATTGAACATCTCTCGGTTCCGGTTAACAGTATTGATATTTGTCCATGGTCAATTACTCAAGTGCATACTAATGGTGAAGATGTTCCGGGTACGGTTTTCTTTCCGATTAAAAATGATGCCAAGCTATTAAGCTATTTCGATACAATTCCTCATGATCGTGCATCTGTAGAATCTGGTTATGCCCGTTTTCTTATCGATTCTCAGAAACCCTATAAACTCGCAATTCGTCCTGAAGATGTTAAATGGGATAACCTGGCAAAAGTAGTATATCTTTCACCATTTTTTGATGGCCCCAAATGGCTCTGCCTGGTTAAAAGGAGTAATGATCTGCCAAAAAATCAACAGGAATGTGTTGATCCACCTCCTGCTAACCCAGATGGATTTAAAGGCGCTATTCAAGCTTATAATGGAGCTTTATCCCAAAGTCCTACCCATTATTACGGCGAAATAGAACTGCAATTAACAAAAGGATTAAACAATAACGGCAAAACTGTCTGTAATGCTTCACATGAACTGCTAAGCTATACAGGTTCTAAAGATCAGATCCTCCAACTGGCAAAAAGTATTCTTGAAATTGATTCAATCCCCAAAATTTATTAATCCATTTCCAGAGGAATTATATTTACAGCAAGTGGCCCTCGTTTGGTAAATTCAATATTAAAGAATACATTCTGACCTTCGTAAACAGTTTTATAACCACACCGTTTGATCTCCTTATAAGTGAATTTTATCAACTGTAGATTGTCACTTCTTTCGAGAAACCCACATCCGTTTATGTCGTTATACAATCTGATTATACCCTTATACATACTTATCCAAAATTTACAAACCGTTTTTTTTGATCAACCCTTACGATACAAAAAACCGGTTATCTAAATGCAAATTCTCCTTATGAATTAAAGGCAGCATTAATGTTTATACTGTATGGAGGAAAAATAATTCCTTTTTCTGTAATAAAAGCATCTATCAAAGATGAAGGTGTTACATCAAATGCAGGATTAAAAACATTTGTTTCTGCTGGTGCAGTTTGTTTACCGAACCCGCATATAATCTCGCTTGCGTCCCGCTCTTCAATAGGAATTAAATTTCCCGATTCCAAAGACAAATCAAATGTAGAAAATGGTGCTGCAACATAAAAAGGGACATTATGTGCTTTTGCAATCAAAGCTAAACCATAAGTACCAATTTTATTTGCTGTATCACCATTTGCAGCGATTCTGTCTGCACCAACAATAACAGCATCAATTTCCCCTTTAGCCATAACAACAGCAGACATATTATCACAAATTAATGTTACAGGTATTCCTGCTTTCATGAGCTCAAATGTGGTAATTCTGGCACCTTGCAAGAGTGGTCGTGTTTCATCTGCATAGACATGGAAATTAAGCCCATTTTCGGTACCGAGATATATTGGTGCCAGAGCAGTTCCATATTCAGCAGTAGCAAGTCCTCCTGCATTACAGTGAGTAAGGATATTTTTTTTCCCTTTAAGGATTTTCACTCCAGCTTCACCAATTGCTTTTCCTGTTAACCGGTCCTCTTCCAGAACATTTAATGCTTCCTGAAGCAAACTGTTTTTTAAATCATTAATGGTAATGTCTGAATGTGCAGCCAGTTTTTTTGCCTGATTCTGTACCCTTTTGATTGCCCAGAACAGATTTACAGCTGTAGGTCTTGATTCTGCAAGAAAATCTGCTTTTTTGTCAAGAGTTTCCAGAAAATTACCTATTG
>Ga0209723_1001385_pt1 | contig 37933 bp, 28 predicted proteins | sample BiotimSIPDNA_2_FD_185750 | JGI IMG/M metagenome (GOLD analysis project Ga0209723, IMG submission 185750) | Anaerobic biogas reactor microbial communites from Washington, USA - Biogas_R2 time_0 SIP DNA (SPAdes) (version 2) | ecosystem: Engineered > Bioreactor > Anaerobic > Unclassified | place... | reverse complement strand
TCGACTTTGGGCGCGACGCTCTCGCAGCCAGACGTTCTTCCGATCGTCGAGTTATTTTCTTCCCTGATTTTCGCTGCCTTTCCGCACTTGCTGAGGACCGCCAAAAACCCGAAATGGCATCGCTTCACCAACGCCTGTGCCGCCCTGTTTATCCTTCTGCTCGTCTTGCTCTCATGGAGCAGTCCGGCATTTTTATATTTCATTCCTCTCCTCATCGGCTCCATCGACTGCACCCCGTACCTGTACGCGTTTGCCGCAGTTCCGTTATCCTGGATTCAACAGCCGCCCCCTATCCACGCCGCCGCCCTCCTAGTCCTGACCTCCGTACTGGCCTTCATCCTCGCTTATCGCACCCGCCGCGAACTCGGCTTTACCCGCAAGCACTTTGACACTGTGGATGAACAGAAGCGTCGTGTGCGCGATCTGCACCGACAAAACCGCGAGCTGATCGCCAACCGTGAGTTGGAGATGTCAAATGCGAGACTCCGGGAACGAAATCGTATTTCTACCGAAATCCACGACAACGTCGGTCACCTGCTTTCCTCCTCTATCCTCCAAGTCGGCGCCTTGGAAACCATCGCGAGCGAATCCGAACGACCCTATATTAAAAGCCTGCAGCAGACTCTGACTGACGCCATGCAACAAATCCGTGACAGCGTCCATGATATCCATCGCGACTCGTTGGATATTCGCCGGGAATTGCAGCAAATTCAGGAGAATTTTACCTTCTGCCGCATGACCTCAAACGTAGCGATTGAACAGGAGCCCGATGCAAAAGTTCACTACACACTGCTGGCCATTGTGCGGGAAGCACTGACCAATACCATAAAACATTCCGACGCCACCTTGGTCACGGTATCACTCACCGAAGTAGCACGTCAGTACCACATGATCGTCACCGACAACGGCAAGCCCAAAGATCCCCGTCCTGCCGAAACAACCGGCATCGGACTGGTGACCATGGAAGAGCGCGTCCGCGGGCAAGGCGGAACCATCCACATATCCGCAAGCGACGGATTTCGAATTTTTGTGACCCTGCCTGTTGCTAAAAAGGAGGAAGAGGCATGAGACTGCTCATTGTTGACGACGACAAACTTGTCTGTGAAAGCCTTCGCATGATTGTGGAAATCGGCTCCCGCAGGGATCAGCAGGAAGCCGTTGAGGTGGTGGGCATCGGCCACGACGGATATGCCGCCATGGAGCTGTACGAAAAGCTGCGCCCCGACATTTTGCTCATGGACATCCGCATGGATCGCATGGACGGCATCACCGCCGGTAAGAATATTCTTGCCAAGGATCCGGATGCCCGAATCCTCTATCTGACTACCTTTCTGGACGATGAATACATCCTCGAAGCCCTGCGCATCGGCGCTAAAGGGTACCTCATGAAGTCCAGCTACGACGCCGTCTTACCGTCGCTATATGCCGTACAAAATGGCCAGCGTGTCTTCGGCGACGAGATTATCGAACAGATTCCCCGCATCATCGGAAGCGATTCCGGTACTCCCGCCACGGGCGGGGATGCGGTCGACCGCCTGTCCGCTGTTTTGACACCTCAGGAAATCAGTCTCGTTGAACAGGTCGCCGAAGGAAAAAACAACAAAGAAATCGCCGAGGCTTTACACTTCAGCGAAGGAACGGTGCGCAACTATATTTCGACGATATTGGAAAAACTGGACTTGCGTGACCGCACGCAGTTGGCGGTCTATTACTATAAGAATCGAGATTAATTGCTTAGCCTAAGGGCGTGTTGCTGAGAGTCCAAGCTGCGAACATTGCTTGACAGTACACGAATAATTGTGCTCGTATAATACCTGTCTTTCGGCGTTGAGGTAAAAACATAGTGCTACAGAGTTTCAAAATCGATGGTTTAGTATCTTATTAATGTCACCACGAGAAAGATAATACGCGTTAAGGGGCAGCTTTGTTTTTACGGCTAGTTCGGTTATGAAAGCCGAAGCACGGGTCAAATTGATGTATTTTCGTTCAGACACTTGAACGATTCTGAATTGTCGAATAAACCTCATAATTTCTTCTGTGCAGTAAGTGTTCTCAAGAATCTTAAATTGGAAGAGTCGCAGCAGGAGGACGGCAAGGTAGCAGATGAGAAAATGTCCTTTAATGGTATCTTCTTTTTGCAGATAGACAGGTCTTGCATCCAGTTGGGATTTCATGACTTTAAAGGATTCTTCAATTCTCCACAGGTTATGGTACGTGGTATAGATTTGCTCCGCCGTTAAGTTAATCTCAGACGTGACAAGGAGATTGTATCCCGCAAGACGTTTATCTTTCCGGATTGCCTCCTCATTGATGAGGACTGTCACTTTCCCATCGACGGCTTTTCCCTTTTTATCGACAGGCTGAAACATGACATACTTCGCACTGTCTCCATATTCTGTCCTCTTCGCTTCGCTGGCACGGAGCGTTTTGGCTTTTTCAACCTGACGATCAATCTCGTATCGTTTCTTTTTTGCCAGCTGCGGATTGTATGTCACCACACGCTTTTCCCGAAGTTGAATCGTTTGCGTTCTTCCGGAATCATCCACGTAATCGTAAGGGAAGACATCAATGCATTCTTTTATGCGGTACAACTCGTTCCCCTTTGAATCGTTCACAGACGTGTAATCCTGTCCCAGCAAAATCCATTCCTCCTCAATGTCCGGAAGCATCTTGACCGATTTAGAGAAGAGATAGCCATCGCCTTCCTGTAACGCATGAAAAATGTTTTTTGCACAGTTCAGTCCTTTATCTGCCACCTGTATCGTTCTGCCGCTGACCTTATGGCGCCTCTTTAAATCAGAAATGACCTTGCGCAAAAGTGGCTTCTCGCTCTCATTCCCGGGATACAGACGCATCCCGATCGGAATTTGGTTCGTATCTAACAGAAGGCCCAAACCGACGATCGGATCTCGGCGATTCTCTTTTGAAGGCCCTTTTTTCCGAAAGTCATCCTCCTGGTCGATCTCAAAATAAAAGTTCGTGCAATCAAAGTACAGCTGTGACGTGTCAAAGGGATACGTCCCGGCCATCTGGTGATTATAGATCTCAATGATTTTTTCATATTCCTGCCCGATATACTCCAGCCCGTCATATATTTGATCAAGGGAAAAGGAGCCTTCATAAAGACGAGGCAGGACTTCCTCACAGGTTTTTAGCTTAGAACACGGCATGACAATGCGCGAATACACAAGCGATGCGATCAAATCATACACGTTAAAGCGAAAACCGGTGACACTCTGCATCAGATCAATCCACCGCTTGACATGCAATCCGTCATGAATATTTTTGATGGGGAAATAACCGAGGAAGCGTTCCGGTGACTCTTCCGCGATCTGACGCTTCTTCTCTTTTCGTTTCTCCTCCTTCTGTTTTGCATTCATCCGATCCACTTCTTCTTGAAAGTGGGTCATAGGATCCTCAATGCCGTTCTCGATCAGTTTCTTAACATATCCCACAGGACGGATCGAACGGTGCGCACTGCCTTTGCGTGCCGGATCGTAAAAACTCTCATAGATTTGCAGATACACATCATGCTTGGTCTTTGTTCTTTTCAGGAAATAAGCCATAACAATCACCCTTCACAAGCATAGCACTACAGCACTATAAAAACAAGAGATAAAAAATAGTTTTGTCAAGTTTTGTAAAATCGAAAAAAACCGGCAGGCATGCCGGTTTCAGAGAAATGGGCAGATGACAACTCCTAAAAAATTATAGTGCTAAAAGCCAAAGACGGGTGCTCATCGAGTTATATTTATTAAGTAATCGATGACGAGAGCGTACTAGTGAAATTGCTTTAGCTGTAATGAATGTTCTGTCTCTTTAATAGAATCATTTTCCTGCGGCATCTTTTGATTTTTTAATGAACGTGAATTTTCTTTAGCAAAATGAATAACCTGAAGTTGTTGCAATGCAAGGGTTTCAGCAATTATACGTAGCAAGGTAAGGACATTCATGGCGACCGGGCTTCTTTTGATGCAAATAAGATATTCTTGACAAAAATGGGGCTAGGTTAGACTATTAATTTGTAGATAAAGTAGAGAAAGTCAAAAATATGACAGTCTGTCGACAGGAGGTGTCTTTCGCATGAAAATGAAAAAAATGCATAAGGAGGTGGGAGAAGTTAAATGGTTTCTTACCCGGTAGTCACCGAAAAATGACAACAGCAGTTAAAGAGCCTTCATACCGGGATTGAAGGTTACCGTGTACTGCGTATAATTATGAATTGGAGACCCCAAAATGAACAGAAAGGTTAAATACTTTGCTCCAGCCTCTATTAATGAGGCTATTAGGCTCTTGGCCGAAAGCGGCGACAAAGTAAATGTGTTGGCCGGCGGCACGGATTTAGCTCCCATGATTAACCGTTACGAGTTGCAGCCTGAAGTGATTCTTTATATTGGCAACTTGGAACTGGATTACATCAAAGAAGTGGCAGGTACGATCGTTATCGGTACTTGTGTAACTTTAGCACAAATATTGGAAAGTGAGCTGTTAAAGGAGAAAGCCGATGTGCTGGTTCAAGCTGCAAGCGACAGCAGTAGCACTGCCATCCGTACTACAGCAACCATAGGCGGCAACATCATGAACGCGTCACCGGCAGGCGATATGATCCCGCCGCTGTTTGTGCTGGATGCACAGCTGGTCCTCATCAGCCAATGCGGTGAACGAACGGTTAGCATCAAAGAATTTTTTACCGGTCCTGGCACTACAGTCCGCAAACCCGACGAACTGCTCAAAGAAATTCGCATTCCTGCGGGAGAAGGGAAATGCGCGTTTGTCAAGCTGGGTAAGCGCAAAGCTCAGGTGTTGTCGGTTGTTTCCTGCGCTGCCCGTGTTGTGCAGCAGAACGGCTTAATAAAAGAGGTCCATCTGGCATTGGGTTCCGTAGCCCCTACTGTCGTTTGTGAAAGCAAGGCCGCACACGGCATGTTGGGAAAACCGTTTAGCGCAGAATTGGCCAGTGATGCGGCACAAGCGGCCATGAACATGGTAAAGCCAATTGATGATGCTCGGGCAACCGCCTGGTATCGTAAAACGGCGGGTGTTGCTGTGGTGAAGAAGGCTATCTTTGCGGCTGCTGGTGTTGAATATTCCGAGTAAGGAGGAGAATACGATGAAACAGATACTTTCCTTTACCCTAAATGGTGTGCCCAGAGACATAGCTGTTGCCCCCACTGAAACTCTGCTAGATATTCTTCGCTTAGAGCTGGGGTATACCGGCACAAAGCGCGGGTGTGACAGTGGGGATTGCGGGGCGTGTACGGTTTTGGTCGACGGTGCACCTCAGCGGGCTTGCCTTACCATGGCGCTAACGCTGCAGGGAAAAAACGTTGTCACGGTGGAAGGACTGTCCGGTAACGGCGATTATCTGCCAATCCAAAAGGCTTTTATGGAGCATGGCGCCTTTCAATGTGGTTACTGTACCTCCGGGATGGTAATCTGCGCTGTGGGGTTGCTGGCAAAAAATCCCAAACCAACCCGGCAGCAGGCCAAAGAATGGATGGCAGGCAACCTATGCCGTTGCGGTGCTTACGAAGAAATTCTCGACGCCATTATGGCAATAGCCGATCAAAGTTAAGAAGGGAGGCAACGGTATGAACAGCAAGTACGAGTACATCGGTGCGGCATTACCTCGGTACGACGGTGAGGGCCGCATTTCCGGTAAAACACTGTATGCGGGCGATTTTTACCGCCCCGGCATGTGTTTTATCAAAACATACAGGAGCCCTGTTCACAAGGGTATTATTAAAAATATTGACGCTTCCGAAACCCTAAAAATTCCTGGGGTTGTAGGCATTCTTACCAAAGAAGATGTGCCTGGTCTCAATTCTGGTTGGTTTGGTGATACTGCTGTTTTTGCAGAAGATATTCGTTATCGCGGTCAGGTAATCTGTGCGGTGGTGGGCGAAACCGAAGACATTGCCTTTGAGGGTGTGCAGGCACTCAAGGTTGACATTGAAGAACAAGAGCCGGTGTTTGAAATGTTTGAAGCAATTAAACCCGGTGCGCCCATTGTTCGGCCCGGTACCGAAGATAACTATTTCCACTGGGGGGATAAACCCTTCTTTACCATGAAGATAGGTGATGTTGAGGAAGGGTTCAAACAGGCTGATGTGATTGTGGAAGGTGATTATTCGCAGGGAGCGCAGGACACTGTTTGTATAGAGCCTCACGTTTCGGCTACTTATTATGATGAGGCTGGCCGTTTATGTATACACACTACGAGTCAATGCTTGTTTTATCAGCTGGGACCGCTGTGTGCGATACTAAACCTTCCCATGAGTAAGGTGCGTTATATCGGCGGTACGGTAGGCGGTGGCTTCGGCGGCAAAAATGAAATCCACACAGACCATATCTGCGCTGTGGGTACAATTAAGTTTAAGCGCCCCATGCGTTACGAAGAAACTCGCCTCGAAGATTTAGCTTTTTCCACTAAGCGTGGTTCCTGGCACTTTCATTACAAAGATGGTGTCACAAGGGACGGACGCATCGTTGCCCGTTATGTAGAGCATTGGCACGATGCAGGCGGGTTTACCACGTTCTCTCCTTACGGCATTGAAAAAGCAAGCTGTTTCCTCTGTGGGCCTTATTGGATACCGAATATCCATATTAAAGGGTATTGCGTATTCACCAACAAGCCGCAATCTAGTTCTATGCGGGGGTACACAATTGTGAATGGTCAGTGCTGCGCCGATGTGCAGATGACCAAGATTGCCGAAGAGCTGGGAATGGATCAGTGGGAGATTCGTATGCTCAATGCCTGGCGTGACGGAGACATGGGTGCCAGCCGTTATCTCATCGAGGGTGCCGGAGCTCTGGAGGCCATTAAGCGAACAGCGGAAATGGCCGGTGTTAAGCTGCCTGAGAACTTGATGAACATGAGTTCCAAAGGGAGGTAAGTAAAATGAAAAAATTTGGTAAAGCGATAGCTCTTGTATTGCATCCCAGCGGGAATAAAGGCGCGAATGATCCGAGTACCGCTGCCATCCAGCTCAAACCCGACGGAACCTATGTGCTGCTGATCGGTTGTGCTGACATTGGTAATGGTTCTGTAACCATTATGCGCCAGATTGCAGCTGAAACGATGGAATGTCCGATCGACAATATTTTTTGTTCCAATTTCGCTGATGATTTCGCGCCCTTAAGCCAAGGTGCCTTTGCCAGCCGCACAACCCTTATCGATTCTCATGCAGTGGAAAACGCCTGTAATGACCTAAAGGAAAAGATCGCTGTGTGGGCGGCAGAGAAAGTATGGTTCTGTACTCCTGAAGAGATCGAAGTCGCTGACAACATGGTATACGTCAAAGCTGACAAAAATAACAAGTGTCTTAGCATGAAAGAAGTTGGCAGTATGGTTTACGCGCCTGAGATAACTCTGGACTTCTTGGTGGGCATCGGGTACTGGAACCCAGCGCCTAGTCAGGGTTTCCACGACCCTGAAACCGGTGCTATGCCGCTGGTAAAAGCCATTGCTTACGGCGCGTGTTATGTAGAAGTGTTGGTAGATACTGAAACCGGCGTTATTGACTTAAAAAAATGCTATCAGACCTGGGAGGTTGGCAAAGCTGTCAATCCGCTGTTGGTGAAATCTCAGATCAATGGGGGACTGAGCTTCGGCATAGGTTTTGCTATATCCGAAGATATGTGGCCTAGTCCCAATATGGATTATGTGCCGGATCGCTTGGGTGACTACTATGCACCTACTTTTATGGACTACCCTGAGGATGTTCGATATGCCATAGAAGAGGTGCCGTGTCCATACGGTGTAAAAGGCGCTAAGGGATTTTCAGAAGGCTCCAGCAATGCCATCGGGCCGGCGGTGATGTCGGCGGTAAAGGACGCCACCGGTATTTGGATGGACAGGTGGCCAATGACGCCCGAGTATGTACTGCGCAAACTGCAAGGTGCTGTTTGATACTGAGCTCAGTTTTGTCGCCGTTGGAGGACGATGGAATAGACGCCTCGTCCTCCATTCTGAAATGCAATGTAGGACGTTACCTGTACTTTCGAGAATGTAAAACAGACAGTTTTTACTTAGCGATATTATTGTGGCAGTTTCCCGGCAAAATCCGGTCGAATACTGCTGAGAAGGGAATAATATGAAACAGATTATGCTGATACACACGGTGCAGTGCATGTACCTGACTTTCGAAAAAAGATTGCGGGATGCATTGGAATGTGAGGTGAAAATCGACAACCTGTTGGACACCTTTTTTGCCAGCGACGCAAATGCCCGTGGGGGAGAATTCACCCAACTCAATCTGAATCGCCTGTATCTGACTTTAAAATCCGCAGAGCTTACAGGCTGTGATGTGATTGCCGTGATATGCTCTACGTTGTCACCCTATGTGGAGATGCTGAAACCACTGATTCAAACGCCCGTCATAACCATTGACGGGCAATTAGGACACCATGCAATCCGGCACGGGGATAGGATCCAAGTGCTAGCCTCAGCTCCCAGTGCGATAAGCCCCACAGTGAAGCTGCTGGAAGATGCGGCGGCAGAAGCCGGGCGCACGCTGGAGATCACAACCCGCTTTAATCTAAATGCCTTTCATTCCATGATGAGCGGAGATCTGACAATACACGATCAAGAACTGCGTAAAATGGCTGCCGAGGTTAAAGATAAGGACTGTATCGTATTTGCGCAAGGCTCGATGGAGCATATGGCCCAAGAGGTATCCAATATTGCTTCTATTCCGGTGGTAACGGCCCCCACCCTTTGCATCGCCGAGATAAAAAGCTTGATCGACGGGTAAAACCAACCGGCAGGAAAGGCAGAACCCATGGTAAGATACAAGCAGATTGTCCATACTTGGATGTTCGGTAATACCCCATTTGAACAGATTGTACACTTGCTTGCCTGTGCGGGGGCAGACGGGCTTGATCTGTCCTTTGCGTTGGACGGGCCATACTCATGGAAAAATCTTTTGGCGTCAGCCCCAAAGTATACTCGTCTCATTCGCGATGCGGGGATGACGGTCCCAGCAGCGACCCCCCTTTATTTTAAACCGGAAATAGAGCTTTGTAGTGAGGATGCCTCGGTGCGGAGCCGGGGCACAGAGTTCACCAAAGGCTGTGCTGAAGCTGCCGCCGCTTACGGGTCCCACAATTTGCTGGTGGTACCAAGCTGGGTATCGGTACATCACAGATTGACAGCTCCCCATGCAGAGCACATGAAATACGCAGCGGAGTCCATCAGCAAAGTGGCACTCTATGCAAAAACTCTTGATGTTGACCTCCTGATTGAACCGGTGAACCGTTATCGTGTCGCCTTAGTCCATACAATAAGAGAAGCTCTGGATCTCATCAATTTGGTGGATATGGATAACGTGCATATCGCAGCTGATATCTTTCATATGCAGATGGAAGAAAGAGCAGGGATTGTTAACGGGTTATATCAAGCAAACACGCAGCTTAAATGCCTGCATATCGGAGATAATACCCGCTGCTGTCCGGGCAGCGGCGCCATGGACTGGTATGCTATCCTTGCTGCAATGAAGGCTATCAATTTTTCCGGCCCCCTATCGTATGAACCGGCGGAGCTTTATTTCAGCGAAACCAGGGTGGAGCAGGAACCGGAATATGTTGCCCGCTTTGTCAGTGGATTGAAGGATGGTTTTATTTACTTAAATAATATTATGGACAGGCTTTGAGCAAGTTCACAAAAACAAATATCTCTATGAAGAAAAGGAGGAATAGTATGCAGCAGTTCAATTCGGAAGTTGCGATCAGGTATAAAGCTGTTCTGGGAGAGGGCCCTTGCTGGGACGAAAAGCGCAGGTTGCTTTTTTGGATAGACAGCTTAGATGACAAGGTCTGTATTTCAAATCTTGAAACAGGCGCCACCACCATCTTTGATGTGGGGCAGAATGTAGGGACGCTGGTGCTTACAAATGATGATGATATCGTCGTTCTCGGCCTAGTTGACGGGCTATATACCCTGAATATTAAAACCGGTGAGCTGGTGTTTCGATGCAATCCCGAAGAAGGTATTGAGGGCAATCGCTTAAACGACGGCAAGGCAGATATCAAGGGGCGTATCTGGATCGGTTCCATGTGTGTCGCTGACAACGGTAAGGAAGGGTATGATACAGCCTGCAAATGCAACTTACATAAGGTCAACCCTGATTACACCTATGAGCTGGTAGATCCTGAGATACGCTTATCCAACGGCATGGTGTGGACCCAAGATCAAAAAACTATGTATTATGTGGATTCTCCAACCCGTTTTGTGTACCAATACGACTTCGATGTGGAGAAAGGCACCATTTCCAATCGCAGAGTATGTATAGAGATACCGGCAGAATTGGGAATCGGCGACGGCATGGACATTGATGTAGAAGGTAACCTGTGGATTGCTCACTATACCGGGTGGTGCGTGGGCAAGTGGGACCCGAGAACCGGTGAGATGATTGGCAAGGTGAAGGTGCCGGTAAGCCGCGTAACTAGTTGCGCTTTTGGCGGAGATAATCAGGATCTGCTTTTTATTACTACCGCTTCCAAATTTGCCGAAACCGACGAGATCCCGCAACCGGACGCTGGCTGTGTATTTGTGGCAAAAAACCTTGGAACTAGAGGATATCCCTTCTGGCGTTTTGAGTAACAGCAATCATGTTGCAGCGAGTGGTGCATGCTCTTCGCTGGGCTTTAGGAAATCATTAATTGCGTAAAGAGGGGGAGTGGGTGATTTTGTCTTGTGTAATAAAGAAGAAGTAAGGGCCAAAATGGGTTTCAGCTGCCTTCCCGTTTCTTTGTATAAGCAGTTTTATGCAGGTAGACTGAGCATACCTCAGTGGTCGGTTTTGGGACAAGAACTGGGGTTAAACGCTATAGACATTAACGCCCTGTTCATGGACGATATGAGCCTTGGCAATGTCGAGGCAGTTCGGAAAGAATTGATCCTCCCGGTGCTGATGGTAAGCGCCTATTCAGATTTTACAACAACCGATCATACACAAAGGAATCAGCAGCTTGAAACCGCCCTTGACAACATCCGCAAATCCCAGGCAATAGGAGCTGCCTATATACGCCTTACTGCCGGCCCCGCTTACCCTGATTGCAAAGTACACCGGACAATCGATAACGTGTACCGTTGTTTTGAAGTCTGCGTAGCCGAAGCGCAGCGGTGCGGCATCATGGTTTTGCTGGAAAATCATTCTCAACCTGCTTCTTGGGCTTATCCGGATTTTAATTTTCATCCAACCCGGGTACTGCGTTTGTGGGAAAAACTACAGTCGTTGCCTATCGGTGTGAATTTTGATGTGGCTAACGCCTATGCTCTCGGCAACTGGCAAGAGATTTTACAGGTGATGTCCGGAAGGATCGAAACGGTACATATCAATGACCTTGCCTGTGTAGACCCTTTAAGCTTCTGTATTGTGGGCGAGGGTGTTGTCTGTATTGAAACCATGCTGCGCGCAATATATGCTACAGGTTTTTCAGGATGGATGTCGGTAGAAGAAGCAGGTAACCAAGGACTTGAGGGAATGGCTAAAGCCATTGCCAATTTCCGCAAGTTGTATGCAGCAGCGATACAGCAGAATGAAACTTAAAGGTTTGATACAGCGAAAGGAAACAGCTTGATGAATTCTGTCAATATTTCAGGTCTTTCTGTCGAGATGGGCATCCAAAAGATCAAAGAGCAGTTAAGTAAAGACCCTGATGCAGTTATGGTAACTACCGATTCTGCAGACTTTGTCAAACCGATTGCCAAAGCTATTGGTTCACTAGGCTACCGTTTTGAGATGTGGCCTGCCGAAGGGGTGCTAATTTGTGTGTTTACCCGATTGAAGCTTTGAGCAATCGGTACAAAGCGGCAAATCACTATCTCCCTTAGAAGCACAGAACCCACAAGGAAGTAATTTGATATTCGTAAGGCGGCATTGTTGCAAGGCTATGCCGTTACTTTTCTTTGACGTTTAATTATCTTCCAAATTCCCAGAATTGAAGTAGAGAGAGTATTGCTTAATCAATTAGACTTTGAGATTAAGCTGTTTGTAAGTACACTGGTCGAGCTGCAGTGAGATAGGGGTCGATATCCACGTTTCTTTTGGTAACATGATAAGAGATTGCACATTATAATTACTTGCATGAATGTGAGCACTTAAATAAACTACCGCTCGGAAGGAAAGCATATCGCTATGACGGTCTTATCGAATCTCAAACTCTTTGACGGTACGCGTTTTCTTGATGAAACGGCGATCTCTTTTGATAACGGTACGATCACGGCGCTCGGCACTATGACGAACGGCATCGATATGGGCGGACGTCTGCTCTCGCCCGGACTGATCGATCTTCATATGCACGGCCAAATGGGCGAGGACAATATGCGCCCGGGCGGGACGACGCGCATCGCAATCACACAACTTCAATTTGGTGTTACGTCCTTTTGCCCGACCTCCGTCACCGATTCGGATGAGCAAACGCGCGTTTTTTTAGAAAATGTGCGCCTAGCGATGGAATCAGCACAGGGCGCGCGCGTCTTGGGCGCATATTTGGAAGGACCTTATCTTGACTATGAACTGCGCGGTGTCCACGACGAGCGCTTCCTAAAGGAGCCTTTCATTTCCCATTACCGCGCGCTTGTTGAAGGTTACGAAGACCTGATCGTTCGCGTTACGCTCGCACCTGAAAAAAAAGGCGGTATGGAGTTGGTGCGTTTCCTTGCAGATCAGGGAATCACGGTGTCGATCGGACACTCGGCGGCCACTGCCGTCGAAACGACAGAGGCTGTCAGGCTCGGCGTGAGCACGACAACACATACGTTTAACGCCATGCCCGCGCTCCATCACCGACAGCCCGGCGTTCTCGGCGTCGCTCTGACCCATCCCGATCTCAAAGCGGAATTCGTCGCCGATATGGTTCATATACATCCTCTTATCGTGAAACTGATCTATCTTGCCAAGGGCGTGGAAGGTTGTTTCTACTGCACGGATTCCATGGAAGCAGCCGGAATGCGGGACGGCATTTACCGCCTTGGCAACGGAACGGTCTCCGTGCAAAACGGTATCGCGCGGAAAGGTGAACGGTTGGCAGGAAGTACGCTTACGATGGATCAGGGCCTTCGTCTTCTTGTCGAAGACGCGGACATTCCCCTGCATGACGCGCTGCGCATGGGTACTCGCAATCCCGCCGACGTGATCGGCCGCCCCGATCTCGGCCGCCTTGTTCCGGGCGCCAAAGCTGATTTCGTACTCTGGGATGACACGCTTCACGTCGAAGCGACTTATGTCGAGGGTCGTTGCCTCTTTCGTGCCGACTGAACGTTAAACCGATTGATTAACTGTCTATGGCAGTTGAATCCGCTTTCATCAGCTCGTGACGTGAGAGTGTGTAAGTGTGGTAGAATACTTTAGCTTTAACGCATACAGGATTTTACCGTAGGAGGACGAATATGACGTCACAGAAGGTTCAAGAAGAGAATAGAACGATCAAGTTCGCGGTCGAAGTACCTGCGGATGAATTTAAAAAATTTCTCCAAGCCGCCCACCGGAAATTGGCTAAGCATTTCCAAGTTCCGGGGTTTCGCAAGGGCAAGGTTCCTTATCCGATCGTGGTCAATCATTATGGCGAGAGCGTTCTCTATGACGACGCGCTTGAAGAAGCGTTGCCGATAGTTTACGAAGATTTGCTTGCTCAGCATGAGATAGAGCCGTACTCGGATCCGAGATTCAATATCCGTGAAATCGGCGGAAACGTCGGGTTAAAGCTTGACATCAGCGTCGCGCTTAAGCCGGTGATCGAGCTCGGTGAGTATGAGGGGCTCGAGGCATACCGTCCGCCCATCGAGATCGAAGATGAGGAAATCGATAAAGAGATTGAAGCCGCTCGTACGCGCGTGGCGCGTCTAGTGCCGATCGGAGATCGGGCGATCCAAGAAGGTGACCACGTCACCATCGATTACAAGGGCCTGAAAGACGATGTGCCCTTTGACGGAGGAACGGCAGAAGGACATAAACTGGAAATCGGTTCCGGCTCTTTCATTCCGGGATTTGAAGAAGGATTAGTCGGACGCAAGGTAGGTGATACTCTCGATCTACCGCTTACGTTTCCCGAAGAATACCACGCGGAAGATCTCGCAGGCGAAGACGTCGTCTTTTCCGTGACGATCCATGAAGCGCTTGAACGGGAGATCCCGGAGCTCAATGACGATTTTGTCCGCGATGTCAGTGAGAAGAGCGATACGGTCGAGGAGTATCGTGAGGAGATCAGAGAACAGCTTGAGAAGAAGAAAGCCGATGAAGCAGATCGCGTCTACGACGACGGAATCATCGGCGCCATCGTTCAAAGTTCAAAGGTCGAATTGTCGGATCTCATGGTCGACGATGAGGTCGAAAGCAGAATTGAACAGCAACAGAAACAGTTTTCCATGTACGGGATCAATTTCATGGACTTTTTGCGGTACTCCGGACAGACGATCGAGGACTACAAAAACTCGCAATCGGCAAGCGTGCGTCGTATGCTTGAGGGGTCATGGGTCTTGAATGCCGTGCGCGAGCGCGAGCAGGAGCGGATCGAAGTGACCGACGAAGAGTTTGAAGAGAGCGTCAGGGAAGCTGCGGAAAGCGCCGGCATTACCGAGGAGCTTTTCGAGGAGCAATACCTCAAAACAGATTATGACCGCGATCGATTCCGTCACGAACTGGAGATGAAAAAACTGCTCAGCTGGTTGCGCGAAATCAGCGTGGCGACCGATGTCGAGCCCGAGCCTGATGAAGAACCGGAAGATGCGGAAGAATTGGCGGAAGAAGAGGAAGGTAACGATCTCGCTTAAGTCCATGCCTTAAGCGTTTCTCCTGATCGATTTGTTCTGTCGGAGACAGAAGAGAGAATGGAACACTGAAAAGAAAAATGATATGACTACCCTATATTATGTCGGAGGTCACAACAGAATGAATACTTTTGAAAAAAACAATCACGTGGATATGAATCTCGTTCCGATGGTCATCGAGCAGACAAACCGCGGAGAACGTTCGTACGATATTTTTTCGAGGTTGTTGAAAGAACGCATCGTGATTTTGAGCGATTCCGTCAACAACGTGACAGCGAATCTTATCGTTGCTCAGCTTTTATTTCTCGAGGCGGAGGATCCGAATAAGGATATTCAGTTCTACATCAACAGTCCCGGAGGCGAAGTGTCGGCAGGCCTCATGGTTTATGACACGATGCAGTATATCAAGCCCGATGTGCAGACGATATGCATGGGTATGGCTGCGAGCATGGGCGCTTTCCTCGTGGCGGCCGGGGCGAAAGGCAAGCGATTTGCGCTTCCCAACGCCGATTTGATGATCCATCAGCCGTCGGGCGGTGCCCAGGGACAGGCGACGGACATTACGATTGCCGCCGAGTATATCCTCAAGCTGAAGCAGAGGCTCAATCGCATTCTTTCCGAGCACACGGGACAACCGATCGAGGTGATCGAACGCGATACGGACCGCGATACTTGGCTTTCAGCGGAGCAGGCGATCGAATACGGATTGATTGATAAGATTATGAGCAAGCGCGAGTAAAACGTGGACGCAGACGTCCATTGCGATTTCTCGGAGGAAAGTTGCATGTCTGATAGAAAAGATAATGACAGGTCCGGCGCCTTGTACTGTTCCTTTTGCGGCAAGACAGAGGATCAAGTAGAGCAGCTGATCACAGGTCCCGGTGTCTGCATCTGCAATGAATGTGTCATGCTCTGTGACGCGATGCTCAATGAAACTCCGATGCTCCGCCATTCGAATCCGAAAGGCGATCGGTCGGAAGAAATGCATTTGTTGACACCGCAGCAGATCAAGGAAAAACTCGATGAGTACGTGATCGGCCAAGACGACGCGAAGAAAACGCTCGCCGTTTCCGTCTATAACCATTACAAGCGCGTTTACGCCGACTACATCGAAGATGAAGATGACGGTGTGGATTTGGCGAAGAGCAACATTATGTTTTTAGGGCCGACCGGTTCAGGTAAAACACTTTTGGCGCAGACACTCGCGCGTATCTTGCATGTTCCTTTCGCCATTGCCGATGCGACGGCCCTTACCGAAGCAGGGTATGTCGGCGAAGATGTCGAGAATATTCTCCTGCGTCTCATTCAGAATGCTGATTATGACATCGCTCTCGCCGAACAGGGCATTATTTATATCGATGAAATCGATAAGATCACTCGTCGCTCCGACAATCCGTCGATCACGCGCGATGTCAGCGGAGAAGGCGTCCAACAAGCGTTGCTGAAGATTCTCGAAGGAACGGTGGCGAACGTACCTCCGCAAGGCGGACGTAAGCATCCGCATCAGGAATTTATTCAGATCGATACGACGAATATCCTGTTCATTTTAGGCGGGGCTTTTGACGGTATCGACAAGATTGTGCGCGATCGTATAGGCCAGAAATCGATCGGCTTCGGAGCGGAGATTGAAGGAACAAACAAGATGGAAAGCAAAGAGCTTTTCTCGCACTTGTTGCCTGAAGATTTGTTGAAGTACGGACTGATTCCCGAATTTATCGGTCGCGTTCCCGTCGTCGTTGCATTGGAAGACCTCGACAAACAGGCGCTTGTTCGCATCTTGCAGGAGCCGAAAAATGCGCTATTGAAGCAGTACAAAAAACTGATGCGTTTCGATGATGTGGAGCTCATTTTTCACGACGACGCCGTTCAGGAAATTGCCACGGAGGCAATCGCACTGAAGACAGGCGCTAGGGGATTGAGAACTATTCTCGAACGCTTAATGCTCGATATCATGTTTGACGTTCCCTCTTTTGGCGATGTCCACCAAGTGATCGTGACGAAGGCGAGCGTGAAAGGCGAAGAGAGCCCGATTCTTGTGCGTCGCGACGAACAGACGGAACAACGCGAGGTCAGCAACGTATAAAGCGAAATATATCGTTCACTTTGTCTGAGATTGACGAAAAAAGCCGGTAATTCACCGGCTTTTTCCTTTCTGGCGGAACATACGATGTTGTCGTTATCAGTCTGTGACAGAGGGCGACAATCGTGGTAGGTGGAAACGAAGGGAATATGGACGGGACGGCGTATTCGGATGAATGGAGTATAGATGGTAAAGAGCGCGGGGTGACCGTCTTGGATGATGGACGACGTGTCGCCGTGAAACCCGAGCATGAATGGGCCGATCCGCGTATCGCTAGGCTGCTTCACGATGTAAGATCGCCCTATTTGCCGAGATGTCTCGGGCTGACATCTCGCGGGAAAGGAGATAGCGGCAATCGAAGAGGCGAAGGGAACGCGACGTTCTCCGGGGAAGAGTATCTCGACACTCGTTATTATGAGGGACGCGAGCCTTTGCCTTTTCTGGAGTGCTCCCCCTCGCCCGCCGTGTCTTCGATTGTTTTTGAATGGGTTGACGGAAGAGCGATGCGCGAGGTCGAAAAAAGTGAATTGTCGTCGACACGATTAGAAAAATGGTTCGACGATATCCTTGATGGCCTGGCGTGGCTCAGCCAATGTGCCGGCAACCCGATTGCACATCTCGATATTTCACCGGATAACATCGTCATCGCGGAGTCGGGCGATGCCTTGTTGATTGATTTTTCCGGCGCGCGCGTACTCGACGGTCGTGCCCGAGCTCCCGAGACATCACGTGTATACAAGGAAGGCTATGCGGCGCCGGAAATCTTTCTTGGCGATCTTCTTCCTGAAAGTGATTTGTATGCTCTTGCCAAGTCTATCCTTTCCGTTTGGTGCGAAGAATCGGCGACGACTTTGACTCATTCCTCAATAAGGGGAGCCTTAAGAAAGCTTGCTCCGTCATTTTCCGAGCGATTGCGATGCTGCCTGTCTGACGATCCGGTTAATAGACGCGACGCTCTGCGCGATTGTTCGTTGAAACCGATCACGGAGCAAAGACAACTGTCATGCACGAACTCTGAAACGGATCAATTGCCGACCGGGGAGGATGACCCGTGTCCCTATTCGCTTGCTACGTGTCCTTTCCTTGAAGTCGCCGATATCATTTGCGGCGAGTAGTTTGTCGTCAACGTTTCATGATTCATGCTAAGATAAAGTCAACACTTGAATTGGATTACGACACAAGGAGAAAAACATGGCGAATGTATTACTTGGTAAAGACGTCGCCGATAAGGCGACCGAATTGTTGATCGAGCGTGTTGAAAAGCTGAAGGCGAAAGGTATTGAGCCGACTTTGGCGATTGTTCGTGTCGGAGAGAATGAGGACGACCTCTCTTATGAGCGTGGCGCTTTAAAAAGAGCGGAGAGAGTGGGCGTCAAGGTGGATGTTCGTGTTCTGCCGATCGATATTTCTCAATCCGCCATTGAGAAAGAACTCGAAATGATCAATTATGACGCGTCGATTCACGGGTGTCTTCTTTTCCGTCCTCTGCCGAAACATCTCAACGAGAAGAAGGTCTGTGATACGCTCCGCCCCGAGAAAGACGTCGACGGCATCACGTCGGCCTCGATGGCGGGCATTTTTATGGGAGTCGATACCGGCTTTGCGCCTTGCACGGCGGAGGCGGCGATGGCGGTATTGAAGCATAATGATATTCCGATTAAAGGGGCGCGAGCCATCGTGATCGGGCGCAGTCTCGTGATCGGTAAACCCGTTGCCATGATGCTCCTCAAGGAGAACGCGACGGTGACCACATGCCATACGCGTACTGTGGACCTGCCCGGCGTGACGCGCGATGGTGACATCATCATCGCCTGTGCGGGTGCGGCGGAGATGGTGACGGCTGAGCACGTGAAGCCGGGTCAGACCATCATCGATGTCGGGATCAATTTCACGGATGACGGGCGCCTCGTCGGCGATGTCGCGTTCGATGAAGTGGAGCTCATCGTGGAAAACATTACGCCGGTGCCGCGCGGAGTCGGGTCTGTGACGACGACGATCCTGATGCAGCACGTTGTCGAGGCTGCCGAAAGGGCTTCCATGGCTTAGTTCAGGTGTTATGTTGACGCAGAGGTTGTTTTTTCAGTATAATTTCAACGTTATGCCTACATACAAACGGATCATTGTCCACTTAATAATAAATTAACCTATGTATAGGGGGAATATATGAAACGCACCTACCAACCGAAACGCAAGCAACGCTCGCGCGAACACGGTTTCAGAAAAAGAATGCGAACTAGAGCCGGACGCAATATTTTAAAAAGACGCAGGCTCAAGGGTCGCAGCAGAATCTCGCTGTAATTAATGTTATCGAATGCGGCGAGCGCTGATCGTTTAAAGCACAACCGTGATTTTTCCCGTGTTTATCGATATGGAAAATGTTACAGAGGCCGTTGGATCAGTCTTCACGTCAATAAGAGGCGCGGGGTTCATTCGATTGCAAATCCGCGTATCGGATTTGCAGTGAGTCGCTCCATTCGTGGGGCAGTACAACGGAACAGAGTCAAGCGATTGCTACGTGAATCTTTTCGCCTTAGACATGTCGACTTGTTATCGGGTTTTGATCTTATTGTGACGAATCGTTGGAAACACGCGGAAGAACCGACATTGAGTGCTTTAATCGAAGAGATGGATCGACTCCTGATTGAATCGGGCGTCGGCAGGCCACCGGTGCGACTCGCTGAGTCCGGAGGTTGCTGATCGATGCGGAATAGCGTACACAATTATAAAACAGATGACTCCGGCGCGGATGCGTCGGTATTGACACGCGATAAAATGCGAAAGCCGTCTGTTACGGCTTCCTGCATGCTGTATCTGATCAGTTTTTATCAACGTTTCATATCTGCGGGAAACCCAGGTTGCTGTCGATTCGATCCCACCTGCTCCGTTTATGCCGCTGAAGCAATTCGTCGACATGGGGCGCTTAAAGGTGGGGGACTTGCGATATGGAGAATCCTGCGATGCAATCCATTTTGCCGGGGAGGATACGATCCCGTTCCCGACAAAAAAACAAATGACCATTCCGCGCAAAGATCATCCGACATATTTGATGGTAGGGGGCGGAAGGTAAGAAAAGAGGCGACATGACATCATTTGTTACGGTTCAACTCGGTTTGTTGGATCCGCTGTATTCGCTGTTCGGGTGGGTTCTTGGCGGACTTTATTCATGGTTGAACAATTATGGACTCGTTATTATCCTTTTCACCGTGATCATTCGCGCACTCCTGTTGCCGCTCGGTCTCAGAAGTCAGCGGGGTACGCTGCGTCAACAGACGCTGCAATCCGAGATCAACGAGATCAAGCGCCGTTATCCTGACAATGCGCAGAAAGTTCAGGAGCTCACGCAGAAACTTTACAAGGAAAACGGCATTTCGATGACATCGGGGTGTTTGCCCTCAATTCTCCAGTTGGCGATTATTTGGCCGATTATTTACATTTTCCGCGCGCCTCTACGTTTCATTACGAATGTCCCCTTCTATAATGTGACAAAGATAGGCGAAGTGCTGGAGGCACAGGGATTGATGACAGCGGCTCAGGTCAAGAATATCGCCGTCATGGATATTCCGATTCTAAACGGGCTGCGTGATTCCGGTTCGGCGCTCCAACAGTCTGTTCAGAATGGCTGGATTCAACTGCCGCAGGTGATCAATACAAATTTTCTCGGCATCGATCTCGGAATGACACCATCTTATAAGCCGTGGGAATGGTTCGGTGCCGACTGGCGCGTGCAATTGCCGCTCGTACTATTGATTTTGATTACGATGATCACTTACTGGTTACAGATGCGAGTCATGCGGATGAGTACGGCGCGCCCCGAGAAGACGAAAGAAGAGAAAGCGCGTGAAAAGGCGAACCCTGCCAAACGCGGTCAAAATCCCGACCAAGCTGCCGGTATGATGAAGACAATGAATGTTTTCATGCCGATCGTTATGCTGTTTACCATGTTCAGCATGCCTTCAGCGATGTGCCTGTACTGGCTTTTCCAGAACATCATGTATTTGATTCAATCGTTACTCGGTTACAAGTTTTATGTGACGCCCCTGCGTCTCGCATATGCGGAAGAGCAGGCAACATTCGATCGCTCGCGGAGAAAAGATACGTCTTCTTCGGATGAAGATGAAGAAGAGGGCGGCTTTTTCAAAAAACTTGTATCCAAATTAAAGGATCGCGACAATCAGGGGTGATTCTTTTAAAGATGCGCGTCGGCGACGCGGAAAAATAAACGTAAGCAACGTGAGACATCGAGACGCACGATCCAATTGGTTTTAGCAGGTGTGTCGGTGTTGCGAAAAGCTTTGCGATGTGCGTGAGGAGGATACCCGAATGGAACGCACCATTGAAACAACAGGCAAGACAGTCGATCAAGCTGTCAAGCAGGCATTGGAAGAATTATCCGTCAGCGAAGACATGGTGCTGATCGAGGTGCTGGATGAGGGGGAAACAGGCGGTTTACTCGGTTTCGGGCGCCGTCCGGCATGTGTGCGCGTGACGATTCTCGATGACGATACGTTTGAAGATGATGATGACGAGGAAGACGACTACGAACGCGTCGATCTTGATGATGAGGATTTCGATATGGAGTCGTCCGATGAGAACGGATGGCGTGTGCCTGAAGATCAGCGCGGACTTGTCCCCGCCGAAAATGCCGCACTCGATTACGTGCAGGATGTATTGTCGGGAATCGGCATTCATGGGCGCATAGAATCGTACCTCGGAGGAGACAACACGCTTCATATCGACATTATCAGCGACGATGGCGGAGTTGCGATTGGTCGTCATGGTGAGACGCTAGATGCGATTCAGTATCTGACAAACATCGTTGCGAATCGGTGGATTGATGAGCATTTACGAGTTGTCGTCGATGTCGGCGATTATCGTCGCCGCCGCGAACAGCGGTTGCAACAGACAGCCAGAAAGATCGCTGACCGCGTTCTTGACAGGGGGCGAGCATCGAAGATGAAACCGATGTCACCGGCAGAGAGGCGCATTGTCCATATAACACTTCGTGATACGGACGGCATTACGACGTACAGCGAAGGTACCGATCCGCGCCGCTATGTCGTCATCGCACCGACGGCAGGTTTGGAGATTATCGACTGACACCATGATTGATATGGACTTGGATACGATCGCGGCATTTTCGACACCGCCGGGCGAAAGCGGCCTGGCGGTTCTTCGCATTTCAGGCCCTCTTGCGGCATCGATATGTGATCGTCTGTTTGTGGCCTCATCTTCGCGATTCAAAAAGCCTTCCGCCATGGAAGGTTATACGCTCGCGCATGGCTACTGGGGTTCAATCGACGAGGTGGTGCTCGCTTGTTTTCGAGCGCCTTATTCGTACACAGGTGAAGACGTCTACGAAATTTCTTGCCATGGCGGGCAGGCAATTCGCCAAGCTGTTCTCGACAGCGTGCTCGCCGCCGGCGCCCGCGCGGCCGGACCCGGCGAGTTTAGCCGACGAGCGTTTTTCAATGGGAAAATGGACCTCACAGCCGCGGAAGCCGTGATGGATATGATCGGCGCTCAAGCCGAGAAACAGGCGCAAGTGGCGTACCGGCAACTGACGGGCGGCGTTTCGCGCGTCATACACGAAAGGACCGATCATCTCTACGGAGCGCTCGCCCGGCTTGAAATGTTATTGGATTGGGATGAGGAGGAGGAACGCCCGGAGGATCGTGAACTGCTCGTGCATGAATTGGAGCACTCGGAGCGCGAGTTACGTCTCTTGGCAGACAGTTTCGCCGGCGGACGCATCATACGTGAAGGACTCGCCGTCGTGATCGCGGGCAGTCCCAATGTCGGCAAATCATCAATCCTCAACGCTCTTTCAGGACGTGACCGTGCGATTGTCAGCAATATCCCCGGCACGACGCGCGATACGGTCGAGATCGATCTCACGCTGAACGGATACCTAGTTCATTTGACCGACACGGCAGGACTTGCAATTGACAGTCAGGATCCCATTGAGCGCGAGGGGATCATGCGTGCGGAAAATGCATTGCGCGCGGCTGATCTCGTTTTATGGGTCTTGTCACCGCCATTGCCCCCCGAAGACGAGCGCCTGCAGGAGGAAACTCGGATTGAGAGATGTCTCGAGGAGGGGAAGGAGCTTCTCCTCATATTGGGCAAGGACGACCTGCGTCCGACGCTTCCTGCTGAAGAAGATCCTGCGTATTACGCTGCGGAACGTTTCCCGGATTTGCCTACGCTGACATGGTCGGACCGCTCCGAAGACGATTTGCATCGCCTTCAGGAGATACTGGTGCGTTTCATTGAAGGCGGGATTCTCAGTTCTACGGAGGAAACTCTCTCCGTTACCAGTCACGAACAGGTGAAATCGCACGGTGAAGGACATAGTCACGGTATGCTGACGCATGCGCGCCATAAGGTCGCCGTCGACCGCGCCGTTGAACTTGTCGGTCGCGCGAGAGCCGACCTTCAGGCGGGTCTTTCATTCGATCTGGTCGCCATCTCGTTGAAAGAAGCGCTGACGGAGCTCTCGACCATTACGGGTGAAGACGTCTCCGAGACGTTGATCGAGAAGATTTTCAGCCGGTTCTGTATCGGTAAATAGCGATGTTGTCTCTCGCTGAAGCACGCAATAAAGAAAATGCCTTTGTCGCCGGAGAGGCCGATATCATTGTCGTCGGCGCCGGTCACGCCGGTTGTGAGGCGGCGCTTGCGGCGGCACGTCTCGGGCGCCGCGTTCTGCTGTTTACGATGACGCTCGACAGCCTCGCAAATTTGCCGTGCAATCCCAACATCGGCGGCACGGCAAAAGGACAAATGGTCAGGGAGATCGACGCCCTCGGAGGCGAGATGGGGCGATTGGCGGATCGGCATATGATCCAGTATCGTATGCTGAACGCTACGAAAGGTCCTGCCGTCATGTCGCCTCGCGCGCAGATGGATCGCACGGGCTACCAACGCGGGATGAAAGAAGTGCTCGAATCGGAACCGCTTCTCTCATTGATTCAGCAGGAGATCACGGGGCTTCTTGTCGCGGGCGTAAAGGGTAAAAGAAAAATTGAGGGCGTTGTTGCGGCGACCGGTTCGCTTTACGTGGCGAGCGAAGTGATTCTCTGTCCCGGTACTTTTCTCGATGCGCGCGTTATTATCGGCGATTCGGTACGCAGTTCCGGTCCCGACCAGCTTGCTCCTGCTTGCGGTTTAGGCGACGCTTTGACGGCGCTCGGGTTGCCGACTCGACGTTTCAAGACAGGGACGCCCGGAAGATTTCACAGGCGCAGTGTCGATCTTGATCAGATGGAGCTTCAAGCAGCCGACCGTGATGCGAGACCTTTTTCTTTTGAGCATGAGGACGACCCGTCATGGCGCCCCGCGGCGGAACTCGCCTGCTATATCACGTGGACAACGGATGCGACGAAACAACTTCTCTCCGACAACATGGACCGATCACCTCTTTATTCCGGAGTGATCGAGGGGGTCGGACCTCGGTACTGTCCATCCATTGAAGATAAAATCGTTAAATTCCCCAGTCATTCACGTCATCACGTATTTCTCGAACCGACAGGTTTGGATACACAAGAGATGTACGCTTCCGGTCTCTCGACGTCCATGCCGGAGGAGATTCAGCGCGCGATGCTCAAGACAGTCCCGGGGATGGAAAATGCCGAAATGATGCGTCCCGCTTACGCCATCGAATATCTCTGTGTCGATCCGACCGTTTTGGAATTATCTCTTGAAGTGAAAGGGATTGAGGGACTATTTCTCGCAGGTCAAATCAATGGATCGTCGGGATACGAGGAGGCGGCGGCACAAGGGCTTATAGCAGGCATAAACGCCGTCCGGAAGCAACGAGGAGAGGAGCCTCTCATCATTGACCGTTCGGAAGGTTATATCGGCGTTCTGATCGATGACCTTGTGACAAAGGGCACGAACGAGCCGTATCGTCTGATGACCTCTCGTGCGGAATATCGATTGCTTTTACGTCAAGATAATGCGGATGCCAGATTGTCGCCGATCGGATACGAGGTCGGTCTGCTCTCAGAAGAGCGTTGGCAGCGCTTTCTTGAAAAACAGCGGATGATCGATGGCGAGAAGGAGCGCTTGAGCGAGGTGCGTGTCCGCAAGTCCAAGCTGTCGGATCGCATTTTGCAGGACGCAGGGAGCACACCTCTCAAGTCGACGACTCGACTGTACGATCTCCTCAAGAGACCTGAGCTCAATTACGAGATGTTGGCGCCGCTCGATCCAGAGCGTCAGGAGTTGCCGCCGTCGGTGCAGGAATCGGTCGAGATACAGATTCGGTACGAGGGTTATCTCAGGATGGAGCGAGATCGTGTGGAGAGGTTTAAGAAGCTGGAGCATAAGCGCCTCCCGAGTGAGATCGATTACGAACGCATCAGGGGTCTTCGCCTTGAAGCGCGACAGAAACTCAGTGAGCGCCGACCTCAATCGATCGGTCAGGCGAGCCGCATCTCGGGTGTCTCTCCTGCCGATATCCAGGTGTTGCTCGTCTATATGGAGCAGTGGAACGGTTAGGGGCGGTCGTGGACGAGCGTATCATCGTCAAAGCGCTTGAGCTTGCGAGTATCGATGCATCGCCGGAAGTCGTTCGTCAAACGACGCTTTTCGTCGATCATTTGAAGAAAGTCAATGAGACGGTCAACTTGACGGCGATCACGGATGACGAATCGATCGGGACGCGTCATCTTCAAGATAGCTGGATGCTTTGCCCCTATATTCCAAAGGGCTCGACGCTGATTGACGTCGGTTCCGGTGCGGGGTTTCCCGGTCTTGCGCTCAAGATCGTTCGTTCCGACCTCGATGTCACTTTGCTCGACTCCGTTCGTAAGAAAACGGATTTCCTTGAGAGCGCGGTTGAACTTCTCGACATCGATCATGTTTGCGCGATTCATGGCCGTGCGGAAGAGCTCGGCAGAGATCATCTGTACCGTGATCAATTCGACGTCGCCGTCGCGCGAGCCGTCACGGCATTGCCGACTCTTCTCGAACTGTCGCTTCCGCTCGTTAGGGTCTGCTGAACGAACATCAAGTGCCTGATATCAGTGCATTACAGGGACATATTCGGTACAATAGGTGCAAGGGAAAAGGCGTAAAAGCGCTGAAACCCTTGCACTTTGAAATTGGAGATTAGTTATGTACGAGCACGATAGTCGTCAAATCGCCTTTCACGATGAACCCTTCCTGTTTGGAGGTCTTCCACTGGATTCAGATAATCGCTGGGTCAAGCTGGCGGGTCTCATTCCTTGGTCGCGAGTTGAAGCAGCGTACCGGAAGAATTTTCGAGGGAATCGAGGAGCGCGAGCGAAATCTGTGCGTCTGGCGCTAGGATGTCTCATTGTTAAGGAACAGTTGCAGTTATCTGACTGCGAGACGGTACAGATGATCCGTGAGCATCCGTACATCCAATATTTCTTGGGATATGCGGAGTACCGATACGACATCTCTCTTGATCCATCGCTATTGACATATTTCAGGAAACGCTTTCCCGCGGATGTGGTCGCACAAGTGAACCAGTGGGTTGTCGATGCGGCACGTCTCCAAGAGTCTGAGGAAGAGAACGACGACGAAGAGGGTGGTCATGGCGGCAACGTGCCCGATGAACCATCTGTTGACTCTGTTCCTGAGTCAGAGAACCATGGGACGTTGATCCTCGATGCAAGCTGTGCACCACAGGATATCCAGTACCCGACGGACACACGGCTCTTGCATGAGTCACGTCAAAAGCTTGAAGGGATGATGGATACACTTCAGGCAGGACGAGAGGAAAGAAAGCCGCGCAACTACCGTCAGCGTGCGAATAAGGAATACAAGCGCTTTTGTCGCAATCGCCGTCCAACGAGAAAAGAGATTCGCACTGTTTTGAGGCGGCAGCTGCAGTATGTTTCCCGAGATTTGCGTCTTGTCGCAGAGATGCAACAAGACTCCACTGTGACCTTAAGCGAGCGTCAGCGACGCGATCTTGAGATTGTCACACGTGTTTACGAGCAACAGCGGAGTATGTATGCCAGTCGCACGCATGGTTGTGCCGATCGTATAGTCAGCCTACACCAGCCCTATGTTCGCCCGATCGTTCGCGGCAAGGCAACGGCGAAGACAGAGTTCGGCGCGAAGCTGACGGTCTCTTTAATGGATGGTTATGCGGAAGTCACGACGCTGTCTTGGGATGCGTACAACGAGTCTCAAGATTTGATCAAGGCAACTGAAGCCTACAAGGAACGTTATGGTCACTATCCTCGGCGGATTCTCGCGGACAAAATATTCCGCACACGACACAATCGCCGGTATTGCCAAGCACGTGGCATTCATCTAAACGGCCCACCTCTCGGTCGACCACCCAAGGACCGAACGGTCTACGACGAACAGTTACGCCTAGAACGTGAAGACTCGCGTGAACGGAATGCCATAGAAGGCAAATTCGGCGAGGGCAAACGCCGCTACAGCCTGGGACTTGTGAAGACGAGGCTACAAGAAACGAGCGAAACGCAGATTCACCTCGCATTTTTGGTGATGAATTTACAGAAGATCCTGCGAGATCTTTTTATCTTCTTTTTTCCCATGCGATTTTTCGCAAAAAGACGGCAGATATTGGTTGCGACAGCGTAATAAAATTCTAACAGCTGATTCGTTCAGTGGACCCTCGTTAGACCGGGCGGTCTATTCATCGCCATGAAAGGTCGAGACGATGAAACGGCTGAATCGAAACGAGCTCTCAAAGAGTTGAAGGCGAGGATTGAAAAAGTTGTCCGTTACGAGCTTCCCGACACCGATCATGCGCGTTCACTCGTCATCATAAAAAAACTTTTTCCCACGCCTTCGCGGTATCCGCGGCGAATGGCAACCATCAAGAAAAATCCTCTTTGATTGATTTTTAAAAAACGTGCCGATGCACGGCTAATAGCGCTTTTAAGAGGCTGATATTGAGCATTTTTGCGCTCTTTTTTACAGGCGTTTTGCCGCCGTCTGTGGTAAAATATAAGTGATATAAAAGCTCGGAAATGTTCTCTTTTTTACACTATTTTTCCATGAAGAAAAGGGAGGAATTTATGGCATCGGAGCCAAACAATAAAAACGATTATCAGCAACGCGAAGAAGCTGTCGACGCGGCATTTCAAAACCCTGATAACGTTGTCATACCGGTCGATCTCGACCAGGAAATGAAAAAGTCCTTTATCGATTACGCCATGAGCGTTATCTCGGATCGTGCGCTTCCCGACGTGCGCGACGGACTTAAACCCGTACACCGTAGAATCCTTTACTCCATGTATACTCAAGGGTTTACCGCGGACAAACCACATCGCAAAAGCGCGACGACGATCGGTGACGTGCTCGGGCGTTTTCATCCGCATGGCGACCAGAGCGTCTACGATGCGCTCGTTCGATTGGCGCAAGATTTCTCGATGCGTTACCCGCTCGTCGACGGTCATGGCAACTTCGGATCGAGAGACGGCGACCCGCCTGCTGCCTATCGTTATACGGAAGCGCGTCTGACACGTCTCGCAGGCGAGATGATGTCCGACTTGAACAAGGATACGGTCGATTTTAAACCGAACTATGACGATCGCTTTGAGGAGCCGACCGTCTTGCCTGCGGGATTTCCCAACCTGCTTGTTTCAGGTTCTACGGGTATCGCTGTCGGAATGGTGACGAACATTCCGCCGCACAATCTGCGCGAAGTGATCGCGGGCACGATTTTTCTGATCAACAATCCCGATGCGACGATCGATGACCTGATGGAGTTCATTCCTGCACCCGACTTCCCGACGGGCGCTCAGATCATGGGTGTCTCGGGAACTCGTGCGGCCTACAGACGCGGGCGCGGGCGTATCGTCGTGCGCGGTCACGCGGAGATTGAGGAAATCACCAATAACCGTTATCGCATTATCATCAAGTCGCTTCCCTATATGGTCAATAAAGCGCGCCTGATTGAAAGGATCGCCGAGTTGGTCAAGGATAAGCGTATCGAGGGCATATCCGACGTGCGCGACGAATCGGATCGCCACGACGATATTCGTATCGTCGTAGAGTTGCGGCGCGACGCGACACCGATGGTCGTATTGAATCAGTTGTACAGGCATACGCAATTGCAGGATACGTTCGGCGCGACCATGCTCGCGCTTGTGTCCGAGGACGGCAAGTACGTTCCGGTGCTTCTCAGCCTGAAAGATATGCTCGAGCATTTTATCAAGCATCAGGCGGAGGTCATCACACGCCGCATCAGTTTTGATTTGGCGCGCGCGGAAGCGAGGCTCCATCTCGTTGAAGGATTGCAACTCGCGATTGATCACATCGATGAGGTCATCACGATCATCCGTCAGTCTGCCGACGAGGAGACGGCGAAAACTCGTCTCTGTGAGCGTTTCGGATTGTCCGAGAAACAATCGCAACACGTCGTCGACATGCGACTCGGGCGTCTGTCGGGTCTTGAACGCGAGAAACTGTTGGCGGAGAACGTCGATTTAACGGATAAGATCAAAGGGTTCAAGTTGATCCTCGGCGATGAATCGCTCCTTCATGTAGAGATGAAAAAAGAGCTGCAGGCGATCGCGGATAAGTATGGCGATGACAGGCGAACAGAAATACTGCCTGCCGGAGAATACGAGATCGATGACGAGGAATTGATCGAAGAGGAACAAGTCGTTATTGCCATGTCGAAAGCCGGCTACATCAAGCGGATGCCTGTCGATGTGTACAGCGCTCAGCACCGAGGCGGACGTGGAATCACGGCAATGCAGACGCGAGAGGATGACTACGTCGATACGATCATCATCACGTCGACGCACCAAACGCTATTATTCTTTACCGATTTCGGGAAAGTCTACGAGCTCAAGGGCTATCAAGTGCCCGAGTTCAGTCGGACGGCGCGAGGCATTGCGATTGTCAACCTGCTGCATCTTGACCCGGAAGAAAAAGTCCGCACGTTAATTCGTATTGACTCATACGACCAGGGCGGTAATCTCGTCATGGCGACGGCGGGCGGTTTCGTAAAGAAGACGTTGCTTTCCGACTACAGGAATATTCACAAAGGCGGTTTGATCGCGATTAAGATGCGCGAAGGCGATAAGCTCGTCAATGTACGCCTATCGGACGATGCGGACGACATCCTGCTCGTCACGCGCAAGGGGTTGTCGATCCGTTTCAATGAATCGAGCGTCCGCGCTACTGCGAGAAACACGATGGGTGTTAACGGCATCAAATTGAGCGAAGACGATCAGGTAATCGGCATGATCACGACGGACGGCGACGGAACGCTCCTCGTCGTCACTGAAAACGGATTCGGCAAGCGTACTTCTCTCTCGGAATACCGCGTTCAGAATCGCCACGGCGTGGGGCTTATCACGTATAGGACGACAAGACGCACCGGGCAACTGATCGGTGTCGCCGAGGTGACAGACGAAGACGATGTTCTTCTTATCAACGATCACGGTATCATCATCCGTTTCCGTGCGAGGGAGATTCCCATTATGGGGCGCATCACGTCTGGCGTCACGCTGATGAGAGTCCGTGAAGGGCTAGTCGTCGATATGTCTGTCGTATCGCCCGATGAAGAATGCGAACATGAAACCGTCAACGGCGCCGTGCCGGACGACCTTGACGACGAAGTATATGTCGATGATTTGGAAGAGAGTGCTGACGAAGAGGAGCTTTCCTAAGAGGACGCTCCTGAAACTGAAATTGTGTTTTTCGACCAACTCTCGTGGAGCTTTCCTGAGAGGACGCTTCTGAAATTAAGATTGTGTTTTTCGACCAACTCTCGTGGAGCTTTCCTGAGAGGACGCTCCTGAAACTGATTTGTGAAGAAGTTAACGTGCAAGCGCGCCAAGTGACAAAAACGCTTGTCAGTTTAGAGCCATACGAATAAGATGGAATCAGAAAAAGAATACAAGAAACGGGGGAGGAGATCATCCATGTGGATAGACACTCAACTACTTGAACAAGAACAACGAGAAGCAGAGGAATCGGGATCGGTTAAACAGCTCCATCGCTCTGAAGTGCCTGTCGAACAGACGTGGGACATGACGACTGTTTTTCCATCCGTCGAAGCATGGGAGGAAGCTTTCGCGGAACTCCTGCCGAAACGTGGGTTGTTGACAGAGTACAGAGGGCGGCTGACCGAGTCGGCGGAGGCGCTATATGAGGCAGTTCGCACGCGCCAAGAGTTCATGATTGAACTCATGAAAATCGGTGCGTACGCTTTCCATCGTGCAGATGAAGACACATCTGATACCACCTTTCTCGCGATGAAGGGGCGCCTCGGTGCGGTGATCGCGTCCGCTATGGGCGACGATGCTTGGTTCGAGCCGGAGGTGATCGAGATTCCGCCGGAAACGCTGGAGCATTTCATCGAGGAAAAGCCTGAACTTGCCGAGTACCGACATGCCTTCGAGATGATTCTCCGAGAGAAGAAATACAAGCTTTCGCAGGCAGAAGAAATCCTCCTAGCCAAAGCGTCTCAGATCTTAGGAGCGCCCGATGAGATTTTCGGCATTTTATCGAATGCCGACATGACATTCGATCCCATCGTCAACGAAAAAGGCGAGACGGTTCCGATGTCTCATTCGCATCTCGGCGTGTATCTTGAGAGCCGTGATCCGCGCGTGCGCCGTGACGCTTTCAAGAGCATGTACAAAACATTCGGTCAGTTCAGGAACACATGCGCGACGACACTGCAGAATGCGATCCGCGTCGATACGTTTAACAAGAATGTACGCGGCTTTACGACGGGACGCGAGGCGTCTCTATTCAGAAATGCCGTGCCGGAATCTGTTTACGACAGTTTATTGGAAGCTGTGAACGAGCGCTTGCCGCTATTGCATCGCTATGTCCGCATGCGCAAACGTATTCTCGGCGTCGACGAGCTCCAATCGTACGACATGTACGTCTCGCTCGTCAAAGAAATCGACTTGCATTTTACATTCGATGAAGCTAAGGAAATCCTCTACAAGGCGCTCGCACCTCTCGGAGAAGAATATATCGGATTGCTGAAACGCGCGTTTGAAGAACGCTGGATCGATTGGGCGGTGAACACAGGCAAGCGTTCCGGAGCATATTCCGGCGGCACTTATGCTACGAATCCGTTCATTCTGATGAGCTGGCAGGGAACGTTCGATAACCTCTTTACGCTCGCACACGAATTGGGGCACAGCATTCACTCGTACTACACGCGCAACGCGCAGCCGTTCCAGTACGGTCATTACCCGATTTTCCTCGCGGAGATCGCCTCCACGTGTAACGAGATCCTGTTGTCGAATTATTTGCTCAAGACAGCGGACAGTGACGAGATGCGCGCCGCCGTGATCAGCCACTACCTCGACGGAGCCAAGGGAACCGTGTTCCGGCAGACACAGTTTGCCGAATTTGAGCACATGATCCATCTTGCCGATGAAGCCGGCGAGGCCCTAACGGCTGATTTTCTGAGCGAGAAATACGGTGAGCTTAACAAGAAGTACTACGGAGAAGCGCTTACATTCGATCCTGACATCGCCAACGAGTGGGCGCGTATTCCGCACTTCTATTACAACTACTACGTTTTCCAGTATGCGACGGGATTCTCCGCCGCGACATCTTTCGCGGATGCGATCCTGACCGAAGGGCAGCCCGCCGTCGAGCGTTATCTCGGGTTCCTCAAGGCGGGATCATCCGACTGGCCTATCGATGTGCTGAAAAAGGCCGGCGTCGACATGACGACACCCGAAACGATCGTAAGAGCTCTCGATGCTTTCGAACGAGGTCTCGACGAGTTGGAAGCGCTGATGGGATAGGGTAGAGCGATGCCTGACATTGTATCAATTATTGGATTTATAATTGTCGTGGCGGCGGTTATAGGTATGGTCGCCGTCCTGCAAAAATTGCAGAAGAAAAAAGAAAAATACTGGAAAAAGAAAAGAAACGAGGAGGAACAGTGGGAGTCTCAGTTTCGCGACTCTTAAAGCGTTATACACGATGGGAGAACAGGCATGAAATACCGTTTTAAAAAACTTTATAGCGGTGAACCGATCGCCTATCGCAGCCGCGTGATACCCACACGTCCTTTGGGTGCCGGTGTCGGTGTGACGTCGGCACCTGTTCTCATCAAGAGTGTTGAGCAGTTTAGGAGCTTTGTAGACGGCGCCCATTACGGTTGGCAGTGGGATCAGGCACGTCTCGATGATTTATTCAAGAAGTATAATGCAAGTTTTTTTGAGACTCGCGTTCTGGCGGCGGGTGTTGTGAGCGCCAGTTCCGGTTCGACACGGGTAACGGTCTCCGGTGTTATCAAGACGGAAACGGGCGTCCGGATCTTTTTGCGACTTGAATCACCGGAGATCGGAACGGCCGACATGATGAGCTGGCATTATTTCGTCGAGCTGCTCGCCGAAGATGTGGGCGATGGCGACGTGTCGACCAATCTTCCCGTATCCAAAGGCAGGTCGAGAAGAGGGTTTCCGGACGTGATCATCGCTGATCGTTAAGTGACCTGTTGAAAGCTTAAGCTGATTGCGTTGGGCTGTGCTCGGACAAGCGGTTGGTGTTTACCTCAGAGAATTTCTGACTATTTCTGATTTATTTTGTATCCATATGCACAGGAAGATACGTTTTCGGCGTCAGCTAACAAGCTGTTTTGTGCACTTGCATTTTTGCTCAGGAATGATGTAAAATTCTACTATGTGCGGCGGATTGTTTCGTTGCCTATTTGGCGTGGAGGCGTTCCGTCCTTTTCCGATGTTCATTTGATGTATGAGGAGACGATTTAGATTGAGTAATACATCGAGAAAACTGTATCAAATTGATAGTGGATTTAGTACGCATTAAACTCGCATGTTCGGAAGAACTGCGGGTTTTTTCGTGGAGAGGAGTACATAAGGATGAAGAAACATATGAGAAAAGCGCTTTCGTTCGTGCTGGTTCTTGGTTTGTTGTTTTCTGCAGTAGCCGTGTCCGCATTCATCGTGCCGTCATCGAACGTGCCGGTTCTGGCGGAGACAGAGAGTAAACGCAGTCTCTTGCCTGCGGATTTTGATACGACAGTCATCAAGAAGCAGTTCAGGGAACAGAAGGCAGCTGAGCTTAGCAAACTTCGCGAGCTATTGGCAGATACGGAGTATATGAGTGAGGTTGTTCGCGTAATGATCGAGCTCAATGCGCCTGCCGCCAAACAGTCAGGGAAGTCCGAGAGCAGCGTCATTGCGTCACAGAAATCGGTACGTGACGCCGTTCGGAAGATTACCGGAAGCGAAGCGATCAACAGCTACGGTTATCTCGTCAACGGATTCAGCTTCATGGCAAAACGAAGCGATTTCCAAAAAATCCGCGAGATTCCCGGAGTGAAGAACGTCTCGGAAGTTCCCGTGTTTGAGACGACGATGTTCAACGCCCCTGACATGACAAAGGCTTCCCAAGTTTGGGAGGAACTTGGATTCAAAGGCGAGGGCATGCTCATATCGATTATCGATACGGGTATCGACTATAACCATAAGGATATGCGTCTCTCTCCAGAAGGAGAAGCGCAAGCGAAGTTGAGTAAGGATGCTGTCGCGGGACTTATTGCTAAATACGGTCTCGGCGGTGAATACTTCAATACGAAGATTCCTTACGGCTACAACTACGCCGACAAGAATCAGGAAGTCGTGGATCAACACTTATCCGGACGTCCTTATGACGCGGATTATGTATCTATGCACGGCATGCACGTCGCCGGTATCGCGGCGGGTAATGCGACGGATGAAGATCTCGATGCCCGCAAGGGCATTCGCGGTGTCGCACCGGAAGCGCAGCTTCTCGCGATGAAGGTTTTCTCGAACCACCAGACGGGCGGCGCTTACGGTGACGACATCCTGATGGCTATTCAGGACTCCGTCAAGCTCGGTGCCGACGTCATCAACATGTCGCTCGGTTCGCCGTCCGGATTCTCGAATGTCAATAACGCGACCGCCCGTGCCATTCAGGCGGCTTCCGAAGCCGGAACGCTCGTTGTTATTTCAGCAGGAAACGAAGGTCTGGCGTATGACCCGAGCGGTGGAACAACGAACGTGCTCGGTCAGCTGATCCTTGGCGTCGATAGCGGAGCTGTCGGCGCATCATCCACCATCGAGGCGGCACTCTCGGTCGCTTCGGTCGACAACACGAAGATGTATGGCACCGTAATGTCGTATAAGGTTGATGCCGGCGATCCGCTTTCTTTCGGAGTCATGAAACAGGCGGAGCCCAGCGGCGGGCGCACCTTTTTAGATGGGCAATGGATTGAGCTTGTCAATTGCGGTTTCGGCAATCCGGGAGAAATACCCGATGGAGTGTCAGGCAAATACGCACTTGTCCAACGCGGTGATAATCTGTCATTCCAAACAAAGGCGGAGAACGTTAAAGGGAAAGGTGCCATCGGTATCGTTGTGTTTGATGATAGTGGCTCTCCCTCCATACGAATGTCGACCATTGAGTTAAGTGGAATTTCATCTGTTTTCACGTCGTGGGATGTAGGTAATGCCATCTTAAATGAAATGGCAGAAGGTCGCACCGTCAAGGTCAAAACGGAGATGGTGCTCGGTTTGGAGCATGCCCACGATGCGCCGATACCATCTGAATTCACGAGTTGGGGACCTACTCCCGAGCTGAACTTCAAGCCTGAAGTGGCTGCTGTCGGCGGGGATGTCTTCTCGACACTGAACGACAACGGTTATGGCTCGATGTCGGGAACCTCGATGTCGGCGCCTCACGTCGCCGGCGCCTCAGCGCTTATCATGCAGGCGATGAAAGATAACGCCGCGTTGAGTGGGATCGAGAAACTTGCTCGCACCCAGTATCTGAAGGCTATCCTGAGCAATACGGCGACTGTGTTGATGGACGGCGAAGTAATTCATTCGCCTCGTCGAGTCGGCGCCGGACTCATCAATGTCAAAGACGCGGTCGATTCGTTTGTCACGGTGACGCACAATGGCAGCGGTAACATCGAATTGCTTGATTTTACCGGTTCCAAGATATTTACGCTTGACTTTAAGAACTATGGGGCAGAACCCGTAACCTTCACGTTGAAGGATCCCGTCGTCTATACGGGCGTTCATAAGGGTCCCTCACCCGAACGTGAGGTCGTCGTGCCCTCCGCGACCGTGACAACGGCCAATATGACGATTACAGTTCCTGCGAACGGCACTGTGTCGGTTGACTTCAAGATCGATCCGGCCGATGTCGAGAATAACTACGTTGAAGGTTATCTGGAGTTCGTTGCGGAAGCAGCTCCCGACCTCTCCATTCCTTTCTTAGGATACGTTGGAAGCTGGGGCGATGATCTGTCGATCTTCGACTGCGTTGAGGGTATGCTGCCGTACGGCATCAGCTTGTACGACCTCCTCATGCCTAAGCATTCGATGTTTCCGAACCTTTACCGTATCCTCAGCGCGACACAGCTTTATATGAATAACACATGGCTTGGCATGCCAACCCCTGCGGGCAACTGGTGGGACTGGCTCTTTGGAGAATGGTTCGATCCCTCGACGGTTGGGTTCAATACGAATCCTGACGACTTGGAGGATGAGGGATTCATTAAGGAACTCACGCCTCATGTCGGGGTCTTCCGTGGCGTTCAGAACGTTGAATGTTTCATCACGGATGAGGAATTCAATGAACTGAGACAAGTCGGATGGGTCGAGTCCATCAGGAAACCGACACTGTATCGCCTCTCGAATGCGAGAACTTCGATAGCGACGCTGTATGACACGCATTGGGACGGGACGCTCTACGACAAATCGAACGGCGAATTCTTCGACGCGGAAGAGGGACAGTATTACTACGGAGTTCGCGCCCGCATGAACGAGGATTCCGATTGGCAATCGATCTATATGCCGGTCAAGATTGACAATACGACACCGACAGGCTTAACATTGCCTGAATCCGTGACGTATGAGGAGGGTGCGACGGAGGTTAAGATCAACTGCGGACCCGTTGGTGACGGCGCCGGTACAGGAGTTGACTTCTCAATGTCCGGTGTTGTGTTAGTTAAGTCTGATTATTCCTACGGACAACCTCCTCAAGATATCGAATATGATTCGGAAGGCAACCTGATCATAACGATCGACGCGAATCCTAAGACTTACACGGGTCTGACCAGTACAATCGCATATATCCTGGTTGCCGACTACGTAGGCAACACTGCGGTGGAGGAGGTGGCGATAAAAGAGGCGACCTCGGGAACCGGTGCGGCGAAGTACGCCCAGAGCCCGGACGGAAACGATGCGTGGAGACCTGTTAAGGACGGATTTGTTAAGTACAACAAGCTTGAGAGCGAAACGTTGAAGATTCCTAAGGGTCTCGGATACGTTGTTGCCTTGGCAACTGGCGCCGTGAAGCGCGTGACGGTCAATGGTAAAGATGCCGTGGACGGAAAACCGTATCTCCACGCTCTTGAAGTCGAGGACGGCGTGCCCGTCGATCTGGAGCTAAAGGGTTTTGACGCGGATAACGTTGAAGTCGCGACCTCGACAGGGAAACTGCTCGTTGACCTGACAGCTCCGACACTCGCGCTCGAGAACGAACTCAAGTTCAACAGCAAGGGTCGTCGTTATGTTGAAGACACCGATACCGTCAAGGTCAAGGTCTCGGACAACTACGCGGAAGGCAGGAACAGTGTCGTCGGCTTTGACGGTGAAAAACAGTTCGCCCTCACGGCTGATGAGGACGGTACCGTCTCAATCCCCCTCGCAGCCGATGCTAATTTCGTCGTTCTTGTACCCGTCGACTATGCCGGAAACCGTGGTGAGACCTTGAGTTTCTTCGTCCTTCCCGAGGGCAGAGATCCGGAAGAGATCGCGGCGCCGATGGAGCCGATCATTCCGAACGCCGGAGATTTCTGGGTTGAAGATCCGGTCAGCATGGAAGGTATCTTCGACAACGGGTGGGTGTTCCTCTACATGGATGAAGAGGCCGAAACGCACCAGCTCACGCTTGAGGGCAAATCGAAAGATCTTAAGTCGCTCACTTTTGACGGTGTTGAAGTGCTTGGAGATGACGGCGCTTGGGCGGTTACGTTGACGCTCAAAGAGGGTCTCACTTATGTCAACGTCAAGGCAGTTAACGAGGACGATCTCGTCATCTATGACACCAAGATTCGCTTCTTCTGTGACAGTCATGTC
>Ga0209723_1001384_pt1 | contig 37941 bp, 32 predicted proteins | sample BiotimSIPDNA_2_FD_185750 | JGI IMG/M metagenome (GOLD analysis project Ga0209723, IMG submission 185750) | Anaerobic biogas reactor microbial communites from Washington, USA - Biogas_R2 time_0 SIP DNA (SPAdes) (version 2) | ecosystem: Engineered > Bioreactor > Anaerobic > Unclassified | place... | reverse complement strand
GCCCCGGACGGGATGAGATATGTAGAGCTTGGCTATGATGAAGGGATAACATCCCTGCCGGGGATCTCCCACGCCGGAGGAAGGCAATACTCGCAGGTGAAGTCGATAATAAAAATGCAGCAGTTGCATTCCCCCGATACGCCCCCGGCGATACCTGTGGATGTCTATCTTAAGTGATCTCTGAAAAATCAGCAAATTCAGGGCACCTCTAAAAGCTATGCGCTTGTCATCCCGCAACGACCGTGACCGGGGAAAAACAGAAGCTAGAAGCGAGAGGCTAGAAGCTAGAAAAATCTCGCCTGTAGAAATCTCGCTTCTCACTTCTAGATTCTAGCTTCTTGATGTTTTGGTCGATGCTCAATTCTCCATGGTCGAAGTTATTTGTTGGAACGGCAATGTGACCATTTGTGGCGCGTTGGTCATAAAAATTGGTCCGTTCGGTTAAATGAACGGACCAAGGGTAAAAAACAAAAGAATCAAAGACTGCGCCACTTCTTGGAGTCCCTGGGTGGAGCAACACAACGGAAACCGATATCGTAGCCGTGATAGTCGCCGTGATAGTCGGGATGTCTCAAGTAGCGGGGATGAACAGCACCATCTGGCTTTTGAAGCACCATCCCTGCCGGACAAACTAACTCGCCTATACCGATCATAAAACCCTCCTATTTTTGCCTTTCAATCGGCACAAACAGAAAAAAGTTGTGTGGTATTTTGTGTTTTTTCGACTTAAAAATCAGGGTATTACACTGAACTTCCCAAGTCAATAATCCAAAAGAAGAAGCGCATCGCCTCCCCTTCCGCCGCGACGGGAAAATCAAGAAGCCAGAATCTAGAAGTGAGAAACGAGATTTCTACAGGCGAGATTTTTCTAGCTTCTAGCCTCTCGCTTCTAGCTTCTGTTTTTCCCAGTCACGGCAGTTGCAAGATTAGATTGCGAGTAGAAATGCGAAATGCCGGGGGCAGATTGCGGCTAGTTCAGCTAATACATCTTATCTGTCCCTTATTCTGTCGCGCTGGATCCTCTCGAACTCCCTGCCACCATCAACATTTCCGGAGGACCTGTTCATCCTGTCAGCAGGGGAGCTTCTCCCGAGTTCGACTCGAGTGCTGGATCCATGACCGCTTTCACGATTGAGCCTGGCTTCGACATTGCTTCTGCCGGTACTCCCACGATCCTTCCCTTCGGCTCCGGAGCTCACACGTGCCAGAAAAATCGAGGTCGCCAGCAGGATTATCAACAAAACACCCGTTGCGATTGCCTTTTTCACATCCCCCTCCTTTCAAAAACTTCGTGACGAGCCCTTTCCACAGCAATCCGCACGCCAAAACCTTTCAAGCTTAACATGCTGTTTTATATGGAATATTCTAAACTCGGCCATTCCCCAAAGGATAGCACCGTCGTAAAATTGACGAAGGGAGCGTGCTCCTTCTTGACCGCGAGGCAACAGCCTGAGATGAATGGCAGATGCCTGTCACTCTGATAAAGGGTCCTATAAACTCCGGGAAAACCTCATTCATCCTGGGGAAAGCGGCGACGCGCGATGCCGTAATCGTGGTGCCATCCGAGGGCTCAGCTTCCATGCTGAGACGGGCGGCGATCTTCGGGAGGCTGACCGGATCATCAAAGAGAAAAGCGATATTCGGCAGCGAGATTCTTTCCTGGCAAAGATTTCTCCAGGAGATAGCCTCCCCGCAAAAGTACACAATGACGCGTACGCAACCCGCCCTCCTCTTTCATTCTATACTGCCTGAAGTTGGGCTCGAATATTTTAAATCCAAGAGGCCATCACTCGGAACAGCGAGGCAGTTCGCCGACACCGTAATTCGCCTGAAATCCAACGGCATCGACGCTGTGAAGCTCAGAAATATTCTTGATACGAGAGGTGGAGTGAAAGAGAACGATCTACTTCGCTCCTTCGAAGCCTACGAGGAAAGAAAGAAGTCCCTCGAAATATTGGATGAGGGCGACACATTTCTCGCAGCCCTTGAACGCATACGAAGAGCCGACGCACCCATAGGCCATAAAAATCTCGTCGCATTCGATGAATTCTTTCGGTTTCTCCCCGGACAAAGCTCTATAATATCCGCAATGAAGGAGAGCTACCCTTCCATTGAAATTTTGGTGTCGGCCCCCTCCTGCTCAAAACAAGAAAAAATATATGATGACGTTATCAAGAGAGAGCTCTCCGAAATAGAAAAAATTGCTGACGACGAAGTCGAACTCTTCCCAAAAAACTTCGACGAACCTCGAATACGCATCATGGCGGCAAGATCAACAAAACAGGAATGCAGGTCCCTTGCCAGAATCATGATGGAAAACCCCCATGAAGATACAAAAAGAAGCGATACGGTTCTCTGCACCCGCCGTTCCGACTCCTTCACAGACGATCTCATGCAGGAAGCATCGGAAATAATTGATGACCGAAATGTCCCGGTGAACGGAAACGCCCTCTCAGTTCCCGCAATACACTCCCTGCTATCTCCGGAGAATATCGCCTCATGGCAGGAGTCGGATGCTCCTGAAAATTACGCAGCGAGATGCAGGGATTTTATATCATCGATGATGTTCGTCGAAAATTGGAGAGAGGCGCTGAGCGATCCGCTCAGCCAAAAGCGCTATATCGGCAGAAGCCTTTCCGCAATAGCTGCCTTGGGGCGCGAATTGGACGATTTGTGCGCAACATGCCGCCTCTTCTCCATAGGGGAAATGTGCAAGGACGAATTCATCCAGCTACTCATGTCAGGACTCGCCTCATCTCACCACAGAGTGGCGGCTATGAGAATATTTCCGTTTCTGAATGTGGAATTTGAATCCGGGCTACCCATACCCGCGTCGCGAGTTTTCATTCCGTCGATGCTCGGAGGGAACATCCCAAAATCCAAACCGGACAAAATATTTTTTTCCGAAGGAGATTTTTTAGCAAAAAATCCGGATCGGTCGCTCGAAAAAATATTTCCTGGAGAAGAAACTCTTCTCGCGGAAGAAAGCTACCTATTCGACACATTTCGTATGAAGTGCACCAGCGATCTGTTCCTCACCTATTCCGTAATAAACGATTCCGGCGCTGAAACATCAAAGTCTCCATTCTTGGACGGAATGCCGGAAGAAGAAGTGTTACCTCCATGCGGAATCAGCAGATGCTGCCCTGAAAACAAACGCTCTCCTTCTCAAATAAGTGAACTCGTAAAAATAGAGAAGAGTAGATCGCAGGGCTCGGACGAACATCCAAACCGCCGCGGCAGAATCTCGGATGACAATGCACTCAGACTTGTGCGCGATCGCTTCACGCGGAAGGCTTACAGCGCTACAAGCCTGGAAAGATTCGCGCAGTGCCCATTCGTATTTTTCGCCGAAAAAGTTTTAAACCTGAAGCCTCTTGAGGATGAAATTCCGGAGCTGCAACCCAAAGATAGAGGAAAAATAATCCATGAAGTTCTTGAAATTTTCTACAGAGAGCATCTTGAAGATTTTCGTAATTTTTCAAGGTCCAAAATTACATCGGCGCAACTTTCAGATCTGATCGATGAGATAATAGAACAAGTATTCAATAAATATTCCGATGTCCTCTCCCGAGTCGCAGACGGCCTTCGTCCCATGCAGCGACAGCTCATTAAAATCATGGCGATGCAGGTAATATGCCTGGAGGCTGCGGAAGCATCATCCCTCGAAGAGCCTCTCTCCCCGCTGGCATTTGAATGGGAGTTCGGAAAAGTTAAGGAAAACGAATTGCCCATACAGATCAAGAACGACAAGCCCGCCTATCTTCACGGATTCGTCGACAGAATAGATAGCGATATTGCAACGACGAAATTTTTAATAATAGACTACAAAACAAGGAGTCAGGCGAAGGCGGTGATATCGGAAATTCTAAAAGGAAGAAAGCTTCAGCTGCCCGTTTATTCATACGCCGTAAAGAAGCTTCTCTTTCCCGCCGCTGCGCCGCTGGGAGGTCTTTTTGTCGACGTACTCTCGGCAAAAAAGTGCCATGGCTTCGTCCGCAAGGATGCCAACAAGATAAACTATGACGTAGGGCGAGCCCACTCTGCGGTAGATGAAAAAAAGTGGAACCAGTGCATCGATTCCGCACTATCAGCCTGCTGCGACTATATAGCCCGGATAAGAAACGGCGAATTCGACGTCTCTCCGGCCGACGGAAAGTGCGAAAAATATTGCGACTATAGAGGTGTATGCAGATATGTCGGAAAAGAAACTGACTAAATCACAAGATTATGCGGCTACTTCAATAGATGGATCCCTCGCCATAGTCGCCGGCGCAGGCTCCGGAAAAACGACCGTTCTGATCGAGCGTTTTCTAAATATCCTTGAAGGCGACTGGAACAAAATCGATCGCGTTTTGGCAATAACATTCACCGAAAAAGCCGCGGGAGAGCTAAAATCCAGACTTCGGAAAAGGGCGCCGGGCAAGTATCACTACAAAATAGAAAACTCATGGATAGGCACGTTCGATTCCTGCTGCGCCAGAATACTTCGTCAGCACGCTCCGCTGATAGCCATCGATCCGGCTTTCTTTATCATCGATGAAAACGCCGCAAATCTGATGGCAGGACAGGCGGTAAAAAACACCCTCCTCTCCCTTCTTCAAAAGAATGATCCCGATGCCTCATTCATGGTTGACTCGGTGGACTTCGGAACGGCGATAGGAGCGCTCGAGGACCTCTCCTCCTTTCGCTGGCACGCAGCAAAATCTCTTACCGACGAAAAAATAGCGGACGCGCAGGAGCGTGAAATTTTGCTGGCGCTTCGCAGCGTCTTTAAAAAAGTTACCGCATCATTAGAAAGGCAGCTCGAGCGCATAGGAGCTCTTGACTTTCAGGGTTTGGAAATAAAAGTCTTGGAACTTCTCGATTCAAGTCCAGAAGCGCTCGACCACTACAGAAAGAAATTTGATCATATACTCGTCGACGAATTTCAGGACACCAATGACGCACAGACCGAATTGATCCTCAAACTCTTCGACGAAAAAACCAACAAGCTCTGCATCGTCGGAGATCCGCGTCAGTCTATCTACAGGTTCAGGGGCGCAAATATAGATTGTTTCACCCGAATTCTGGAGATGATACGGGGCAAAGGCGGCAAATGCGCGCATCTGCTTGAAAATTTCAGATCCCGCCCGAAGATAATAGACTTCGTTAACATCTGCCAAAAAACTCTCTCCGAGGGTCTCTTCGGCAGCCTCCAGAGGGATGATATATCGGCCGTCGGCGAAGAGATGACCGCCTTCAGGGATGAAAATACGGCTCTCCCTTCTTTAGTCACCTTGAACATGGAGCTGCCCGCAGAAAGTTCATCGGAACAAAGACGACAAGCGGAAGGAAGAGCTATAGCATCCTACGTCACCGAACTGTGCGACTCGGGGAAGGCCGGATACGGCGAAATAGTCTGCCTTTTTCAAGCCCTGACATCCATAGCGCCATACGAGAAGGCTTTTCGCATAGCGGGCGTTCCATATCTGATCTTCGGCGGCAGAGGACTACTGGGACGGCAGGAGATAACCGACCTTTTATTCGTTCTTTCATATGCCTCAAACAGGGAGGATACCACCGCCCTTCTCGGCCTTCTTAGATCACCGCTCATTGGACTATCAGACGACGACCTCGTGCTCCTTTCCGGCGATGAGGGAAAATCTTTGGTCACAAATACAAGGCTCGACGAAAGATGTTCTCTTATAACCGAGATAGAGGAAATGGCGGAGCACATGCGCCCATCCGAAATTCTTACGCGCGTGATATCCATGACCGGTTACGAACAGATCTGTCAGTCACTCGACCCATCCGGAGGGATGACAGCGAATATCGATAGATTTATTTCTCTTGCGGCATCGGTTGAAAAACAGGGTCCCACACCGCTTCGCGATTTTACATCATTCATAAAGGAATTAAAGGATCGAAGCGCCCGCATCGGTGATCCGCCTGCGGCCGGAAGCACCGCCGATGCCGTAAGATTTATGAGCGTACACGCAGCAAAGGGACTTGAATTTCCAATCGTAATACTTCCTGAGTTGTTCAGGCTGAAAAAAAACAGCGGCGGCAAATGGCAGTTCACGCGCGAACGCGGCGTCGCTTTTAAACTCAAACAAAAAGAGACTCCCCTTTCCGAGCGCGAGGAGACCGCCCGTCTCATAGAAATCAAAGAACACGAAGCAAAAAACCAGGAACTCGAATCGATGAGGCTGCTCTATGTCGCAATGACTAGAGCCATGGAGCAGCTCGTCATACCCGTTCATCGAAACATGAAGAGAAGAGCTCTTTGGAACGAATGGATGATCCCAGCCATCGACGAAGCCATCACCTCTGGAATCGCAACGCCTTGGTCGCCATCCGAAAAAGAACGTGCCAATGCACAGCTTCAAATCAAACTGGATAAAAATTATTCTCCGATACCGCAATCCCTGCTTCCTGGTATCAAAAAGAATACGGAGGATATATATACTGCATCACAGATAGAATGCTACGACAGATGCCCTCAGGAATACAACCTCCGCCACGTCATAGGAATGCCGTCAGACTCGTTCATAGCGGAAAAACGCGATGAGATTCCAGCGAACGTCGTCGGATCTATCGTCCATAGCGTCTTGGAAAAAATACCTTCGAACACGGATAGCAACCTGGAATCTTTGGTGCGGAGGGCATGCTTGGCCAATGGAGTGGGGGCGAGCGAAAAAGCGCTCACTGCCGTTCACAAAGTGATCGATCCATTTCTAAAAACTGATTTCGCAAAAAACCTCGGCCGAGGAAAAAGGGAGCTCCCATTTGAGTGGGAGATCGACGGGAACTTAATAATAGGATCGATCGACTGGCTGCTCGACGACAATAAAAACCTCAGAATTATAGATTTTAAAACCGATCGACTGAATAAGAACGAAATAAACGAGCGCGCTAAGATGTATGAATTACAGATGATAATTTATGCTCTGGCCTCCGAGTCGGCCACAGGAAAAAAGATCGAATCTACTTCACTAATATTTCTCGACCCGGGAGAAGTTCACATCACTCCGGTCACCGATGAAAGAAGAAATCTCGGAACCGGTCAGATCCTCGATATAATATCTAAAATCGAAAATGGCAGATTCGGAAAAAATACAGACGCTCCATGCGCGAGGTGCCCCTACAAACACAACAGGATCTGCTGGATGGCTACTTGAGACGAACCAGTTTGTCCCATTTCCTGGCTGGGCTGGTCCTCGTCATATACCAGACCTCCTTAAATTCCGAAGCCGGCATGCGAAAATGAAGCCTTGGATCAAAGATCGTCTTGGCATCGAATATGGGGTTAAAGTCCCTAAGAACGAGTATTATCGGCGCATCGATCTCGTAGCCATAATACTTTTCGGCCTTCTGTCTAAGTATCCTCTCCAAAACCCTTACATGATCATCGGCGCTGATGATTCCATGAATATGGCTCTGATCGCGTCCGAGCATCATCATCGCCTCTTTTTTGTCATGAAATATATGGGAAATTTCAACGCCTAGAATATCTCCGTTATACAGATTCCTTACCGAAAAGTCGGGGCGTTCCCTTTTGTGCTGAAGACGATACTTGGTGTTGAACTTCCGATTATAAAGCCGAAGAAAATAGGCAAGCGCCTGCCGCTCCAAGCGTTCTTTCTCATCCATGCACGACAAGTAAACTTAATCGACGATTACGTCAACAACACGAAGTGGGGCTCTCGTTTTATAGGGACGAAATGCAACTTTCTTGTAATCGACTTAAGGAACCTCTGAAAAACTAGCGGTAAGCCGCCGCTACCGCGGGGTTCCGACCGTTCACCAGTCACGGTCGTTGCGGGATGACAAGCGCATAGCTTTTAGAGGTGCCCTGAATTTGATGATTTTTCAGAGGTTACTAAAAACCTATTCGGCGTATCCCCTTTCCTTCTTTTCCATCTCTTCCTTGCATGAGATACAAACCTCGGCCACCGGCCTAGCTTCGAGGCGCTTTATCGAAATTTCCTCGCCGCAGGATTCACATATGCCAAATTCACCCTCTTCGATCTTCTTGAGGGTTTTGTCGATTTTTCTTAAGAGGATGAGCTCCCTATCGTGAAGTCTAAGGTTCATCGCCTGCTCGGTCTCCGTGGAGGCAAGATCTATTTCATCGGGGAGATTGGCCTGTTCGAAACCAGCCACCCCTTCCTCTTTGATCTGTAATGCCGTATCAGTAATTGCCTTCCTGCGTTCCTGCAGAATCTTCTTGAAACGGTCGAGATCTCTTTTCCTCATTGTTTTCACCCCCTTACCAAGTGGCGGGCGACTATCCCCGAAATATCCACACCTGTCAACACCATTTGGGGGAACATCTCCAAGACGGGGCGGGCCCCACATGCAAAGGAAATCGCCCGACTCACAAGACGCGAGCCGGGCGACGAATATCGACGCGTGCCAACACAAAAACCGCACCCTCAGCTACTGTCCGATGCAAGCATCATCTGGATCATCCGATCGACCATGTACAAAACAACCTTCTGGCCCTTCTTCGCCTCCTGGGATGCCCCAGTGACAGTTATACTTAAGATCATTGATACCCGAAACATAATAGGAAGTTATGCACTCCGCCTCATCCGACAGGGCGTGACAACTTTCAACCTGATGATCGTTGCACATTCCAGGATCATGGTGACCATCATCGTGACCATCATCGTCGTTGGAGATACACTCAAAGAGATCCTTAGTTACACAGTAAGGTGGTCGACTTTGTCAAACAGTCATTGAGAGTTTTATAAGTGGACCGGTTCATTGTTAAGCCGCCTTCTTCTCCAGTTCGATTTCCTTGAAATAGATCTCTGCGGGGTAGTTGTAATCCAAAGACTGATGCTCCCGCAGATTGTTGTAGCGATCGAAGAAGCTACCGAGCCGCTCCTTGCATTCCCTGACGTCCCGATAGCTGTTCAGATAGACCTCGTCGTATTTCACCGTCCGCCAGAGCCTTTCAACGACGATATTGTCGAGCGCGCGGCCCGTGCCGTTCATGCTGATCTTGACGTCGGCCGCCTTCAATATGCCCGTGAATTCCTCGCTGGTGTACTGGCAGCCCTGATCCGTATTGAATATCTCGGGCGTTCCATATTTCATCATGGCCTCATTCAAGGCCTCGATGCAAAACCTCCGGTCCAGCGTCGTCGAAATCCGCCAGGCAAGCACGTATCGGCTGTACCAGTCCACGATAGCCGTGAGATAGACAAAACCCCTCTTCAGGCGGATATAGGTGATATCAGTACCCCACACCTGATTTGGACGGGTAATTTCCAGATTCCGCAAAAGATACGGATATTTCTTGTGCGCCTTGTTCGCAATCGACAGGTTCTTTTTTGGGTAGATCGCGTAGATACCCATGATCTCCATAAATCGCCGAACCTTTGCCCGTCCGGCTTTGATATAGAATCTCTTTCGTAGGACGCGGCTCATACGCCTTGTGCCTCTCGTGGGATCTTCGGTATAGAGCTCGTCGATCTTCTCCATTGCCTTCAGATCCTCATCCGAAAGCTCTACAGGCTGATAATAATAGTAGCCCCGCGAAACATTCAGCATCTCGCATTGCTGCTTGATGGATATTGAATTCTCAGGCTCTATCATCTCTTTCCTCACAGCAGGTTCAGTTTCTTCAAGCTTTTTTTTAGAAAGTCGATCTGCATCGTCTGCTCGCCGATGCGCTTGTGGAGCTCTTCGCGCTCCTTTTGAAGCTCTGATACCTGAGCCTTTGCGTCCTTGTCCCCACCGAATACTATGGCCGCATTTTCCAGAAACTCGTTTTTCCAGTTCCTGATCTGATTGGGATGGACATCGTACCGGCCGGCCAGCTCTGCAAGCGTCTCCGTCTCCTTGATCGCCGCCAGAACAACCTTCGCCTTAAAGGCATCGTCATAGGTCTTGCGTTTCCTCCGCGTCATCATGGACTCCTTTCCGGGGCTCACTTAAGACCCCTTGAGTCCACTTATCAACCCCGTTTTTTCTGTTCAGATTTCGCCGACCGTTATACAGATCTGATGCGTATCATCCGGGCTGACCAGCACGCCACCCTCCTCCTCGCAGTCAGCTATACTGAGGGTAAAAACATCCCACGGGTTGGCGCAGTAGCGCCTACCGCAGGCGTCTCTGTCAAAGGAGAGACACACCTCCTCGCCGGAGCAGGCTGAATCTCTATCGCATGAGTCCTGCGAAGGATCTACACCTATATGCGAATAGGCAACGCATTGGGAATACATGCACAGAGAGGCAGAGGGAGCGGTGCAATTGGAGGTGTATTCGCAGGGAAGCAGTATCTCAATGTCAGCTGTAACCTCCCCGGAGGATTTGGAAAGGTCGCTCTGTAGCGTTATGCTGAGAAGCCTCACCGAAACCCGCAGCTTCAGGTAGGAACCCGCCGTTGGAACAGAGTGGGGAGCGGTAAATCGTCCTTCGCCCCCCTCGCATACCAACGCACCAGCGCCGGATGCGACAGGCTGATCATCCGCATCAAGTATTTCACAACCAAAGTCGCTCCGCTTTTCGCCATTGTAGGATACGGAGAATGAAAAGGATTCCCCAAACTTAAGCCTCATAATCCCATCCGAACCAAAGGCATCTGAGATCAACAATAATTCCCCGCCGCCGCTCGGGAGTTCGGTATCGCTATTAGAGGTAGAGGCGCCGCCACAAGAGGAGATCGCCAAAACGGCCGCCAGGAAAAGAACGAGATAAAATTTGATTTTCATTTTTTTCCCCCTTCGAAGTAACCCGTATCACGAGCATCTTCCGTGCCAAAACTTTAAAAACATAACATATTGACTTACAAGGTCTTTTTAAAGCACACCAATGACGGAGGGGTGTAAAAGCTGCCCGATAAGTCAATTTTTTGACTCCCCCTTGATCAGAATGGGGTATGAAAGGAGCCGTTGATGGGAGGTTTAAAGGCTGATACAGGGGGTTCGGTATGAAGCGAAAGAGATCACAACCCAGCAGCATCGCTTCCATAATCGGCAAAAACGCCAGGAAGATGAATATCGAAAGGCGAATGGACATTTACAGGCTCACCAAGGCGTGGCCTGAAATAGTCGGTCCAGCGATCTGCGCCCATACATCTCCCGAAAGACTCCTCGGTAAAACACTCCTGGTTCGCGTCGATGGATCCTCATGGATGAACGAGCTCGTGTATTTTAAAAAAGAAATCACAAAAAAAATCGGGGCGCGCATCCCCGAACTAAAAATACAGGATCTAAAATTTGAGATCGGCGAGATCAGGAGAATGTCGTCCGAGAAAAATTCGGAGGAGAATGCCTCAAGGGAAAGAAATCTCACGGAGGAGGAACTCGACTTTATCAAAATCGCAGCCGATGAGATATCAGATCCAGAAACAAAGAGCATCGCCGAATCGGCCATGAAGCGAAGCTTTAAGAGGATGCGCTAGCCGATTCGTTTCGAATACTGCGCCATGAAGATGCCATCCAAAGAGTCGTCATCGCGATTCAATTCAAAACCATATTTTGCAGCTATGCGATCCAATTCACCCCTCCGGGAGTTGATAAATACGATCGAAAATTTTCCGCCCCCTGAAAGGACAATTCTAGCCGAAGCCACCAGATCCTCGATAGTTCCATTCAGCTCATGCCTCGCAGCGGCCCTCTGAGGATCAGGGGAAAGCCGCCCGCTAAAAGCCCTGTGGAACGGAGGGTTTGCGATGAGGTGGTCAAATCTTTCCCTATTTTTAAGGGCAAATTCTCTAAAGTCCCCGCACACGCACGAAATGATTTTATCGAGGCCATTAGCTGAAACATTCCCCTTCATGATATCAAAAAGCGATTTCTGTATTTCGACACACGAAAAAGATAATGGCTTGCTCCTCGCCGCCAATAAAATAGAAATTACACCCACCCCGGCGCCAAATTCCACTACCCTTTCCCCATCACGAAGTTCTACGAATTTAGCGAGAGCAAGGGAGTCCATGCCATAGCGATAGCCTCTCAGCGGTTGACGGATCTCAACGTCAGAGCTTTCAAAATATTCCGAGGTGGTTTCGATCATTTTAGTTTTGGAAACATCTTATCACTTCGTCCGCTGAAATTGCGCCTTCACGTATAATCCTCATGGACTCATCTGCAATATCAACTACTGTCGATCCACGAGATGGCTCGCATTCGCCGCCGTCGACTATGCATGGCAGCTTTTCGCCGAAGTATTTTCGCACGTGCTTTACGGAAAGAGATGGAGGAAACCCCGACAGGTTGGCGCTTGTCGTTGTAATCGGCCCGCCAAAGGATTCCACCAGCGCGGCCGCTACCGGATGTGACGAAACCCTTATGCCGATCTTCCCTGTGTTTGTGACAAATCCCTTCGGGATTATGTCGGAAACGGGAAACAGGATAGTAAGCGGACCCGGCCAGTATTTTCGCATGAGAGGCAAAGTCCGGTCGGGGACGAAAGCCACTACCGTCCGCAACATCTTGAGATCTGCGACCAGAATCGAAATCGGCAAACCGTAGTCGCGCGACTTGAGGTCGTAGATCCTTTTGACCGCTTTCCTGCTAAGCGCGTCAGCCCCGAGCCCGTATATCGTCTCAGTCGGATAGGCTATAACCTGGCCCGACTTCAAAAACTCGACAGCCCTTGAAATCTCATTTCGATCGGGATGTCTCGAATCTATGCTTATTATCTCGGTCATATTTATGAATTCAAATTTTTGTCGGCGGCTTCAACTCCGTCGGCCATGGATTTCTTGTACGCAGTCAATTTTTCAGCAAGCGACTTATCGGAAAGAGCTATGATCTGAGCGGCAAGAACTGCCGCATTCTTGGCGCCAGTCTTGCCTATGGTCACGGTCGCCACCGGCACCCCTCCCGGCATCTGCACTGTGGCGATAAGCGAATCGAGTCCGCCTAGCGAAGAACCTTCAAGCGGAACACCTATGATCGGAAGTATGGTGTGCGCAGCAAGGTTTCCTGCCAGGTGGGCGGCATAACCTGCGCCGGCGATGATCACCTTGACGCCATCAGAAGCTGCGGAAGAAGCCAGCTTTTCGACCTTTGCCGGCGTCCTATGAGCGGAAGCTATCGACATCCTGCATTCTATTCCAAGCTCGTTTAGGAGTTTTCTCGACTCCTCCATCACTGGAAAATCGCTGGAGCTGCCCATAACTACAAGAACTTTCGCATTAGCCATCCTTCACCCCTTTATGGATTTACTTCCTATATCTTTCCTGAAAAATCCCCCCTCGAATGAAATCTTAGAAACTGCATCATACACATTTTTTATCGCACTGCCCGCATCGCTTCCGAGGGCGGTGACGCCGAGCACCCTGCCGCCATTGGTAGTGACATCGCCATCGACGAGCTTAGTGCCGGCGTGGAATACGAAGGTATCGGGAAGATCTCCAGCTTCATCGAGGCCTGATATCACCGCCCCTTTTCTGCAGTCGCCGGGATACCCCTGCGCAGCCATAACTACGCAAACGGCGTGCCTCGGATCCCAAGTCATTGAAACTTTATCGAGATCACCGGTGATGGCTGCATCGAAAATTTCCACTATGTCGGTCTTCAGTCTCATCAAAAGCGCCTGCGTCTCCGGATCTCCAAAACGGACGTTGTACTCCAGCACCTTGGCATCATCACCGTCTATCATCAAACCGGCATAGAGTACGCCGACAAAGGGCCTCCCCTCGGTGACCATGCCGCGGGAGGTCGGCAATATAATTTTTTCCATCACCTTTTCGACCATTTTTCCGGTCAAGACTCCGGCGGGCGATATAGCCCCCATCCCTCCTGTATTGGGACCAAGGTCACCATCGTAGGCGGCCTTATGATCCTGTGAACCGTCAAGTGGAAGTACGTGGTTGCCGTCGCATATCGCTATGAAGGAGGCTTCGACGCCGCGGAGAAATTCCTCGATAATAATTCTTTTGCCGGACGACCCGAACTTCGCAGCGACCATCATATCATCAACCGCACGCGAAGCCTCGTCGATATTCCGACAAATGACCACACCTTTCCCGGAAGCGAGACCATCCGCCTTTACCACCGCTGGAAATGAAAAATTTAGAAGAAATCTTTTAGCTTCCTGTGGATCGGTGAAGCTCTCTGCCCTTGCAGTTGGAATATTATAGCGAACACAGAAATCCTTCGCAAACACCTTGGAGCTCTCCAGCTCTGCAGCCTCCCTGGTCGGTCCGAATATCTTCAGCCCGGCTCGTTTGAATGCGTCAACTATTCCAGCGGAGAGGGGCGCCTCAGGGCCGACCACCGTCATCCCTATTTTTTTTGATTTGGCAAAGGACAAAAGGGCTTGGATATCATCGGCGGCTATTTCCACACATTCAGCTATTTTAGATATGCCGGGATTGCCCGGAGCGCAGTATATCCTTCCGGCCCTGCTCGACTGGCTTATTTTCCAAACCAATGCGTGTTCACGACCCCCGCCGCCGACTACAAGTATGTCCATCCAAAACCTCCCAGAGAGCAGCGTCTTAAATCATCTGCCGCGGGTAAAATCAATCCGAAACAGAACTGGTCTCGCTTATCTTTTCCACCGAGCCGTCCTGGCGCAAGACGATGCTCGAAGTACTCACGAGTCCTCCCGGATCCGAGACCTCGACAAATATGGTTACCGGCCAGACCCCAACAGCGCTCCTGTCACCCTTCACTGAGAACTTGAGCTTGCCAGGGGAGATTCCATCTAGCCATGAATCGAGGGAGCCCCCATGCTTGGCTTTTATCTTTGCCCTGTAGCTCAGTTTGTCGGATGAAGGATCCTCAAACGCCAGATCGAGAACGCCTCTTTCCCCGTTAAAAACGATATCACCTACCGAGCCCGATGGCGGCTCATTGGTATTCCAGTAGAAAAATCCCATCTCACCTATTTTAGATTTCCCTTTTTTTATTTCGAAGGCAGCGAAAAGATCCATCCCCCCGAAATCTTTAAGCGGAAGGTTAGCAAACGCATGAGGCCTATCGAACGACATCTTCTCTCCCGACACAATTCCGTCAGCACCTGACTCAGGCACCACAGGCGGAATGCGCATGGGCCTTAAAAGCTGAGAGCCATCAGATGATGCCATTACTGCAGCCGCCTCTACCCCGGATTTAGTTCCATAGATTAAAACCGGGCTTCTGTCCGTCTGCCTCGGAAACTCGCTCACGAAGGTAATCTCCCCGTCACCGCCTGACAAAAGATTACCCGCCTTTGATATGCGCATCTTCTTCGACTTCGAATCCGGCAGGAGAAATACCGATTCGCCATTATCCATGATAGCAATTGCCTTTTTATCCTCTGAATCGGTTAATTGAATCAACGCGACTACTGAGCTGTGCCGTTTGCCAAGGTCATCATGCCAGCATGAAAAATTTTCATCATCCGCGCCGCATTGGCCCGCGACGAGCACCCCATGAGCTTGAGCAACGATAACGATACCGGCCGCCCCGACGGATATGAATCCAGCATCGGCCTTCGCATCCAGAAATTTTACAGGGACGAAGCGATGAGAAAATGTTCCATCCGAACGCCTGGCGAAAAGATCCATCCCCAATAAATGCCTGTCTTTCTTTAAAATCGATCCACTTGGAATCGAGCAACTGACGAGGCCTGCAAAGGAATATGGAGACTTGGCCACCGCAGCTATATCGAAAATCCTTTCAACAGCGCAGGAGATTTCGCCCTTCGCGTCATTTACCATTCTAAAATCCTGCACAAAGATATTGGAATCCTTGAGAAGGCATCCGCCCTCGCCCGCAGCGGAAGAAGGAATTTGCGTCGCTATTTTGGGGAATAAAAGATAGGAACGCCTGGTTGAAGCCACCACATCCACTATATCCCCTGTGGCCAGGATCTTGTGAGGAGTCGCCCCGTCACGAGCTCGGCAACTCTTGAATTCTATTATCGCTCCCGGACTTATCCCTTTGGCCTGAATAGCGGAAAGACCGCCGACTTCCCCATTTGAGCCCGCGATAATCAGCATCGCCTGATCCCTGCGACGAGGAGAGAGCACCAGGGAAGAATGAACATTCTGCCATGGCAAAATCGCTGCTCTGGTCTTTCCAGCATTATAGAGACGCTGACTCGAAGGATATGCGCCCTCCGATACCCCCGAAATTTCCGCGTCGATACCCGCAACGAAGGTATCCCCATAATCGCAGTAGTTCGGTATTCCATCTCCATCATCATCCTCTGCATCGCGTGGATTTAGCGCTACACATACAGGATACTCCGCATCCCCAAGGCAGCGCTTCATCCCCCTGATTATGCAGGTGCCGACAGCCACAGGACAGTGCTCGTTCAGCGAAGCGATATCATCGACGACTCCATTGCAATCATCGTCGACACCGGGATTGGAGCATGTCTCCACTGCAGGATTTTTGGGAATGCAGCTCAATTTTTCCCCTTTGAAGCAGTTTTCGACTGTGACCTCACACGCTCCGACTCCACAAGTTGTCTGGCCAAACCCCTCGTCAATATCGCCGTCACAATCATCATCTATGAGATTACATTCCTCGCTCTTTGGGAAATTCACCTGAACGCAGGTGATCGTTCCTTCCGGCTGACATAGAAACTTTCCATTTGCGCAAGCGCCAAGCTTTCCATCTACGATGCAGTCTTCACCAGGCGAATGCTTCAAAACTCCGCAACCTCCGCAGGCATTTTCCACTCCACCCTCTATAGCGTTGTGATAACATCCCCTGACGTGGTCGCAAAAATCGGCCGTGCACTTGTTTCCATCGTCACACGAAAGCTGCGTGCCTCCGACGCATACCCCCCCAATGCAGATATCATCGGTAGTGCATGAATTCATATCATCGCACGGCACAACACCCAAAACCGGAGGATGGGAACACACGCCCATCTTGCAGATATCCTGCGTGCAAATGTTGCCATCGCTGGAGCAAGCAATTCCATCGGTGAGTTTAGGGTCTATCGCACACTCCATCCCGGAAGCGGAATCGTCGCTGCAAGCCCACACGCCCATCGAGCACTCGTCCCCCTCCTGCCCTTGGCATCTTTCACCCGGAATTCCCGGCAGTTCACCACATCCCCCACATACGTTGAGAACCCCCTCATCGATCTGGCCATCGCAATCGTCGTCCACTCCGTTGCAAACCTCCGGCGACGGTTCCACCAAAGGGGCATTGCACACGAGCTCACCCTCGGACTTCCCGCAGATGAGAAATCCCTCACGACGGCATGCGCCGAGAAGGCCGTTATCACATGGATCTCCAAGCCCCTCTGCATCGGAATCGACAACTCCGTCGCAATCGTCATCTATCCCGTTTCCGCAAAGTTCTGGACCCGGCTCCCCAGCCACCGCATCGCATATCAGTGACAGCTTATCTTCCGAGCAGACCATCTTGCCATCGCGCTTGCAGGCCCCTATTCCTGCTGAACATGTCGAACCGAGGGCTTCAAATCCTTCATCTATCCGGCCATCACAATCATTGTCTATTTTATCACCGCAAAGTTCTTCGCCGGGCATGCCCGGAATACACTCGACTTCCCTACCATCTATGCACGCAGAAACTTCTGTACGACATGCTCCGACCCCGCAAACGACAGTGCCAAGCGCGTCATCTATAAGGCCGTTGCAGTCATCGTCCTTGCCATTACAGATCTCTCTTGAAGGCGGTTTTGGCTCCGCATCGCAAAACGATTCAAGTCCAGAGCTGCTGCACTTCAGCTTGCCTTGCACAGCACATTCGCCAAGCCCCGCGGTACAAAATCCCCCTACATTGAAACCTTCATCTATGAGCCCGTTGCAGTTGTCATCCTTGCCGTTGCATCGCTCGATAGCGTCCGGATATACCGTTGCATCCCTGTCGTTACAATCGCCGCCGCAGGTGGTAAATCCATCCCCATCCTTATCAAAACCCTCATCTACCCTGCCATCGCAGTTATCATCCTCACCGTTGCAAATTTCCATCCTTTCACCGGGATTAATCGCAGAGCGGCATACGGATTTTTCGGCTCCGCACTCGAATATTCCACGACGGCAGATACCATGCAGACCAGTGTCACACGGCTGATTACACGCGATGCATGAGTTTTTCCCCTCATCAAAGCCATAGCCGGGCGCACACTTTTGAGCTGTTTCCTCCTGTGCAAAGGAGTGCTGTGAAAGGATTGTTGCGGCCAGAATGACGACCGCCGCCAGAACCGAATGTAAGTTTTGCCTTCGCAACATCGGCTCCCCATCATGAATTAGAAGTGTTCAGTGCCTAAAATGCCTAACCCCTGTAAAGAGCATCGCCATGTCATGTTCGTCCGCGGCAGCGATAACTTCCTCGTCGCGTATCGAACCGCCGGGCTGCACTATCGCACGCGCTCCCGCGGCAGCGGCAGTATCCACTCCGTCCCTGAATGGGAAAAATGCGTCGGAAGCGATAACCGAACCTGCAAGCGGACTCATCGCCTTCATCACGGCAATCTTTGACGAATCTACGCGACTCATCTGTCCGGCGCCTATGCCTATCGTTCTATCTTTCCCTGCAAAGACTATCGCGTTGGATTTTACGTGCTTGCAAATTCTCCAGGCGAACTCAAGGGCGGCCACTTCATCGGCGGTCGGAGGCCGTTTGGTCACCACCTTAGCGGCTGACACTATCTCATCCGAAACATCCCTCTCCTGGACCAGCATCCCTCCGCGAACATCGCGCAAATGCCACCCTTTCGGTTCTGGAGAGCTTTCCGCAAGTGACGGAAGGGCCAGCAAACAAAGCTTTTTCTTCTTTGAAAGAATTACTTTGGAGCTCTCATCGAACGAAGGAGCCACGACGACCTCAAAAAAACTTTCAGCGATAATCTTCGCCGCGGTTTCATCGACAGACTTGGTCAGACCTATTATTCCACCGAATGAAGAAGTGGGATCGCAGGCGATAGCTTTAGCCAGGGCATCGGAGACGGAACTCTCTGAAATCGCAGCACCGCATGGATTGGCGTGTTTGACAACCACCGCCGCAAATGGCGCATACCTAAATTCCAGAAGCATCCCCAGAACCGCATCGGCATCCATTATATTATTGTATGAAAGCTCCTTCCCCTGAAGCTGCTTTGCATCTGCGATAGAGAAAGGGTGGACCAGCCCGCGCCTTTTGTAAAAAGCCGCGTTCTGATGCGGATTCTCGCCGTATCGCAGGCCGGAGACCAGATCATAGGTCATGCCTATACTGGTTGGAATCTCCGTGCGCTGTTTGGCATCGTTCCAAGCGGTGAGGTAGTTTATGATCGCAGAGTCGTATGACGCCGTCGTTGTGAATGCCTTTTTTGCGAGCGCAAAGAGTCTCTCCCGGGAAAGTTCGCCGTCGCCGGAATCCATCTCCGAAACTATTGCTGCGTAATCCGCGGGGTCGGTGACGACAGCCACATCCTGATGATTTTTGGCTGCCGCCCTTATCATGGTGGGACCACCTATATCTATATTCTCTATCGCCTCTTCGAACTTGCATCCCGGTTTGGCGATGGTCGCCTCGAAAGGATAGAGGTTTACCACCATCATATCGATGTATCCGATGCCGTTGGCCTCAAGCTCCATGGAATGTTTGTTGTTTTCCCTTATAGCGAGAACTCCTCCATGAATCTTCGGATGAAGAGTTTTCAGCCTGCCGTCCAGAATCTCGGGGGATCCTGTGTAATCGGAAACTTCTTTGACAGGTATCCCTTCCTTGCTGAGTACGGAGTAGGTGCCGCCCGTCGAGAGGATCTCGACGCCCATCTTCGATAGAGATCTGGCAAATTCAACTATGCCAGTTTTGTCATACACGCTCATCAACGCTCTTTTTATCTTGGCCACCTGAATCTCCCTTGAATTTTTCTTGTAGTCGAGATCACTTCACAAGGCTGCTGGCACCGAGATACTTCTTGAAATCGTCATCCACGAATTTGAAACCAGCGCCGAGAAACCATTCGGGTCTCGGCCCGTTCGTTCTTATGATATCATCTGCACCGCCTGAAACATATATGTTGGGCGTAATATTCAGATCTGCGCTGGCTTTTAGATGAGGTTTCTCGCCAAATTGTGTTGAAAAATCGTACGCGGAAAATGAAAGCTGAATCGGCCCCTGAAAATAATCTATGCCGAAGCCTCCGCTGGATTCGATAAGCCCTCCCCTGATCCTGAAGTCATAGAAGCTCTTGGCGAGCTGCGCGGAAAACCTGATTTTATCGCGGTCGATCGTCGCATTATGTGTGGTTACGGTAGTCGACCTCCCGCCGGTGCTTATAGTGGTCGTCGTTTCAGAGTATCTCGGACGCGGGTCCGGATCGGCGACTAAGCCGAGAAGCAGCGCCTTGTCAGGCGAAGGCCTGAGTGCGAGATCGACGTAGCTCTTAAAGTCCCTGCTCTGAGTGAGATATTCCGCCTTGTAACCGATCTCCATCTCGAGCGATCTGAATCCTCCAAGCGTTTCATTCAGGTTGTCGACAGCCTTGTTGAGCTTGTTGACCGTTTCATCATCGTTCACGAGTTTTCCGATCGTCCCCTCACCTGCGTCTATCTTTCGAGTGATGGAGGCGATATTTTCCATCGACTCCTCAACATCTACCCTTCCCTTTGCGACTATTTCACGAAGCTGGTCGGTCATCTCCGCAAGATTCATCGCAACCCTATCGATATTCTGCTGATTCTGAATCGTTATGTCGCGAATCGACCTGGTGAACTCCTCCAGATTGGAGACTATCCTGTTGATAGGATAGTCCTGATTGTCACCGATCATCGTCTTGAGCGAGGAGGTCATCTGTTTGACATCTGTCGCGATGGAAGAGAACTGGCCGACCAATGAGTTTATATCCCCGGTCCGCCCGGTAAATTCTATTTGGGAATCCTTGGAAAGAAGGGGCGCCCCCTGCGAGCCAGGAATTATTTCAACGTATGTGTCGCCTAGAAAGCCCCTGGTCCTGAGAACTGCCTGCGAATCGGCCGGGAGCCTGACCGCCTTGTCCATCAGGAGCAGCACCTTTGCTCGCCTGGAATCTAGAAGCTCGACGTTGCGCACCACACCGACCTTCACCCCGGCCAGCTCAACCGGAGCCTTCACTTTGAGGCCGGTCGCATTGTCGAACACAGCGGTGAGATCGTAGCCACCGTAACCGCTGACAGAGGTTTTCTCGCTTACGCGGATAGTAGCCCATGCGAGCACGAGGATGACCGCGACAGCGAATATTCCAACCTTAACTTCCAACGAGAGATTCCTCACCATTCCCCCTAGCCTGCACGCCTAGTTCCTACACTGAGAAATTCCACAACCGCCGGGTTCTTGGAACGCCTCATCTCATCGGGCGTTCCCGATTCGATTATCCTTCCATCGTGTATCATCGCTATCTGATCGGCTATGCGAAATGCCGAATCAATATCATGACTTATAACGACCGAAGTCACGCGAAGTTCTTGTTGCATGGAGAAAATCAGGTTGTCAATAGCAAGCGTCATAATCGGATCCAGCCCCGTCGTAGGCTCGTCGTACAGAATTATCGATGGTTCCAGAGCTATAGCCCTGGCAAGACCCACCCTTTTCCTCATCCCGCCTGAAAGCTCGGACGGCATCTTGTGCTCTATCCCTGGCAAACCGACCAAGCGAAGTTTATCTTTAACGATAGAATCGACATCGGGAAGTCTTCCTCCCCTGTACCTCTCTACTATGGGAAAGGCGATATTGTCGTAGACGCTCATGGAATCAAAGAGCGCAGCGTTCTGAAAAAGCATTCCGAACCTTCGCCTGAATTCGTTCAGTTTATCGCTGCTGAGAGATCCGAGATCGCATCCATCAACCGTCACCGTTCCGCGATCAGGCCTAAGAAGCCCTATTATGTGGCGAAGCAAGACCGTTTTGCCTGAACCGGAAGAGCCGATGATCACGGTAACCTTCCCCTCAGGGATGGATAGCGACAGCCCTTTAAGGACCTGCTGTGATCCGAAGGATTTGTATATTTCCTTTATCTCAATCATATTCTCGCTTCGCTCCAGGCTATTTCGAAATATATTCTATTATCCACGTAGTCAGGAAATAATCTGTCACAAGGACGGTAACGGCCGAAAAGACGACCGCACGAGTGGTCGCTCGCCCAACGCCTTTAGCGCCACCCCTCGTATTAAACCCCATATAACAGCTGATGGCGGCGATCAAAAACCCGAATATCGCCGCTTTTATGAGCCCCCCGTATATGTCGTCGGCATCGACGTAATAATACATCCTTCCAAAAAAAGGCCCCGCGTCTATCCCGAGCAGATATATACTCACGATGTAAGAGCCTACCACGCCTATGTAATTGTAGACCATCGTCAACATGGGAACCATGACCGAACACGCTATTATCCTGGGAACGACCAGGTACTGAAGCGGGCTGACAGCCATCGTCTCGAGGGCATCGATTTGCTCGGTGACGCGCATCGTTCCGAGCTCAGCCGCCATGGACGAACAGGCTCGAGCAGTTATCATTATGGCTGTAAAGACAGGAGCTATCTCCCTTGCGAGCGACATCGCAACCGTCGCACCCACCATGCTCTCCATGTTGAAAAGAGCATACACTTTGCCGGTCTGAAGGGCAAAAACCGCCCCCGTAAAAAATGAGGTGAGAGCTATGATCCAAATGGATTTGACGCCGACGAACTCCATTTGTTTCAAAACCTGATCGGCTCTAAATGGCTTCCGAACAGACCACTGAAGGGAGTCCCACACAAAACGGCACCAGTCGCCAAGGCCTGCGCACATTGAAATGAGGCAAGAGCCTGTCCTCTCCAGAAAGGAAAAAGAAAAATCCAGCATATGAGCTATAATTCTTTGCATGGATTCTCACCTGAATAAACGCGCGGCATACGCTTGGATATTCCACAAAGGATCTCGTACGGAATAGTTTCGGCCCACCTGGCCAAATCATTCATCGATATGCAGTCGCTGCCTTGACTGCCCATCAAAACCACCTCGTCATGAATTTCAACCCCTTCGATATCCGTAACATCGACTATTGTCATATCCATGGTAACCCTCCCGACCACCGGCGCACGAACCCCGCGAATGAGCACGCTCGCCTTTCCGGTGAGCGCCCACGGATAGCCATCGGCATAACCTATGGGCACTATCGCCAGGCGGGTTTTCCTCTGAGTGACGAATATTCCGGAATAACTGACGCGCGCCCCTTCAGGAACATGCTTGAGGAGCACTACTCGACTCGCAAGCCCCATCACGGGAAGCAGCCGATCGCTGGAGAAACTGGCATCATCCATGCCTCCAAAAAGGGTAAGGCCGGGACGCACCCACACCTCGTCGGCACCGGGAATCTCCACCCCCCTTGAATTCGTTATTCCCTGGCTGTTGGCCATGTGCCATATTTTAACCCTGCCAACGCTCGCCTCTATTCGCTGCTTGCATTGAAGGAATATATCAAACTGCTCGCGCGACAATGGGCCATCGTCGGCATCCATGAAATGGGTCATGACACCCTCAAGATAGAGGTTCTGCGAAGAGGCCAGCCTTGAAAGGACGGAATCAAGCGACTCCGGCCGGACCCCTAGCCTGCTCATTCCGGTATCGATCTTTAGATGAACGGGGATTTTTTTCCCGAATTCCTTGGCGTTATCTTCGAGCGGAGCTATAACCCCGTGCGAGTGTATGACCGGAGTAAGATCGCACTCGACCATCACCTTCGAAGCTGGCGCCCCAGCTCCTAAAAGTCCGCCCATCACCAAAATTTGTTTTTTAATTCCGTTTTTTCGAAGCTCGAGCCCCTCTTCCACCGTCGCCACACCAAAGGCCCTGGCCCCGTCATTTTCTAGCACCTTAGCCACAGGCAAGGCACCGTGACCATACGCATCGGCCTTGATCATCACCATTATTTCGGTTCCGGACGGAAGCGATCGTCGGAGCAGTCCAAAATTGTACCTGAGGGCATCAAGATCCACAGTTGCCCATGTAGGTCTGAACGTGGGAATTTCATTTCTCTGAATCATCGCGGCTGATGTTTTCCTTGAAAATTTAAGGGTTTGTCGCTTCTAACAACGTCATTTTGCCTTGTCAAAAATAATCATTGCCCAAGGTGGAAAAATTTATCATGAACTCCGGGCATGAAGGAGACTTCAGACGGAACTTTCATATTGCATTCAGGGGATCCTAATCGTAGAAAGCGGAAACTATGAATCATTCCATTTCATGCACTTACATCGGACATGCTACAAATATCATTAGGTTTGGGGAGAGTTCTATAATAACCGACCCTCATTTCAGAAATCGAATCTTCACGCAGAGGAGACTGATCCCTCTCCCAGTCGAACCATGGAGGTTACCCGACTTCGACTTGGTGCTTTTGAGTCACGTCCACTGCGGCCACTTCGACGTCTCGAGCTACAAGTACATATCCTGCAAGACGCCGATCATAGTCCCCGACGGAACGGAACGAGCGGTGGGACAGTTCATCCCAAATCCGGTAATCGAGCTGTCGCATTTCTCGTCGCACGAGCTTCACAATGGAATCACGGTAACAGCGCTTCCGGTTAGAGCCCCGTTTTTCAAATTCTTCCCGATCAGGTATAGGGGAGCGAGCGCCTATCTGATAAGAAGCACCGATGGCGACCGGGCGGTATATTTCTGCGGCGATTCAGCCTACGGCGACCATTTCAAGGAGGCCTCCGACATCTGTAGGATAGACGCGGCCCTCCTTCCGATCGGGGCTTATGAGCCGAAGTGGATGATGAAGAATCTTCACATGACGCCGGAAGAGGCGGTCGCGGCATCCGAAGACCTGCGAACCGGCGATATGATACCTATCTGCCATGGAACCTTCAGGCTTTCGATGGAAAAACCTGAGGCGCCAAAGGAAAGGCTTTCATCCATAGTCGCATCGAACCCAGATTTACAAAATAGGGTTCATATACTTGCACCTGGGGAAAGTTTCGATCTTAAATCCAAAAAACTCTGAAACAATTGCAACCGCGGAGCGGGAAAATGTCCAAAATAATCACGGCAAAAGAAGCTGCGGCGATGGTCAATGAAGGGGACAAGATACTTTTTGGCACCTTCCTGTGCGCCGGAGCGGCGCAGGATCTCATCGACGCATTGGTGGAAACTGGCACAAAAAATTTACAGATCGTCGCCATATCCACAGACTGGGACGAAAAAGGCATCGGCAAACTCTTCAACAGCGGCCAGGTAAAGCGCGCACAGATTTCCTGGAATGGCGGTAACAAGGCGGCGCAATCGCAATACGCCTCAAAAGAACTCGGCATAGAATTCAACCCTCAGGGCTCACTGCTAGAACGCGTCCGGGCCGGCGGCGCCGGTCTAGGCGGCTTTCTCACTCCAACCGGAATTGGTACGGTAATAGAAGAACAGAGGGAAACTCTCGAAGTCGATGGGAAAAAATTCATCCTTGAAAAACCTATCCGCGGAAATTTTGCGTTCGTGAAGGCGGCAAAGGCGGACAAACTCGGCAACCTCACCTACAGCAAGACATCTAGAAACGCGAATCCGGTCATGGCAACGGCAGCCGATGTCGTCATAGCGGAGGTAGATGATATCGTGGAAGTCGGCGCAATCGACCCGGAGGATGTCGTTACTCCCGGCCTTTTTGTCGACTACATAGTTAAAAGCAAAAAACGCACGCGCGAGGAACGCATCGAGATGATGAAGAGACCTCAATAATATTTTCCGGAGAAAAAGATGCTGACAAAAGAACAGGAAATGGCGCTGATCGCCGGAAGGATCGCACAAGAGATGAAGGATGGTTACACCGTGAATCTCGGCATCGGCTATCCTACCGCAATACCAAATCATCTTCCAAAAGGCGTGCACGTGATGATCCACAGCGAAAACGGAATCATAGGAATGGGGCCGCGCCCAAAAGTCAGCGGGGAAGATCCGGACATGATAAACGCAGGAGGGTCATCCATCACCGCGATGAAAGGTGCAAGCTACGTCGATTCCGCCACGAGTTTCGCTATCATCAGGGGCGGCCATCTTAGCATGACCGTCCTCGGAGCGCTTCAGGTCGATCAGGAGGGAAGCATCGCCAACTGGATGATCCCCGGCAAATTCACCCCTGGCATGGGTGGCGCGATGGATCTCGCTGTCGGTGCCAAGCAGGTGGTGGCAGCGCTAAAGCATGTGGATAAGGATAGAAAATCCAAGGTCGTGAAAAAATGCGACCTTCCTCTTACGGGATACAAAAGCCTCACTCTCATCGTAACCGATATGGCATTCATGCGCGTGACCGAGAAGGGGCTCGTTCTCGAAGAGGTCGCCTACTGGACGAATGTGGATGAGGTAGTCAAAAATACCGAGGCAGAGCTCATCCTGCCTGAAAAGATTGGCGTATTTCATCTTCCGGAATGAACAATTCGCACCCGACAGAATATCATCGAGTTGACATAATACAATCCCTCTGTTAGCAGCAAACCCACTGTCGCTAGGGGTGCGGTAAGCTGAGAATCACGCGCAAAGGCGCGGGATACCCTCGGAACCTGAACCGGGTAATGCCGGCGAAGGGAAGCGAATGAAGCAAAATCGCGCACCCGTTTTAGGGTGCGTTTTTTATTTGGAGCTGCACACATGAAGATAACCTTGAATGGAAACGAAAAGGATATCTCCGACGAAATCGTCCTATCCGCCCTCCTTTCCGAAATCGGGATCGATGAAAGAGGGACGGCAGTGGCTATAAATGGTGAAATCGTCTCAAAAAAAACATTCCACGAAAAAAAGATTAATGCAGGGGACAGAATCGATCTTCTGCGCGCGATCGGAGGGGGATGATGGACGAACTGAAAATAGCGGGAAAAACATTCTCTTCGCGGCTCTTAATAGGCACCGGAAAATTTCCATCCAACGATTCGATGAGAGATGCGATTGAATCATCGGGAGCGCAGATAGCCACCGTTGCACTCAGGCGCGTCGATCTGAGCAAAGAGGATGGCGATATCCTGTCATACATCGACAGAAAAAAGATCACCCTTCTTCCCAACACCTCCGGAGCCAGAGACGCCAAAGAGGCGGTGATGCTCGCAAGACTCGCCCGCGAAGCAGGGCTCTCCGATTTCGTAAAACTAGAAGTCGTTCCGGAACCACGCTACCTGATGCCGGATCCAATTGAGACATTCAAGGCGGCGGAGATCCTCGTCAAAGAAGGCTTCACAGTCCTGCCGTACATAAACGCCGATCCGATACTGGCGAAAAAACTCGAAGAGATAGGCTGTGCCACCGTCATGCCGCTCGGCAGCCCAATCGGATCGAACAGAGGAATAAAGACGCGCGACGCTATAGCTATGATAATAGATCAGTCGAACATACCGGTTGTGGTGGACGCCGGACTCGGCGCTCCTTCGCACGCCGCCGAGGCAATGGAAATGGGAGCCGATGCCGTGCTCGTAAACACAGCAATCGCCGTCGCATCGAATCAGTCGGAGATGGCAAGGGCATTCCGCCTCGGAGTCGAGGCCGGAAGATCGGCATATATGGCAGGTCTCGGTCCGCAAGGCGAAACTGCCTCGGCATCCAGCCCGTTAACGGGTTTTTTGAACAGGGAATGAAGTGAAGAGACCAACTACCGACACTACGACAATTCAGCGAGCTGAGCTTGAAACGGCGCTTTCGAGGATTAGCTGCGAATCTCTATCCCTCGGAGAAATCGCTGTCCTGCTATCACATTCTGCCGATGAACATCTCGAAACACTCGCGCACGCAGCGAACGAGCTCACGCGTAAAATATTTGGCAGAACCGTAAAGCTCTACGCGCCGATCTACATCTCCAACGAATGTATAAACGGATGCCTCTACTGCGGATTCAACGCGTCCAGCAAAATCGCTAGGCGCACCCTCTCGATCGATGAGGTCAAAAAAGAGGCAGAGACGCTGATATCGACAGGCCATAGACATCTGCTGCTTGTCTCCGGCGAAGACCCTAAGGCAGTCACCGTCGATTCCCTCTGCGAAATCGCGAAATCGATTCGTCCCTCTTGCGCAAGCCTGTCTGTAGAAGTTCAGCCATTCGACGAATCAGGGTATCGAAAACTTTCCGAGGCCGGCGTCGATGGTGTGACTCTTTATCAGGAGACCTACGACCGCATCTCTTACGAAAAATTCCACCGCAGCGGTCCCAAAAAATTTTTCGAGGCAAGGCTTAGATCCGTGGATTCAGCCGGTGCAGCGGGGATGAGATTTTTGGGGCTTGGAGCTCTCCTCGGACTTTTCGACTGGAGGCAGGAGGCCCTGTCGCTGATCGCTCACGCCAGAGAGATGATGAAAAAGCATTGGAGATCGTTTGTTACGGTAAGCGTTCCCAGAATAAGGGACTGTTCATCATCCTTCAAAATGCCAAACCCGGTTACAGACAGAGATCTCGCTCACATGATCTGCGTCCTCAGGCTGGCGCTGCCGCGATGCGGAATCATCCTATCGACGAGAGAGCCGGCCGATCTCAGAAGAAACCTACTTCCTCTCGGAGTCACCCAGATGAGCGCAGGCTCGTGCACATCGCCTGGAGGATACACCTCGCAAGAAAAATCCGGCGAGCAATTTCATATGGAAGACCACAGAAAGGCCTCCGAAGTGGCAACCTCTCTGATCGAAATGGGATATGACCCGATCTGGAAGGACTGGGACAGCAACTTATTTGGAACCAACGGCTAACAATGGAGAATGCGATGAGAAAAGAATGGATAGCAAAACGTAGCGGCGATAAGATAAAAACGCAGATGTACTACGCGCGAAAAGGGATAATTACTGGAGAGATGAAGTACGTCGCTGAAAATGAATCCCTGCCCGCCGAAGATGTCCGCACCGCTATCGCAGCGGGAAGGATGGTAATACCCGCCAACATAAATCATCCCCATCTAATCCCATCGGGAATAGGAAAACTCTGCAGATGCAAAATCAATGCGAACATAGGAAACTCTTCTATTTCATCGGATATAGGATGCGAGCTCGGCAAACTGCGCCTCGCCGTTGCCTACGGCGCGGATGCAGTCATGGATCTGTCCACGGGAACCGATATAAATGAAATACGCGAGGCGATAGTCGCCGAAAGCAGCGTGCCGATAGGAACTGTTCCCATATACGAAGCAGCTGAGATGGTCGAAAATATAGAAGAGCTTACGGTCGATCAGCTGTTCAGCGTCATAGAAAGGCAGGCGCAGCAGGGGGTAGACTTCATAACCGTTCATTGCGGACTACTCAGGGAGCATATGCCACTGGCCTCGACCAGGGCAACAGGTATAGTGAGCCGCGGTGGAGCGCTGACCGCCAGATGGATGCAGAAAAATAGAAAACAAAATCCCCTCTATGAACACTACGACAGGCTGTTGGAGATATGTCAGAGATACGATCTCTGCCTAAGCCTCGGCGACGGGTTACGCCCCGGTTCGCTTGCAGATGCATCCGATGCCGCGCAGTTTGCGGAACTAAAAGTGCTGGGAGAGCTCACGATGCGCGCAAGGGAGGCATACGTTCAGGCCATGGTGGAAGGCCCCGGACACATCCCTTTCGATCAGATAGAGATGAACATGCGTAAGCAGGATGAACTATGCGACGGAGCCCCCTTCTACGTCCTAGGCCCTATCGTCACAGACATCGCTGCCGGCTACGACCACATAGCTTCCGCGATAGGCGGTACGATGGCGGCGTTTTGCGGCGCAGCGATGCTTTGCTACGTCACGCCAAAGGAACACTTGGGACTTCCAAACGCCGATGACGTCCGCGCTGGAGTGATAGCTCATAAGATAGCCGCCCACGCAGCTGACATCGCCCTGAAAAAACCCGGAGCCCGGCTAAAGGATGACGCAATGTCGAAGGCTCGTTTCGAACTCGATTGGGATAAACAATTCGAATTCATGCTCGATCCCGACAAGGCCAGGGACTACCTGAATGAGGCCAACTCGAAAAAGGGGCTCAAAACGGCGGAACCGTGTTCAATGTGCGGGCCCAAATTCTGCGCAATGCGAATTTCCCGCGAAGTTTCAGGTCATTGACGAGCACCTTTTTTTTTGCAAGCATCCCGACCCATGAAAATGACAAACTACACCAAGCAGGAACGAACGCTGATACTCTTCATGAGGATAATCGGCGTCGCGTTTCTCATCGCAGCAGCCGTTTTCACCTCCTCGCCGGATTATATACTCACCTATATAACCGACATCGGCAGCGTATTTTTCGGATGGAAATCCCCTCGCGGGGCTTTGGGCGCCGAAAAATTCTGGCTTGTTCCCGCTGTGGCGCTGCAGATATCCATGGCGTATTCGGCTTTCATGGTCCAGAAAGATCCGGCGCTCCATATCGAACACTCGCGCCACATAATAATGAGCAAGTTCATTTGTGCAGCAGGTTTCACGGCGCTGCTCTTTGCCGAAAGCATGCAATTTTTTTATCTGCTGGGAACGGTGGTCGAAGGCCTGATATTCGTAATCACACTCCTGATATACAGGAGCGCAATGCGCAGCAGAAACAGATGGCACGACTAGAGACCTAAGGCATTCATGAAAGAAAGCGGCAATTTCAACTCTAACATTCCTATCTACGTCGAACTGGCGAAGTCGATGGCCGGGCGCTTCATATCGAAGATCGAAGATTTCAGACGTGAATGCGAAAATGATGCCGACCGTTTCGGGATGAGCCCAACTTTTTTAGAACGCGTGAGGCCAATTTTTCAATTCCTATACCACGATTATTTTCGCGTCGATATCTGCGGCGCAGACAACGTACCTAAAAAAGGGCCGGCGATTCTGGTTGCCAATCATTCGGGGACAATCCCCTACGACGCAACGATGTCTCACCTTGCCGTATACAATAACCTCAAAAGCAAACGGCTGGTCAGGTTCCTCGTGGATGATTTCATCTTCAACATACCGGTTTTGGGCAAAGTCATAGAGCGGATTGGAGGCGTGCGCGCATCATTCGAAAACGCCATGGAGCTGCTGGAAGACGGCCATATCGTCATGATCTTCCCTGAAGGAATCGAAGGAATCGGAAAACTCTACAATGAACGCTATCAGCTACAAGAATTTCAAAGGGCCGGTTTCGTAAGGTTAGCAATAAAAATGAAAGTCCCAGTTATACCGGTTTCAATAGTAGGGGCCGAGGAGATACATCCCCTGATATGGAAATCGAAAAAATTCGCGGAAAACCTGGGGCTTCCTTACATACCTTTCACTCCCACATTCCCATGGCTGGGTCCGCTAGGTCTCGTTCCGCTTCCGAGCAAATGGAAGATAACATTCAACAAACCTGTCAGTTTCAAAAAATTCAGGGCTGCCGACGCTAGAAAAAATTCCGTGGTCAAAAGGGAAGCAGCCAAAGTTCGCGAAACGATATTGAAAAGCCTGAAAAGGGACCTGAAGAAGAGAAAGTCTGTCTGGGAATAACCCGTAACGAAGACCAAGGAGAAACGAATGCTGAAAGTGGATTTCAAAAACATATTCGAAGAAACAGTGGGCGGAAACAAGGCCATATCAAAGTGCGACGTACAGGAGCTGGAATCGAAAGTTCCAGCGGCACATGAAAAAATCCAGGACTGGCGCAAAAGCGAAGATGCGATATTCTACGATTACATATTCCGCGACGACATAACAGCCGGCATAGCGGAAACGGCGGAAAAAATCGCATCGAATTTCGAAAATGTGATCGTGCTTGGAATTGGAGGATCGGCGCTAGGCCTGCGCTGCGCGGCACAGTCGCTACTTCCACCGTTCTGGAACATGCTCGGAAAGGATTCGCGAAAGGGGAAACCCCGTCTCTTCGTGTGCGACAACATCGACTCCGATTCCTTCGCTGCGCTCATGCAACTCGTTGACATCGCGAAAAGCTGCTTCATCGTCATCAGCAAGTCAGGGAAAACCACCGAGACTGCGGCACAGTTTTTTATCGTGGCATCGAGGCTGAAAAAGCTGCTGGGTCAGAGCTGGTCTAAAAACCTTGTCATCATAACTGATCCCAAGTCGGGCGAATTGAGGCCGATGGTGGAAAAGGAAGGGATCACATCCTTCGCCATTCCGCCAAAACTCGGCGGAAGATTTTCCGTCCTCTCACCCGTAGGACTTTTTCCTGCCGCATGCGTAGGGATAGACATCGAAAATCTCGTGGCAGGCGCAAGGGAGATGGCCAAAAGATGTTGTTCGCCGGATCTGAAATCCAATCCCGCCTACGCACTAGGGGGCTACCACTACATCCTCGACACCGAGAAGAAGATGAATATATCGGTCATGATGCCATACAGCGATGCCCTCTCGCTTGCCTCCGACTGGTACGTCCAATTGTGGGCCGAAAGTCTGGGCAAGGCCGGTCGCGGACAAACCCCGGTAAAAGCGCTGGGCGCTACCGACCAACATTCGCAGGTTCAGCTGTACATGGAAGGTCCTAGCGATAAGGTGTTCACCTTCCTGTATGTGGAAAAATTTTCTTCTCGGAACGAGGAGACGATAGTGGAAGAACCCTCGGAGGCATTCTCTTACATAAAGGAAAGAACTCTCTCGGAAATTCTCAACGCTGAATGCGAGGCCACGATAGGCGCGCTGACAAAGATGAACAGGCCGAGCATGAAGATATCTTTCCCGAACGTCGACGCCCTACATCTTGGTGAATTTTTCATGTTCTACCAGATCGCCACCGCGTTTGCAGGCGCGCTTTATGGGATAAACCCCTTTGACCAGCCGGGTGTCGAACTTGGAAAAATTTTGACGAGGGAAATTCTTACAAAACGTTAGAAGTCGAGAGTCCCTTCCATAACGGCAATGACATTCGCTCCCGAGAGAAACTGATCGAAAAGATCGTTGCCGGACGGGTTCTGTGGAAGAGATGTTTCCATTCTCATCGTAATAGAACCCTGCGAAAGCGGGGATATCGTTTCGATGGTCAGGTCAGGAACATTGAAATCTATAAGCGCTGCCATACCCTGCTTGACCTGATCGGCAGAGAGCTCTCCAAGCGCAGCCCTTATCCTGAATGAAACTCCAGACAGCGTAATTCTTGAGCCGTCGAATGTCCCCTCAGCCTCAACGCCTTCCGTACCGCTCACGACAAGGGTCACGGTCGTTCCGCTAGGCAGCTGAGTGACCTCCTCGCTTCTCAGATAATATATCGCATTGGGAAAATCATCCATCCTGAGCTTTGCCGACCCTCCGCTGACGTTGAAGGTGACAGGTCCCGTCACCTCCATCGGCTTAGGTCCGCCCGGGGCAAGCTGAGGAATATCGATCGCAAAACCGCCGTTGTAACACGCCGTGTTCCCTCCCGGCTCACAGGAAGTGGAGCCACCGCCGAGTTCTATTTCGCCGTTCGGCCCTTCCTCAGCCTCGCCAACTAGCTGCAGATAATAATACCCCTCCTTGGGGTAATCATAGACCGCTATTACAAGAGACCTGTGTATTACGGAAGTTTCGTTCCGCGATTCCTCTTCAAGATCTTCAATGCGTTTTGGAATCCAACGCTCCTCATGTCCGGTTACCCAGCCCCCCCACGAAGCCTTGGTGGTTTCAAGGTTTCTTGGAGAGTATGTAATTTCCACAGAGAGGGAGCTACCCGGAGGAACGACTATATCGGCCGGCTCCACATCCACCGCCCCTACTTTTACTGAATTGATTTTAAAATGGCCGACAGCGTTCGACCCCTTGTCGAATGCTATCGCGCGAATATGCTGTTCCCCATCCGATGATGAATTGGCAAAGACAAAGCTCTTCGTAACGCTCTTCGTTATCTGCGTCTGGTCAAAATACTCGGTTCGCCATTCGAGAAACTGCGTCTCCGAGGAGCAGGATACGAGTAGAGAGATCGCGATAGAGATTATGGCGAGCGAGTTCTTTATGTTAATAGAAATATTCACCCAAGCCCCTCTACAGAATGTGATTTCCTCAGTCCATACGCAGCGCGCAAAGAGAGCAACAAAATGACATCCGGTGCCATCTTATCGGCTAGTCCGCAAAGATGTTGCTTGAAATTTCAACTTTTTCGGATTCTCCGCCCCGATCGTCGAACATAAGTCAAACAGAATGTACCCCCGCCAAATTCCCAAAAATGGAGAATTCCCATCAAAGGAACCTCATTGGAAAATTTTTGCAAGCTCCCTGAGCACCGCACTCGGTGGATTTATTTTTCCTGAGACATACAAAGCGCGAATCCCCTCCCAGACTCCGATATCGGACCATTCGCTCTCCAGCGGAATCAGAAACATATCGCCAAACCGAGCCACCGACTCCATCACGGCGTGATCGATGGAAATCCTCGGCATCTCAGCCATATAGAATTCATCGGCATCCTCAGCTCGCCCGTTACGAAGCAAGTTCAGATAAATATCCACCGAAGATAGGAGATCGGGAGAATACTTCGCCAGCATCCTCCTGAAAGAGGCGGCATGAAATACGTACATCCCGCTATTCCAGAGATAATCCCCGGCTTCAATCAGGGGCTGAGGAAAATCCGGCTTTTGAACAAACTCGGTGGCCACCATTGCGGGTGAGCCATCCACCGCTCTACCCTTGCGTATATATCCAAAACCTTTTTCCGGGCGCGATGGCGGAATCCCGAAGAGCAGCAGCGCACTGTGCTGCGCAGCGAAGAGAACGCCATCTACAATATTTTTTCTGAATGCCGGGAGATTACCTATCCAGTGATCGGATGGGGTCAGGATGCCAACGGCGTCGGGATCCACCTCCGCAAGGCGAGCAGCAAAGATAGCGACCGCAGGCCCGGTATCCTTGTTTTTTCCAGTGGGCTCAAGGGTGATATTTTGAGGCAAAATCCAAGGCAGGTTCTCCTTTACGGCAGATTCAAAAGCCCTGTTGGTTGCAACATGCATTCGATCCGTTGCTACAAGCCCGGCAAACCTGTCGGCAGTAACCGCAATCATGGGGCCTTGCCCGGTAAGATCGCAGAACTGTTTTGGCCTCTCCGGAGTGCTTATAGGGGCTAGCCTCCCGCCCATCCCTCCGGCGAGCAGACAGCAATGGACCCTGGGTAGACTAGCCAGCATCGAAGCGGAGGCACCGAAAAATTGTGAAACTAAGCCCGTCATAAAATTATCTCCCTTTCTGAACTGACGTTATCGAAGCAATCGCAAATATGTTGCTATTTTCCTCGCCCGTTGTTTCCTCGCCCGCAGATGATTTTCTAGGTTCAGTCAACTGTTCGATATCTGAGATATTTTTTTATCGAGATATATAAAGTAATACATCATCTAAATTAATCTATACATTTGTTTTAAATCATCTAAATTATATTGAAACTGATTAGCACATGCCATTGATCAGATTTGGGGAAAGTGTTAGGGAATCGGCTCCGGCGTCAACAGCTTGACTGACCCCATTCCGTTAAAAGGGAAATTAAAGTAAATTTGTCAGGGGTTTAGCGGTAAAACGTCAAAAGCTTAGGGAATTTGTTGCAAATCTGGGTTAAAAACTACCCGCCGGCCAAGAGCCGGGCTATAAAAAGCAATGTTTTCAAATAGTTAAAAAAATCACTCTGGCATTACTCTTGCTCGTACCAAGCTAGCGCTTCAGGGAGGGGGGTTCTTGATCCTGTCTTCAACAGAGAAAGCAAAAAGGTTTCGAAGGATGGGGGCTTGGATACTTGTCCCCCTCCTCGCCCTCTTGATCTCTGCCTGCGGAAGCGAGCAAAAATCCATATCAGAACAGCCTGGCGATGGTTGGATAGCAGACACGAAAGGGCCATTAACAAAAGAAAACGGTGGAATTCCCGGATGCGCGGATCTTTGTACGATGTTTGAAATAACGGATCCAAGTGACTGCGATGATCTCCTCTTCGTGGATTCAGAAGGAAACTGTGCCTACGATTCAGGATCAGGCTGGACAGGATCGCTTGACAGTTGTGAAGATATCAAAGTCGCCTACTGCGAGGCGGCCGCTTCTGGCGGCTTCCCCTGCCACACCGAAGGAGGGGCATGTAAGGACAACTGCGGCAGTAGCGATAATTGTGAGGATGGCACCATATGCTACTTTGGCAGATGTCTAGAACCCGAGTCGGTTGGTTATTATCCTGATGCGCCCTGCAGCGAAAGTAGTGATTGCACGGGTGATTACGAAGGTTTTACCTGCATTGGAATCTTACCACCTGATTGCAGTGGCGCATGTCTTGATATGGAGACGTTCTTTTCCGAGTCAAAAGGCGCCCCTCAAGATTCAACTTCCTGTGAAGCTCTTGAAGGAACCTGGAATGAAGAGATGGGGATATGCCTCACCCCGGATATAGTGACATGCATGGGCGATGGCGGAGGAGAATCTGGTCCTCCTGAATGTAATTCAACATTAACCAACGACTGTTTCCAATATAACAACACGAGCAAGGAAGTATGCGAAACATATTACTGGGAAGCCTTTGATGGGCAGGGAAATTACGATGTAAGAAACTGCCGTTACTGGGATGGAACATGTGGAGTTGAAGGTTCTTACGGCCAAGCAAGCACAGCGTGTACAGGCGGAAGCTGCGGAAACAATATCTGCGAAGCAGGGCTCGGCGAAAACAGCAGTACTTGTAAACAGGATTGTGGAACCGGCGGCGGATACACCTGCCCAAACGGCATATGCGAAAGCTGGGCCGGCGAAAATAATAGCAATTGTCCGGCCGATTGCGGGGGTAGCGGATATACCTGTCCAAACGGCATATGCGAAAGCTGGGCCGGCGAAAATAATAGCAATTGTCCGGCCGACTGCGGAGGAGGAGGGCCGCCCAGTTGCAACCCAGCTCCCGACTGCTGCGATGGAGGGGGTTATGCGTCAGGAGGCAGGTGCTACTCAGATAGCGAATGCACAATCGAATGCGACGAGGAAAACATCTCATGTGAGATGTTGTGTAATATCGGTGGCTACTCAGAAGAAGACGGCGAAGGCTGGCAACTGGAATGTTCAGAAGAATTTTCAAATGATTATTATTGCCAATGGAGCGGATCCGAATGGGTACACGAGCCTGATGACAACGCAGACTGCACGATGGTAAGCAACCCCTTAAAGCACAATATTTGCCTTGCCATGGCAGCAGGCGATGAGCCTTACTGTGTATGGAATTCCAATCTCAACCAATGCCTAAACGCTGGCGGCGGCGGTGAGAACACCGCACCGTCAGCAAGTAACGTTTCTGTAACTGGCACCATGAAAGCCGAAGAGACGGCCACTTGTTCTTACACATACTCTGATGCTGATGGCGACGTCGAAAGTGGAAGCACATATGAGTGGTACAAAAGCGATACTGCGAATTTATTAGACGCAACAATCATAGAGGGCCAAACGTCTAACACTATTTCAATCATTGAAAGTTATAGAGGAAAATTTTTATTCTGCTCTGTAACTCCTTCCGATGGCGTTGATTTTGGAAATCAAGCTACCAGCTCGGCATCGAGTCGGGTGAACACCCCTCCGGTTGCAACCAACCTTTCAATAACCGGCAACCTCTTTGTAGGATCGACGCTAACCTGCAACTATGACTACTTTGACGCGGATAACAATCCGGAGTCAGGAACAGAAATTGTTTGGGCAAGGCATTCATCTCAAGAAATTGAGGGTGAACCCGATGGGTTTATGGAAGATGTCGATGGAACCTACACACTGGTGGAAGCCGATATCGGCAAATATATTTTCTGCGCGGTAATACCGAATGATGGCATTGAGGAGGGAAATACGGTTGTTAAAGTCACGGACTCAACCGTGCAGGATGTTTCAGCCCCATCCTCTCCTTCGGTTTCAGCGACCACACCCACCTCCGATTCTACTCCTACATGGAGCTGGTCGACGGGGGGCGGAGGAAACGGGACATTCAGATATCAGCTAGACGGCGAGGAGGGCCCTTGGACGGAGACAACCGATACGAGCTACACCCCGACCTCTCCCCTGGACGACGGCACACATACGCTGTATGTTCAGGAGCGCAACGGGGTCGGCAACTGGTCTGAAAGCGGATCGTTCACTGTAACGGTCGACACGGTTCCCCCTACTTCCCAGAACACGGCATTTGCGACTTCTATCTCTGTAAAGGGCGGGGCCACCGTCACCATCACCGGCACAGGAGA
>Ga0209723_1001383_pt1 | contig 37957 bp, 24 predicted proteins | sample BiotimSIPDNA_2_FD_185750 | JGI IMG/M metagenome (GOLD analysis project Ga0209723, IMG submission 185750) | Anaerobic biogas reactor microbial communites from Washington, USA - Biogas_R2 time_0 SIP DNA (SPAdes) (version 2) | ecosystem: Engineered > Bioreactor > Anaerobic > Unclassified | place... | reverse complement strand
TAAAACCGGCCGTGGCAACCGCTGCCTTGCTCAGCTGATGCCCGGTAACAGCTTGGGAAATTATGGTGGTTTTTCAAGCCATATCGTCGTTCCTACCATAGACCTCTGTGAAATTCGCAATCGCGGTAGTTATCCGCTGGAAAATTTTGCCGTTGTGGCAGATGCCGTGACGACGCCTTACCAGGCTTCCAAGAGGGCGGATCTCCAGCCCGGCGACAACTGCATCGTCATCGGTGCAACCGGTGGTGTCGGTGTATACATGGCTCAGACGGCGAAGGCCCTTGGGGCAAAAACGGTCATCGGCATGGCGAGAAACCAGGAGAAACTCCAGAGAGCGCTCGGCTATGGCTGTGATTTCGTCATCAGCACCCAGGATAAAACCACCAAGGACATTTCCGGTGAGTTAAGCGCGATCCGCAAGGCCAATGGGCTTCCCAACGTAGGCTGGAAGATCTTTGAAGTATCCGGAACCAAGGCAGGTCAGGATCTGGCCCTGGATCTCCTTTCCTTCACGGGGAAGATGATCGTTGTCGGGTTCGGAATGGCTAAAAATGAATACATGGTTTCTCGGCTCATGGCCTTTGACGCAGAAATCATCGGGACCTGGGGATGTCTGCCCGAGTACTATCCCATCGTTCTCGATATGGTGCAGTCCAAGAAGATCGATATCGATCCCTTCGTGGAAGTCCGCCCGATGAGCACGATTGCGGCGACCTTCGATGAGATTCACAAGGCCGGCTCTCCTGCAAAGAGAGTTGTTCTGAAACCTGATTTTTAATGTGCAGCAAGCACTAACACCCAAAAAATAACACCAAAAAACGAAAGAGGAGAAAAGTATGAGTTTAGCATGGATGCCAAGAGAAAATGAGATGAAGAACCATGACCGACACACCTCTCAGTGGTGGGGCACGGAAGCACCCTGCACCGTATACGAGAAGCGGCCCCTGAAGGACCCCAAGGGCAATGAAGTTCCCGGTCTGTTCACTTCCTGGATTCGCCTGAACAACCCCGCCCAGTACAATTCCTACACGACCGAGATGGTGAAAGGTGTTATCGCCGGTTTCGAGAATGCCTCCACGGACCGCAGCGTTGTCGCCGTCGTCTTCACGGGCACGGGCCCCTTCGCCTTCTGCACCGGTGGAAACACGAAAGAGTATTCCGAATACTACAGCATGAGGCCGGAAGAGTACGGTTCCTACATGGAACTCTTCAACAACATGGTCGACTCCATCCTGATGTGCAAGAAACCGGTCATCTGCCGTGTCAACGGCATGAGAGTTGCCGGCGGCCAGGAAATCGGTCTTGCCTGTGACATCGCCATTTCTTCCGACCTCGCCATTTTCGGTCAGGCCGGTCCCCGTCATGGTTCCGCCCCGGTCGGCGGCTCCTCCGACTTCCTGCCCTGGTTCCTCAGCAATGAAGACGCCATGTGGAACTGCGTGAGCTGCGAAATGTGGTCCGCCTACAAGATGAAGGCGAAGAACCTCATCTCCAAGGCCCTCCCCGTCCTGAAGGACGCCAATGGCAACTTTGTCCGCAATCCCCAGGTCATCACCGAAAGTTACGTCAAAGACGGCGAGATCGTTTACGGCGAGAACAAGACGGGTCAGGAAGCAAAGGATGCCCGCGCTTTCGTCAACGACGCGCTGAAGGCCGGCAATTATGATTTCGCCCTGATCGACGCCGAAGTCGAGAGAATCATCTGGATCTTCGCCAACCTGTTCCCCGGCTGCTTGATGAAATCCATCGACGGCATCCGCCAGAAGAAGAAATCCTGGTGGGATCAGGTGAAGAACGACCACCGTTACTGGCTGGCCACCAACATGATGGGCGAGGCCTTCCTGGGCTTCGGCGCCTTCAACACCAAGAAGATCACCGGTATGGACACGATCGACTTCATCAAGAATCGCCAGCTGATCGCACAGGGCGCATTGAACAACGAGGCTTACTTCGAAGAAGTTCTCGGGAAGCCCAAGGCGTAGTTAGCCATTTTGCTGTTCAAATTAAGGGGGGGGAGGGAATCCCCCCCTTTTTTTATTTCGGACCGGCACGCCGGAAAGAAGTCATTCAGGAACGTTCCTGACTTATAAACGTTACTTCAAGAAGAGGAAGGGAGATTCTTATGGCATTCGAACATATTACATTTGAAAAGAAGGATAAAGTCGCCACTATTACCCTCAATGAACCGCCATCCAACTGGCTGACCATCCTGATGATGAAGGAGATCAATCGGGTTCTGCTGGATGTCAAGATGGATCCGACCGTACAGCTCCTCGTTTTTGATGCTGCAGGAGGAAAGGCCTTCTGTGACGGTGTCGATGTTGCCGATCATACCCCGGATAAAGTGGATGAGATGATTTTCGTTTTCCACGAAATGTTCCGAATTATGGCCAGCCTGGATGTTACGACCGTGGCGCTGGTCAACGGCCGTTCCCTGGGTGGCGGCTGCGAACTGATGGCCTTCTGCGATATCGTCATCGCTTCTGAAAAGGCCAAGATCGGCCAGCCGGAAATCGCCGTCGGCGTCTTCCCGCCTGTTGCCGCTGCCTGGTTCCCCAAGATCATCGGCCTCAAGAAAACCATGGAACTGCTCCTTACCGGAAAGATCATTTCGGCAAAAGAAGCGGAAGCCATTGGCCTGGTCAATGTGGTTCTGCCGGCAGAGAATTTCAAGGAAGGCGTGGACAAATTCCTGGCCGATTTCCTCAACAAGAGCAGACCGGTTGCCATGTGGACGCGCCGCGCCATTATGGCCGGCCTCAATCTGGATTTCATTGGAGCCCTCAAGGCCTCCGAAATTCTCTATCTACAGGGTTGCATGGCGACGGACGATGCCAAGGAAGGCATTTCCGCATTCATGGAAAAGAGAAAAGCGGTATTCAAGGACAAGTAACGACTTATGATCTACACGCCGAAAGAAGAAATTCAAAACCGGACGGCAAGATTAAGGGCGTTAATGGAGAAGGCCTCACTGGATGGGGCCTTCTTCCATTACAAGATTGATTATTATTACCTTGCCGGCACCATGCAGGATGCGATCCTCTATGTGCCCCTGGAGGGAGAGCCCACGCTCTTCGTCCGCCGGGAGATGCGCCGTGCCAGACGGGAGTCGCCCCTTTCCGAACTGATTCCCATCCGCTCCCTGAAAACGATCAAGGAGCACATCGGCAATCCGCGCCGGGTCGGTCTCCAACTCGATGTCCTGCCGTACAATTTCGTGGCGAACTTCCATAAACTCCTGGGCGACGTTGAGATGACGGACATCTCGCCGCTCATCAACGACCTCAGGAAAATCAAGAGCCCCTTTGAAATTTCCCTGATGGAGAAGGCGGCGGCGATTGCAAAGAAGGTCTATGCGAAAGTTCCCGAAGTCCTCCGGGAAGGCATCATGGAAATCGAACTCGGCGGGATCCTGGAAGCCTACGCCAAAACCCTCGGGCACGAAGGGTTGCTGCGGGTGCGCTCCCAGAATTTTGAAGCGTACAGCTGGCATATCCTGAGCGGCAAAGTGGGGAGCATCGTCAGCCAGATGAATTCCCCCATGGGAGGCCTGGGGATGTCGCCCGCCTTTCCCGTCGGGGCGAGCCGCAAAAAAATCCGCCGGGGCGAGCAGATCATGATCGATTTCGGCATCTGCTATCACGGGTACCAGGTTGACGAAACCCGGATGTTCGCCATCGGCTCCATGCCGGAACTCTTCGCCAAAGCCTATGAAGCCTGCCGGGAGATTCACTACCGGGTGCTGGACAAAGCCCTGGAGGGGGTCACCTGCGCCGAACTGTTCCAGTACTCCGTCGACCTGGCCCAGAAGATGGGGTACGGAGACAACTATCTGGGCTATGCTCCCCACAAGGTCAATTTTCTCGCCCATGGAATCGGCATTGAACTCTCCGAGCCGCCCTTCATCGCGACCAACATGAATTACCCCATCGAGGAGGGGATGACCTTTGCGATCGAACCCAAGATGGTCTTCCCGCGAAAGGGTTGCTGCGGCATCGAAAATACGGTGCTCATGGAAAAAGGCCGCTACCGTGTTCTGTCGGAGATCGACGAACGGATCATTATCGTTGATTAAGTTGCAGAATTCCCGGCAGCCGGGTACGGGACTCGAACGGGAGCTTTGTTTCAGCATCTCCCGGAATCAGGAACCGGTGATCGCCGGCCATGACACCGAAACGAGGTCATTATGCAAATAAAGAGAGTGGATCATATCTGTATTGCCGTCAGGAACCTTGATGAGGCCCGCAGGACATGGGAACCTCTGCTGGGTAAAGACAAGCCGGACGATGTCTACATCGATGAACCGGAAAAGATCAGGGTCGCACGCTACTGGATCGGAGAAGTGGGGTTCGAACTGATGGAATCCTTAACACCCGACGGCGAGGTCGCCAAGTTCATCGAAAAGAACGGCGAAGGCGTGATGATCATCAGCCTCAATGTGAACAATACCCGGGCAGCAGTGAAAGAGTTGCAGGACAAGGGCTATCCCTTCATTCCCGACAGTCGGGGCGAGATTGCCCGGCCGTTTCGCAAGGGGGAGTTTGCCTTTCTGCCTCCGAAGAAGCTCAATGGGGTCCTGATGGAACTGATCGACGACGACGGGCTGGAATCTTCCGGCAGTCTGCTGCAGGACTGAACCGCGTCCCGTTCCCTGCGGCAGAGATTTCCATCGAAGTTCCGCGGCGAAACCAACGGAATCGGTAACATCCGGCGTTGCCGCCTTGGTCAGTCGAAGGGGGTTCCGAAATCGTATCTCCGTTTTACGTATTTTATAATGACGGCCGTCTCGACTTTCTGGATCCCATCGATACGGCTGAGGCGGTTGTAGACGAGATCGTGAAGGTCCTCCAGGTTTTTGACGACAAATTCGGCGTTCAGGTTGGAGCTGCCGGTGGTTGAAACGATATACCACAGTTCCTTGAATTTGCTGATCGAGCCGATGACATGTTCCATCTTTGCGATGTCTACGCTGATATAGAGATCCCCCGTGATCTCGAACCCGACCTTGAGAGGATTCGTTACGGCAACGATCTGGATGATCTCATCATCGATAAGGCGCTTTATTCTTCCCCGGATCGTTGCCTCCGAAACCGAAAGCGACTTCCCGATTTCCGTGTTGCTGATTCTGCCGTCCGATTGAAGAATCGCAATGATCTTTGCGTCGAGTTCATCCATGTGTCTTTTTTCAGATGTCATAAGAATCGTCTTTTTTAGCGCCATAAGCGTAAGCTTGCGGCGGTCTAATAGAGCTTATCCAGTTCCTCCTGGCTCATCGTGAACATGTGCTCGGGACCCGGGAAGGCCCCTGTCTCTACGTCCGTTTTGTACTGGATAACGGCATCCCGGATCATGGGCGTGAGATTGAGGTACTGCTTCGCGAACTTGGGAATGAACCGTTCAAAGAGGCCGACCGTGTCGTGATACACGAGAACCTGGCCGTCGCAGTCTTTCCCCGCACCGATGCCTATGGTGGGAATCTTCAGCTCTGCCGTGATCCTTGCCGCCAGGGTATCCGGTATGCATTCAAAAACGATCATGAAGGCCCCTGCCTCCTCAAGATCCTTGGCGGATTGTATCAGTTTCCTGGCCCCTTCCGCGTCTTTTCCCTGTACTTTGAACCCGCTGAGCATGGTTGCCGTCTGCGGAGTCAGGCCGATATGAGCGCAGACAGGTATCCCGGCTCTGACGATCGCCCGGACGGTGGAGGCGAAATCACTTCCCCCTTCCAGTTTCACGGCGTCGCACCCGGCCTCCTTGATGAAGCGCCCGGCATTGTCAACCGCCCTCTCATCGCTTCCCTGGTAGGACATGAACGGCATGTCCGCTATGATGAAAGCGCTCTGAATCCCCCTGGCGACCGCCTTGGACATGAACAGCATCTCCTCCATGGTCACGGGAACGGTTGATTCATATCCCAGGGCAACCATGCCTCCTGAATCTCCAACCAGGACCGTGTCGATCTCTGCCTGATCCAGGATCCTTGCCGTCGGATAATCGTAAGCCGTGAGCATGGTGATCTTCTCTTTCTTCTGTTTCTTCTGCTGCAATTCAGCAATGGTAACCTTTTTTCTGCTCATGTTTTATCTCCCTCCAAAACGCGTATTAAGGTAACTTCCTGTGAGATCAAAACCACCATCCAGTCCTCTCCGGCCTTTATTGCTGTCAGGGCCGCGAAGTCTCAGGGCATGCACCTGCTCGACAGGGCCTTCCAGGTTCATGGATGGGGCTATTATTCGATATTCGATATATTTGTCAATATATATTTCGATTTATATTAAATATATTTTTATAGTCTGCGATATTAGCAACGTGATCAGCGACGTTGGGACAACGGCTCATGGAAAAAGCAGCATTGCAGGGCGTGAACATCTTGCTCTTTTGGTGAAAAAGGATCATCCTTAACGGCACCCACCCAAGTCTTTCCGCATCTTATCGTAAGGGATTTAGAGGCAATAAATACAAAATAATCTCGATTGCGTGATACTGCATCATCATTGTATGTTAAAAGTGTAGTAGTAGCGGAAGTGCCGCTGGAAAGTTAAGTGGACTTAAAATACATCGAAAGGGAGGTAATGATTATGACCAGAAAACAGCGGATTTTATTTTTGTTTCTTACCTTGTTCCTGCTGTTGAGCCTGTCTTCGACAGCATGGGCAAAAACCGTGCTGGTTTCTTCACCGCATTATTCGAATTATGGTATTGGTGACTCTGGTTGGAGCAACTTCACCACCGCCCTCAATTCCGCCACGGGGAACAGCGTGTCTTTTACCAGCGATTTCGGCAACCTGTCAGAAATGCTCCTTTATGACGCCATCTTCCTGCAGGCCCGCGAAACCAACAGCACCTTGAGCATTGCGGAGAGAAACAACATTACCGCCTTCGCAGCCACAGGAAAAAAGGTGCTCATGATCGGAGAAAACGATAACTGGCTGAACTGGAACCAGCAGATCACCGCCATCGGGGGCGGAAGCTACAATTACATGGGCTACTATCTCTATGAGACGGCTGCAAAGGTGGTGGACAACGCCCTCACCGCCGGAGCTGATAATGTTTATCTGCCTGCGGCAGGTGTGGCCATTGGCGGGACTTCACTGTACAATTACAACTTTGCAACTCTATGGGGAAGCAATCAGAACATTCTGACGATCCTTGACGTCAATCTTGAGTCGAATCAATATTGGTCATCCGATAGCAATGCTGCCTTCACCACAAACGTCGCCTACTGGCTTGCCGACAGCAAACCAGTTCCAATTCCGCCTGCTTTTCTGCTGCTGGGTTCTGGATTGGTTGGGCTTCTGGGACTCAGACGGAAGTTCGGCAAATAAATTCTGTTGACAATTATGGGTAATCGAAAGGCAGGGCCAGCACGTCCTGCCTTTCGTTCTTTCAACAATGATCCTTGCGGGGATCTCCACCACAACGGCTTTGTCCGTGTCAAATGGAAAGACTGCAGCCATGTGCCTCTGCTGACGTTTTCCTGCAAGCGCCGCCGCTTCCGCCCGGTACGGTCACGGAAAGGACGTCCCGGGTTCTCTCCCTGTTTTTTGGCGATAGCGGCATCCCTGCCGGGCATCCCGCCGCTCCATCTCCCGGTCGATGGCGTTGAGAACGACCATCTTGTTGGTGGCCCAGGCGGGGGCCAGGTAGATATCGGCATAGCCGTCGGCCGTCAGGCGCTGAATCACCATCTCCGGCGGCAGGATTTCCAGGACATCGCAGACCGTCCGGACATACTCCTCCTGGCTCCAGAGGCTGAAGCCTCCCTTCTGATACTCTTCCCCAAGGGACGTACCCTCCAGAACCAGCAGGGAATGGATCTTGATGCCTGCAATCGGCAAAGAGGCCAGGGTTTGCGCCGTCCCCAGGACATCGTCGGGAGTTTCGCCGGGCAGGCCGACGATGATGTGGGTGCAGATCAGCAGATTTTCATCGGCGGCCCGCTTTACGGCATCAAGAAATTCAGCCGCCGTATGGCCCCGGTTGATCCGCAGCAGCGTTGGGTCGGAAATCGACTGCAGTCCGTATTCCAGCCAGACATGAGCATTCCGGGCGTAGCCCTTCAAGAGATCCAGGACATCGTCGGGTACACAGTCGGGGCGGGTTCCCACCGAAAGGCCGATAACGTCTTCCTGGGCCAGGGCCTCGTCATAGAGGCGCTTCAAGCGGTCGCAGGGGGCGTAGGTATTGGTGAAGGTCTGGAAATAGGCGATGAACTTTTTTGCCCCCTTGCGGTTCCGATAGAATTCCCTTCCCCGCCGGATCTGTTCGCTGACGGAGGGTAACGGGCCTTCCCGGCGGAGGCGCGATCCCCGCCCGTCGCAGTAAGTGCATCCCCCCGTCCCCCGTGAGCCGTCCCGGTTCGGGCAGGTGAAGCCGGCGTCCACGGGCAGTTTATACACCGTGCATCCGAAGCGGTTTCTCCAGTAGGTCTTCAGGTCACAATAGCGTTTCAGGCGGTTTTCCGGCTGCGATGCGGACACGAAATGCGGTCTCCCTCTTGTAATTTTTACGCTTTATACTATTATAGGCCTCCCCTTTTCAAGGGGGCATTGTCAAAGCGAAGAATCGCTTCGATAGTTCCAGAAAGAGACACCGATGAAGCAATTTGACGTGATAGTCGTAGGGGCCGGCCATGCCGGCTGCGAGGCGGCGCTGGCGGCGTCCCGGATGGGGTGCGAAACCCTCCTGCTCAACATCAATCTCGATTCCATCGCCCTGATGTCCTGCAACCCCGCCATCGGCGGACTGGCCAAGGGGCAGCTCGTCAAGGAAATCGACGCCCTGGGCGGCGAGATGGGCAGGGTGGCGGACAGAACCGCCGTTCATTTCCGCATCCTCAACGCCTCCAAAGGGCCGGCCGTCCAGTCATCCCGGGTCCAGTGCGACAAGCAGCTTTACCGGCTGACCATGAAATCCATCGTGGAACGGCAGCCGCGGCTTCATCTCCATCAGACCCTCATCGATCGCCTCCTCATCGAGGATGGGCGGGTCACCGGCGTGGTGGACCACACGGGCGTTTGCTACGGCGCCAGGGCGGTGGTCATCACGCCCGGGACCTTTCTCAACGGGCTGATCCATGTCGGCACAGCGCACTATTCGGCGGGAAGGGCCGGAGAGATGGCTTCCTTGCCCCTGGCTCAGTGCCTCTGTGATCTCGGCTTTGAAATGGGCCGGATGAAGACCGGAACGCCGCCGCGCCTGAAGGCCTCGACGATCGATTTCTCCCGTCTGGAGCGGCAGGACAGCGATCCCGCCTTTGAACCCTTCTCTCTGTCCACGGAACGCCTGGGAGAAAATCGGCTTCCCTCCTATTTCGGGTACACGACTTCGGAAACCCACCGACTGATCCGGGAAAATATTTCATGTTCCCCTCTCTATTCCGGGGCCATCAAAGGAGTCAGCGCCCGCTACTGCCCGTCCCTGGAGGATAAGGTGATGCGCTTTGCCGACCGGGGGCGCCATCCCGTGGTTCTGGAGCTGGAGGGACTGGACACGGAAGAGGTTTATGCCAAGGGATTGGGCAATAGCCTGCCCCTCGACCTCCAGGAACAAATCGTCCACAGCGTGCCGGGTCTGGAGGAGGCGGAAATTATGCGCTCAGCCTATGCCATTGAATACGATTTCGTTCAGCCGACGCAGCTTCACCATACGCTGGAAACGAAGAAAATCCGGGGGCTTTACCTGGCCGGACAGATCAACGGCACGTCGGGATACGAGGAGGCCGCCGCACAGGGGATGTGGGCGGGAATCAATGCCGCCCTGGCGGTGCAGGGCCGTCCGCCTTTTGTTCTGGATCGCTCGGAGGCGTATATGGGCGTCCTGATCGATGATCTTGTAACCCAGGGCGTGGATGAGCCTTATCGGATGTTTACCTCGCGGGCGGAGTACCGGCTGATCCTCCGGGAGGACAATGCCGCCCTCCGACTGACCCCCAGAGGCTTCGAACTGGGCCTGATCCCACCTGAACATTTCGGGCGGATTTCCGATCGGATTCAGAGGATTTCGAAAGGAATAAAGCGGCTTTCCTCGCTGCGGATCTATCCCGGTGCAGATGTGAATTCAAAGCTGGAGAAAAAGGGGAGCCCGGCCATCAAAAACCCCCTTTCCCTGTTTCAGCTTCTCAAGCGCACCGATTTCTCCTGGGAGGATCTTGATCTTTTTCGGGATGTTCCGGATTTTCCGGAGGATGTTTTCGCGGACTCCGACAGGCACGTCCGGAAGCAGATCGAAATTGAAGCGAAATACGAGGGATACATCTCCCGCCAGCGGGAAGCCGTCGCCCGGATGAAGAACCTGGAAAGCCGAAGGATTCCTGAAGGATTCGATTATTCGGCCGTTCCGGGACTGTCCAATGAATTGAAGATGAAGCTTTCCAGGATAGAGCCGGAGACGCTCGGGCAGGCCCGGCGCATCACCGGGATGACCCAGGCCGCCCTGGCTGCTGTTCTGATCATGATCAAGAAAAGGGAGCAGGAGATGAGAGGACCGGCTCCTGCTCCTCCCCAGTCAGACTGATTCCATCCCCTCCCTGTCCCCGTCGTTTCCCGTATGGTCCCGGCGTTCACATTCTTTTTCCCGGCGGCCGCTTTGGCTTCATAATTGCGTTATCTTCGCTGAAACAGGCGCCATGCGCGAAAAGTCCGTTCCGGGACGCCGTTCAAATCTCCCGGACGGCCTGATGAGAAGGAGGCGGCTTCCGCTCGGCCTCAACGTTCATGGAATCCCGGTACATTTAAAAGACATGCATTCAGGCAGTTTATCGAGCACAGGTCCCTTTATGCCGGGATGAACATCGGATAAAAATTTTTGGCGCCATTCCTGGAAATAATCTTGCGGATGCTTCGCGATGCTGCTACAAAAATGTATCGATGTCCTGAAACGATTCTGATGATGGTGATGGAACGTGAGCAGTCATAATTATGAAGAACTGGCGGCACTGCACGCCATTGCCAGAACCCTTGCCCAGCCGGGGGAACTTCGGGATCAGCTGGAACTGGTTCTTCAGGCCATGAACCAGCGGGTCGGCATGCAGCGGGGGATGATCTCTCTGCTGGACCGCGAAACGGGTGAAGTCTGGCTCGATGTGGCCCATGGGGTCGATATCCAGGGGATGGAGGTCTCGTACGCGCCCGGAGAGGGCATTACCGGGAAGGTGGCCCAGACGGGCCGCCCAATGGCCGTAGCCAATCTCGGACAGGAGGCGCACTTTCTCGACCGTACCGGTGCGCGGCGCTTTATCAACCGTTCGGACCTTTCTTTTCTCTGCGTGCCGATTGTCTATGACGAACGGGTTGTCGGAGTCTTATCGGCGGATAAGGCCGTCCTCCAGGTGGAGGACCTCGACCGGGAACTGGCCATGCTTTCCTCCATCGCCGAACTCATCGCCAAAAGCGTTCACAGCCGCGCCCTGGAAGAGGATAACCGGCGTCTTCGGGATATGCTGGGGCGTTCGACCATCACCCATTCCGAGATTATAGGCCATTCCAAGGTCATGCAGGAAGTTTTCGGCCTGATTGTCCAGGTGGCCGATTCCAATGCGACCGTATTGATCAACGGGGAAACGGGAACGGGGAAGGAACTGGTCGCCCGGGCGATTCATAACCGCAGCCCTCGGCGCAAGGGGCCGCTCATCCAGGTCAATTGCGCCGCCATGCCGGATACTCTCATCGAAAGCGAGCTCTTCGGCCACGAGAAGGGGTCTTTTACAGGGGCCTTTCATCACCGCCGGGGCCGTTTTGAGGAGGCCCACGGAGGGACTATTTTCCTCGATGAGGTCGGCGAACTGTCCGCAGCGGCGCAGGCAAAGCTGCTCCGGGTGATCCAGGAGAAGAAATTTCAGCCTCTGGGTGGGTCCCGGGTCGTCTCCGTGGATGTCCGCATTATCGCCGCCACCAACCGGAACCTGGAGCAGGATGTGGCCTCGGGCCAGTTCCGGGCCGATCTCTATTACCGGCTGAATGTCTTTCCCCTTTACCTTCCGCCCCTTCGAGAACGGGGCAGCGACATCATCCTCCTGGCGGACCACTTTATCATGAAGTACAATAAAGAGCTGGGAAAATCCATCAAGACCATTTCCAATGCCGTCCTGGAAGCCTTTTTGAGCCATTCCTGGCCCGGCAATGTCCGGGAGCTGGAAAACTGCATCGAGCGGGCGGTACTTCTGGCAACGGGATCTTCCATCGAAACGGTCCACCTGCCCCCCTCGCTTCAGACTCGGAGCCGCGAAGGGGAACGAAAAGAGTCCGGCAAGCTCAATGCCATGATTGAAGCCCAGGAGCGGGGGATGATTGTGGACGCCCTGAAGGAAAGCCGGGGAAACCAGAGCCAGGCCGCCCGAATCCTTGGGACGACAAAGCGGATCATTCAATATAAAATCCAGAAGCTCGGAATCGATCCCCGGAGATTCAAGGCGAAATATGCAAGCCCCTCCTCACCCCGGGATTGAGGCAGGAGGACAAGAGGTGATCCGGGACAACCGGGAATTTTCGGACAAATTTGTTCTCTTTGAGATGTTATATACAATTTTGTTTTGTTCGTTCCTGGCATTTCTTTTCTTGAAAAAAAAAGAACTTCCTGTTGCCGCCAGAGATTTTATCCATTGATATCAGGTTGCATTTCATAAGCTGACAGGCCTGGCGAGGGTAAGGCGAGGTGCCCGCGTGTCGGGGGTTCATCGGGAGCCGGGACAGATCCCATGCTTGAGCCTCTATGGCACGCTTTTGGCCTTTTCTATCGTGTCCTGTTCCAACGAAGCCGATGCAAGCCGCGTTTTGAGGTGAAATGGGATTTTTGCCCGCTGACGTATGAAGAAAGGAGGCTTCAATGTTCAACTGCCAAACGAAGGAAGAAGTTCATAAGATCGTCAGGCAACAAAACGTGAGTTTCATACAGTTCTGGTTTACCGATGTCCTGGGGGTGCAGAAAGTCTTCAGCGTGACCCCTTCGGAACTCGAGGAGGGCATGACGGAAGGGATGGGGTTTGACGGGTCTTCCATCGAAGGCTTCTGCCGCATTGAGGAAAGCGACATGATTGCCATGCCGGATCCGACCACCTTTCAGATGATCTCCTGGCGGCCGTCGGAACGCCCGGTGGCCCGCATGATCTGCGATATTCTGAATCCGGATGGAACGCCCTACCAGGGGGATCCCCGCTATGTCCTGAAGCGGGCTCTGAAGAAAATCGCGGATCAGGGATACACCTTCTACGTCGGTCCGGAACTTGAGTTTTTCTACTTCATCAGCGACAAATCCCCGGAATTTCTTGACAGAGGCGGATACTTCGACGGCCTGCCCGTGGATGTGGCCACGGATCTGCGCAGGCAGACCATATTCGCCCTCCAGGAGATGGGAATCCGCGTCGAATACTCCCATCATGAAGTGGCGCCGAGCCAGCATGAAATCGATCTCCGTTACGATGAGTCCCTCCGCATGGCGGATAAAGTGATGACCTACCGGACGACGGTAAAGGAGATCGCCCGCCAGAACGGATTTTACGCCACCTTCATGCCCAAGCCGGTCTTCGGGGAAAACGGCAGCGGGATGCACACCCACCAGTCTCTCTTTGTCGGGGATAAAAATGCCTTCTTTGACGGAAACGACGCGTATCATCTCTCCGCCATGGCAAAGCACTACATTGCCGGACTGATGAGGCACGCCCCTGAAATTACGGCGATCTGCAATCAGTGGGTCAATTCCTACAAGCGCTTGGTGCCGGGCTACGAAGCGCCGGTCTATGTGTCCTGGGCGCGGCGCAACCGTTCCGCCATGATTCGCGTTCCCATGTATAAACCGGGAAAAGAGCAGGCGACCCGCATCGAGTTCCGTTCCCCCGACCCGGCGTGCAACCCCTACCTGGCCTTCGCCGTGATGCTGGCTGCCGGATTGAAGGGGGTGGAGAAGGGCTATGAGCTGCCGGAGCCGATTGAAGAGGACATCTTTGAAATGAAGGAAAAAGCCAGGGAGGAGGCCGGCATCCGCTCTCTGCCCGGCAGCCTCTATGAGGCGATTGTTGCGGTGTCCGCGAGCGAACTGGTCCGGGAGACCCTGGGAGACCACATCTTCGAGAAATTCGTGGAAAACAAGAAGCTGGAATGGGATCGATTCCGTACGCACGTGAGCCGCTATGAAATTGACCGCTATCTGCCGATGCTTTAACGATCTGCAGAAACGGCTGCTCCGTCATTATGGTGTTGCATTATCCGGACGGGTGCTGATATAAGAAGCGGAACAAAATTATTTAATAGTTAATGATTCCAGGTAGATAGTTCATAGCCAAGCAGCGGCGGCCGGTCATCGGCGGCCGGAATGTCAAACGGCATTCGCCTTGCTCTCCTGCGGGAGATTCAAAGGCGGTCAGAGAATTGGGGGAAAACCGGGTGACCCTGTTGCGAAAGCAGAAAGCAGCCTTGCTGGTTCTGGAAGACGGTAGCGTCTTCCGGGGGGAGGTCTTTGCAGGGGGCGGTGAAGTTCTGGGGGAAGTCGTCTTCAATACGGGAATGACAGGGTACCAGGAAATCCTGACCGATCCGTCCTACAAGGGGCAGATCGTGACCATGACCTATCCGCTGATCGGCAATTACGGGATCAATCCCAGGGACATGGAGTCTGCCGGAATTTGCCTGGAAGGGTTGATTGTCCGCGAGTACTCGGATTTTCCCAGCAACTGGCAATCCAGGCAGACCCTCAAGGCCTTCCTGGAGTCCCAGGGGACGCTGGGAGTGGAGGGGATGGACTGCCGCGCCCTGACCAGGCGTCTGCGTGTTAACGGGGCCATGCGCGGCGTATTGAGCTCGGAAACTTCGGACATCGAACTTCTGCTGCAGAAGGTGCGGGCCTATCCCGGTCTCGTGGGGCGGGATCTGGTCCGGACTGTCGGCTGCCGGCAGCCTTACCGCTGGGTGCAGGGATGTGCCGAAAAGGCGGATCCGGACCGGCTGGCGGAACAGGTTGGACATCCGAGGGTGGTCGTTCTGGATTGCGGGGTCAAATACAACATCCTCCGCTGTCTGGAAGAGGCCGGATGCGAGGTGGTCGTCGTGCCCGCCGGCTTGTCTTCCACAGAGATCCTGTCCTGGTCTCCCGACGGGCTGCTCCTGTCCAACGGGCCGGGTGATCCGGCCGCGCTGCCTCATATTGTGGCCACCGTCCGGGAGCTTTTGGGAAAACTTCCGATCTTCGGCATCTGCCTCGGGCATCAGATTCTCGGACAGGCCGTGGGCGGCCGCACGGAAAAACTGAAGTTCGGCCATCACGGGATCAATCAGCCGGTTCGGCAGAAGCGGACGGGAAGGGTGGAGATCACTTCCCAGAATCACGGTTTTGTCGTCCTGCCGGAATCCCTTCCCTCCGAGCTGGAACAGACCCATGAAAACCTGAACGACGGAACCTCCGAGGGGATTGCCTATCCATCCCTTCGTGCCTTGAGCGTCCAGTATCATCCCGAAGCGGCGCCGGGACCGCAGGATGCGTCTTATCTTTTTAAATCCTTTATTGAAACCATGTCTTCAGAGAAGAAGCGCGCGCCGCGGAACCCTTCCTGAAGGCCGCGAGGCATCTATCATGATTCTTATTATCGATTTCGGATCCCAATACAACCAGTTGATCGCCCGCCGGGTCCGGGAGCTGGAGGTGTACTGCCAGATCGAGCCCCCGGACATTTCCCTGGAGGCGATCAAGGCGCTCAATCCGGAGGGGATCATTCTCTCCGGAGGGCCGGCAAGCATTTACGAACCCGACAGCCCACGGGTGGACAAAGGCATCTTCGAGTTGGGCATTCCCACTCTCGGCATCTGCTACGGGCTGCAGTACATGGTGGACTGCCTGGGCGGCAAGGTAATCCGGTCGGCCAAGCGGGAGTACGGTTTTGCCGAACTGCACGTGATCCGGCGGGAGGGGGACGGAATCTTTTCGGGCGTCGCCGAGAACACCCGCTGCTGGATGAGCCACGGGGACACGATCGACCGGTTGCCTGCAGGATTTGAAATCACCGCGGAAACGGCCAATACCCGGGTTGCCGCCGTTGAGGATTCGAAGCGGCGCTTTTACGGACTCCAGTTCCATCCTGAAGTCGTGCACACCCCGGAAGGGAAGAAGATGCTGGAAAACTTTCTCTTTCTCATCTGCGGCTGCGGGAAAAGCTGGACCATGGCCTCCTTTGTCCGGAATTCCGTGGAGGAGATCCGCGCCACAGTGGGAGACCGACGCGTCGTCCTGGGATTGAGCGGCGGAGTGGACTCTTCCGTCGCGGCGCTGCTTCTCCACCAGGCCATCGGAAACCAGTTGACCAGCGTCTTTGTCGACAACGGCCTGCTGCGCCAGGGGGAAGCGGAAAAGGTCCTTTCTCTGTTCAAAAGGCATTTTCGCATGAACATCCGGTTCGTCCGGGCCAGGGCCCAGTTTCTTGCCGCCTTGAAGGGCGTCGAGGATCCGGAACGGAAGCGCAAGATCATCGGGCGGGTCTTTGTCGAGGTCTTCGACAGCGAGGCACAAAAAATCCGGGATGTGGACTATCTGGCCCAGGGGACCCTCTACCCGGACGTCATCGAATCCCGCTCGGCCTTTGGAGGCCCCAGCGCCGTGATCAAGTCCCACCACAATGTGGGTGGCCTTCCCCGGCGGATGAAAATGAAGCTCATCGAGCCCCTGAAGCACCTCTTCAAGGACGAAGTGCGCCTCCTGGGAAGGGAACTGGGCCTTCCCGACGAGATGATCTGGAGGCATCCCTTTCCCGGTCCCGGTCTCGGCATCCGGATCATCGGCGAAGTCACATCCAGGCGGCTGGCCCTCCTCCGCAAGGCCGACGCCATTCTCCTGGAGGAGATCAAGGCCGCCGATTACTATCGCCGACTCTGGCAGTCTTTTGTGATCCTGCTGCCCCTGAAAAGCGTGGGGATCATGGGGGATCAGCGGACCTACGAAAACATTGCGGCCATCCGGGCCGTCACCAGCGATGACGCCATGACGGCGGACTGGGCGCGGCTGCCCCATGAACTGCTGGGAAGCATCGCCAATCGGATCATCAATGAAGTCCGCGGGATCAACCGGGTCGTCTACGACATCAGCTCCAAACCTCCAAGCACGATTGAATGGGAATAATCAAGAAGACATTTTATGCCGAAGCGGAAAGACCTTAAAAAGATCCTGATCATCGGTTCCGGGCCGATCATCATCAGCCAGGCCTGCGAATTCGACTATTCCGGCACACAGGCCTGCAAGGCCCTGCGGGAGGAAGGCTGTTCCGTGGTCCTGATCAACAGCAATCCGGCCACGATCATGACCGACCCGGAAACGGCCGACCGGACCTACATCGAACCCATTACCCCCGAGGCCGTTGAAAAGATCATCGTTCGAGAACGGCCCGATGCACTGCTGCCCACCCTGGGCGGCCAGACGGGGCTGAACACCGCCGTGGCCGTCGCTGAAAGCGGCATCCTGGATCGTTACGGGGTGGAGATGATCGGGGCCTCCCTGCCCGTCATTCACAAGGCCGAGGACCGGGAGCTGTTCCGCAGGGCCATGGAGAACATCGGCCTCCGGGTTCCCGGAAGCCGCTTTGCCCGGACGGTGGAAGAGGCCCTGGCCGCCGCGGAGGAGGTCGGATTTCCCGTTATTGTCCGCCCGTCATTTACCCTGGGCGGCACGGGAAGCGGTGTGGCCTACAATTGGGAGGAGTTGATGGAGCATGCCCGGGCGGGCCTCGAGGCCAGCATGATCCATGAAATCATGCTGGAGGAGTCGGCGCTGGGCTGGAAGGAATATGAACTCGAGGTCATGCGGGACCGGGCGGACAACGTCGTCATCATCTGCTCCATCGAGAATCTCGATCCCATGGGGGTGCACACGGGCGAATCCATCACGGTGGCGCCGGCCCAGACCCTGACCGACGCCGAATACCAGCGTTTGCGGAATGCCGCCATGGCCATCATGCGGGAAATAGGCGTGGAAACGGGCGGATCCAATGTCCAGTTCGCCGTTCATCCCCAAACGGGGGAGGTGATCGTGATTGAAATGAACCCCAGGGTTTCCCGCTCCTCAGCCCTGGCCTCAAAGGCGACGGGTTTTCCCATCGCCAGGATCGCCGCCAAGCTGGCCATCGGCTATACCCTCGATGAGATCCCCAACGACATTACCCGGGAGACCCTGGCTTCCTTTGAGCCGACCCTGGATTACTGCGTGGTGAAGATTCCCCGCTGGACCTTCGAGAAGTTTCCCGAGACGGAGGATTTCCTGACCACCTCCATGAAATCCGTGGGAGAGACCATGGCCATTGGCCGGACCTTCAAGGAAGCCCTCCAGAAAGCGGTCCGCTCCCTGGAGATCGGCCGGTTCGGGCTACTCGAACCCCTGCAGGAGGCCCCTGGCCTGGAGGAGCAGATAAAGGCCAAACTGATCACCCCCAACTCCCTGAGGCTGTTCTACCTGGCTGCGGCCCTGAAATACGGGATGACCCTCGAGAAGATCCATCAGCTCACACGCATCGATCCCTGGTTTCTCGATCAGATCCGTCAGATTGTCCAGGCAGAGGCCGTCCTGCAGCTGGAAGGGCCATCGGGGGAAATGCTTCGGGAGGCGAAGCGATGGGGCTTTTCGGACCGCAGGCTGGGGGAGCTCTGGGGTGTTCCGGAAGGTGAAATCCGCTCCCGGCGATTTTCCGAAAATCTGCTGCCCGTCTATAAGCTCGTCGATACCTGCGCCGCCGAATTCGAAGCCTATACCCCCTATTATTACGCGACTTATGAGGAAGAGACGGAGGCGCGGCCCTCGGATAAACGCAAGGTCCTGATCATCGGCGGCGGCCCCAATCGCATCGGGCAGGGCATCGAATTCGATTACTGCTGCGTCCATGCCTCCTTCGCCCTCCGGGAAGAGGGGTACGAAAGCCTGATGGTCAACTCCAACCCGGAGACGGTGAGCACCGATTACGACACCTCCGACAAGCTCTTTTTCGAACCTGTGACCCTGGAAGACGTCCTGCACATTATCGCCTGTGAAAAGCCCGATGGCGTCATCGTCCAGTTCGGCGGCCAGACGCCGCTCAACCTGGCGAAAAACCTGGAGGCCGCGGGAGCGAGAATTCTCGGTACATCGCCGGATTCCATCGACCGGGCGGAGAACCGGAAACGGTTTCAGGAGATTGTAAACAAGCTCAAGCTCAACCAGCCGGACAATGCGACGGCGACGGATGTGGCCGGGGCTCTGGCGGCGGCGGAGCGCATCGGCTATCCCGTCCTGGTCCGGCCGTCCTATGTCCTGGGCGGGCGCTCCATGGAAATCGTCTATGACGCTGCAACCCTGAGCCAGTTCATGGAGCGGGCCTTGAAGGTCTCCCCCGATCATCCCATCCTGATCGATCAGTTTCTCGAAGATGCCATCGAGGTGGACGTGGACGCCATCAGCGACGGCAGCGAGACGGTGGTGGCCGGCATCATGGAGCACATCGAGGAGGCGGGGATCCATTCCGGGGACAGCGCCTGTATTCTGCCCACCCTGAGCTTCTCCGAAGAGTTCCTCGGAAGGATTGAGGAGCAGACGAAAAAAATCGCCCGGGAACTGAAGGTGGTCGGCTTGATGAATATTCAGTATGCCGTCAAGGATGGCGTTCTCTATCTCCTGGAAGTCAACCCCCGGGCTTCGCGAACGGTGCCCTTTGTCAGCAAGGCGATAGGGGTCCCCCTGGCCAGGCTGGCGACCAAGGTCATGCTGGGGCGCTCCCTCAGGGAACTGGGGTTTACGAAAGCCATCCGGCCTGCGCACGTGTCTGTAAAGGAGGCCGTTTTCCCTTTCAACCGCTTTCCCGACGCAGAGATTGTCCTGGGTCCGGAAATGCGGTCCACGGGCGAAGTCATGGGAATGGACGCCTCCTTCGGGCTGGCCTTTGCCAAATCCCAGATGGCGGTGGGGTTTGCCATTCCAAGGGAGGGAAGGGTCTTCATCAGCGTACATGACATCCACAAGGAAAAGATCGCACCCATTGCCCGACGCTTCCGGGAAATGGGCTTCGAGCTCCTGGCGACCCAGGGGACGGCCGCTTATCTGCGTGGCCTGGATATCCCCGCGGAAACGGTTTTCAAGGTCAGCGAAGGGCGGCCCCACATCGTGGACCGGATCAAAAACGGCGAAGTGGCCCTCGTCATCAACACGAGCGTGGGAAGGCGGCCGACCCGGGACGCCTGCGTCATCCGGCGCAGCGCATTAACCTGCAACATCCTCTATTCCACGACCATCGCCGGCGCCGGGGCGCTGTGCGAAGCCGTTGCGGCCGTCCGCCAGGGAGAGTGGGAGGTCAAACCCCTTCAGGCTTATCATTTCAAGGACATCAGAGACAGGGTGCAGGCATGAAACCCATGGATGAAGATCTTGTTTTTGAAGATAAACCCCGCGAGGCCTGCGGCATTTTTGCCGTGTACGGGCATCCCGAGGCTGCACGGCTCACCTTTTTCGGGCTCTTCGCCCTGCAGCACCGGGGGCAGGAAAGCGCAGGCATTGCAACGGCGGATGGACACACGGTCCGGACCTACAAGGGGATGGGGCTTGTCTCGGAAGTGTTCCATGAAGAACATCTGGCCCGCCTTCCCGGCACCATGGCCATCGGACACGTCCGCTATTCCACAACCGGTTCATCCTCCCTGTCCAACGCTCAGCCCTTTGTCGTTCATCACGGCGAAGAATACTACGCCCTGGGGCACAACGGCAATCTGATCAATGCCCAGTCCCTGCGCCGGGAGTTGGAAGACTCAGGATCCATCTTCCAATCCACCATGGACAGCGAGGTCATCGTTCACCTCATGGCGCCCCATCTCAAGAGAGGCATTGAGGCGGCTTTGAAAGCGGCGCTCCAGCGGGTTCAGGGCGCCTACAGCATCGTCATGCTGACCCGGAACTCGATTATCGCCTTCCGCGACCCCCGCGGCTTCCGCCCTTTGTCGCTGGGCCGCCTCAATGACGGATGGGTTGTGGCATCGGAGACTTGCGCCTTTGATCTTCTGGGCGCCCAGTATCTGCGGGACGTCGAACCGGGTGAGATTATTCTTATTGATGAACAGGGGGTGACCAGCCTGAGCCCCTTCCCCCGCATGCCCCATTCCCACTGCGTCTTCGAGCTCATCTATTTCGCCAGGCCGGACAGCCAGATCTTCGGGCAGAATGTCTATCTCTGCCGGAAGCGGTTCGGCCATGCCTTGGCGCAGGAATACCGGCCTGATGCCGATTTTGTCATGCCTTTCCCCGATTCGGGCAACTATGCCGCCCTGGGGTATGCGGAAGAGAGCGGATTTCCCTTCGAGATGGGGATGATCCGCAACCACTATGTGGGCCGGACCTTTATCCAGCCGACCCAGCCCATGCGGGATTTCGCCGTCAGGGTGAAGCTGAACCCCGTCAAGCCGCTGATTGCGGGAAAAAGGATATTGATTGTCGAAGATTCCATCATCCGGGGGACAACCAGCCGCAACAGGGTCCGTTATCTCCGGGAAAACGGGGCGAAGTCTCTCCACATGGCCATCAGCTGTCCGCCGACCCGCTTTCCCTGCCCCTACGGGATCGATTTTTCGGCAAAGGGAGAGCTCCTGGCCGCCCATCGAGACAACGAAGAGGAGATCGCCCGGTTCATCGGTCTGGACTCCATGCACTACCTCAGCCTGAGCGGGCTGGTCCGCAGTGCGAACATGAACCCGGAGTCCTTCTGCCTGGCCTGCTACACAGGAAAATACCCCCTGAAACCGCCCGGGGAAATCCAGAAACTCTGTTTCGAGTAGTCAGCGGGAAGACGTTCGAAAAGCGGGGATGTCCAGCCGGACATTCCGAAATACGTGGAGGATGACCCGTGGAAATCATTGATTCGCATACCCACTGGGGGCCTTCCGCGCAAATGGGCATAACCGTGACCACCGATGAGCTGCTTCGGCAGGCCCGGCAGAGCGGCGTGGACCGGATCGTGATCTTTCCTTTCCCCTCACAGGCCCTGGCGGATGAAGGCATCAACGGGGAACTCCTCGATGAAGCCCGCCGCATTCCCCAGTTCATTCCCTATTATTACATCCCCGACGACCTGCGGACGATCCCCGGGGAAAAAGGTTTTTTCGGGGGAAAATGGCACTGGACGCGGGGGATATCGGACTGCTCTTCAAACTATGAGGTCCTGGATGACCCGGCGCTGCCGGAATTTCTGGAACAGTCGGAGGCCATCGGCCTGCCCCTGATCGTCGAGGAAGAGCTTGAATTTACCGAAGCGCTGGCAAAGCGGTCCGGAAAACTCAACCTCATTATTCCCCACCTGGGGATGCTGGGCGGAAATCCCCTGGAGTTCCTAGCCACCTTCAAGAAGAACGAGCACGTCTTTTTCGATACGGCCCTGGCCACACCGCAAACCATCGGGCGTTTTGTTCAGGAAGTTGGAGCGGAGCGGATTCTCTTCGGGTCGGATATCCCCTTCGGCACCATGAAGGCCGAGCTGCAGAAAGTGCTTTCCCTGGCCATCGGTGATCGGGAACGGGAGGCCATCCTTGGTGGAAATCTCCGCCGACTGACCGGTCTTTCCTGCCGCCGTGATTCAGAATGATTCAACAAAGCCCCAGAAGGATTTCCTCCTTGGCTTGTCGGGAAGCGTAGTCCGCTGCCGGTCAAAAAAAACCTAGACAAAAATGTCCTATTTCAAACCCTGATTTGAATTCCTGGGCCTTCGGAATGAAAAAAATATCCTCTTATGATGCACGTAAGCCCGTTCGTGATGTAAATCTGATGGAAGCAGAAGTAATTGACTCTTTCGGTCAGGACATCAATCTGCTTTACCGCCAGTTTTTCGGTCAATGAATCCTCATTGGAATATGAGTTTCCCATGAGGACCAATTCCAGCACTGCTTCGTCAACTTATACTTCTTGCCGCCCGTTTTTTATATAGAATCAACAGATTGGAAGAATCGTGAGAACCAGGATATGTTTGCTTGGATCAATAAAATTGACAAACATAGGATTGCCTGCTATTAAATAATATAATAAAAATCGAGGATGTTTTTTTAATAGTAAACCTTTATCAGCATCACATGAAACAGAGAGATTTCACAATGTCTTTTTTATGTTGTTAAATACAGGAGGCTGTTAATGCTTTTGGGTTGAAGGAAAGTAAAAAAATCGAAAGAGTGTTTCATGCTCACAAATGAACTTAAGTAAGAAGGAAAAATAATTAATTGGATTCACTGAGTAACTTGAACAGTTCTAACTATTTTAAACAGCTTTGGATCGAGGAGGTAAGACAATGCTTATTGTCAACGCAAGAGATATGTTAAAGGCAAAAGGGTACAGTGACATCTTTTCCATTAGTCCTGACGATAGCGCCTATTCGGCCCTTCAGCTGGCGCTGGAAAAGAATGTGATGGCACTTACCGTGGTCGAGAACAACGAACTGGTGGGTATTGTAACAGAACGGGATTATTCGAGGAAGATCACCCTGGCAGGCAGAGATCCTAACGCAACAAAAGTCAGGGAAATTATGACCGCACCGGTTATGAGCGTTAATGTCAGCAGCACAGCAGCGGAATGTTTGGCCGTCATGTCGAACAATAACATCCGTCATTTGCCTGTTTTCGATGGGGATAAGATGGTGGGCATCATTTCCATCGGTAATGTTGTTAAAGCCACGCTTTCGGAACATGAGGATCTGATCAAGCACCTGAATGATTATATCCAAGGGACATACGTGTAGTTTTTTCTGTTGCATCCCCGGCTTTGCCGGGGGTGCAACAGAGGCACATAATTCGTAAAAAAATAATAACCTCTCTCGAGAGTGAACCTTCCATCTCAGTAAGAAAGTTCTTTAAGGCGCTTTCCGCACGGCTGAATTCTGAGCGTCCTGCCCAAGTCCTACTTCCATGAATGAACCCGCTTTTTTATAGGATCAATATGTGCCATCAGCGAGTTCTATTCAAGGGATTGGTCGCAATAACAAAGATTCCTTAAAGAACAAATTTGTTCTGAAATTAAAATTTTATACAATTTAGTTCCTTTATTTTTCCTCTCAAAGTTTGCTACAGCTTCAAAAATGGATTTGTTGAGTAATCATATCGAAGTTTCTTGCTGCTTGGAAACGAGGAAATTTAATTTTTCCCCTTTATTATTGGCCAATTGAAATACTAGGTCTCAATATCCCCCCCCTCAGATATAAAAAATGCATTCTCCCTGGAGCCCCGGGAAGTAACGTTCAGATCGTGGCACTCATCTTGCGCTTAAGGGAACAAATGAGAGTTCATTCTGTCATCTCTGAGAACAAGAGGGGGTCTTGCCTCTCGATATGAATGAGAGTTGAAGAGACATGGGAAACATGAAACCGATTGAAGAATTCATAAAGGCCGCGGGCGATATTACCATCCTCGACAAGCCGGAAGAAAGAGAGATGTTCTCCCATGATATCGGGGATGTCCCCGACATCATGACCAGGGCATTTTTTAAAACGCAACCCGATTTTGTCGTCCAGCCGAAAAGCGTGGACGAGATCCAGAAGATCCTGGAGTTTGCCAACAGGGAGAAAATTCCCGTCATACCGAGAGGTTCTGCATCATGGGGCTTCGGTGGCGTGATTCCGACGAAGGCCGGGATTGTTGTGGACCTGTCTCCGTTCCGGAAAATCCTGGAGATGAACACCGGGAATAAGACCGTTACCGTTGAGGCGGGCGCAAGGTGGAGCGATATTGACCTGATGGCCAAGAAGGTTGGGCTGTGCCTGATGACCTACCCCTCCAGCAAGTTCTCTACCGTGGCCGGCTGGATCTCCACGGGGGGCTACGGAATCAACAGCTTCAGGTACGGGCACCTGTCAAGGCAGATTGTGTCGATGAAGGTGATCACCGGCGCCGGGGAGCTCAAGGCGCTTTCCCCTTCCGACCCGGAATTCAACTTCTTTGTGTCCACCGAAGGGGAGCTTGGGATCATCGTTGAGGCCACGCTCAAACTGCGGGATGTGCCGGAAGCCTCCTATGCCCATCTGCTTTATTTCAAGGACGACCGGTCGGCTTTTGAATTCATCGGCCGCTTCTTGAAAAGCAGGAGGTCCGAGAATCTCAATCCCAACGTCATCCGCTTTCTGGATGAGAATCATCTCAACGACACCAACGAGGTCATCCGGGCTGAGATTTTCAGGAAGAGCGCCGGCGTCCTGTTTGAGTTCGGCAGTGCCGAGGATGAAGAACGCTTTGAAGGATACATTGCCAAATCAGGGATCGTCGAGGCGGCGCCCCGCTATGCCGCGCGCTACCTCTGGAATGAGCGCCTTTTCGGAATGAAGACCAAGCGCCTGGGGCCGACCATTCTGGCGAGCGAAATCATCATCCCGATTTCCGCGGCCGCAGAGTTTATTGAAGAGGCAAAGATGCTTGGAGACCGGTTCGGCGTGGAAATCTGCATCGATTCCTATATCCTCGATGAAAAAAAGGCGCTGATCATGGCCACCTTCCTCTGTGACTCACGGAAGAAAAAATACATGATCAATATGCCCCTCGTTTCCATGCTTACTCAAAAGGCCGTTTCCCTGGGGGCCGAGCCCTACGGCCTGGGCCTCTGGAATGCCGCCTTCATCGATGCCCTGTACAATCCGGAGAGGCAGCGGGCGCTCAAGGCGTACAAGGCCAAGATGGATCCGAACGGCATCCTGAACCCGGGAAAATTCTTTGCGGTCGACTCAACGGCCCTTGCCTCCCTCGTCTTTCAACCGGCTGTGTTCCGCTTTTCCATGAATCTCCTGACCTTGCTGTCTCCGGTCATCGGCAAGGCGGCCACGCTGCTCTTCGGGAAGGACAGGAAAATCGACCACCTTGATTTCGAGTTAAGCACCCATGCCTGCGCCAAGTGCGGCAACTGCCTTGCCGTCTGTCCAGCCTACCTGATCACGCACAACGAGGGGGTCACGGCAAAGGGGAAAGTCGCCCTGGCCAAGAAACTCATTGAAGGAAAGGAAGTGACCAGGGATGAAGCGGCAAATGCCTTCATGTGCATGCACTGCAAGGCCTGCGAGGAGATCTGCCAGACCAATCTCGAACTGATGAGGTTCTGGGATGCTCTGGAACAGAGGCTTGAAGGCAAGTTCGGCCGTCCGGAAGCCCAGATAAAGGAATTTCTGCAGAAGGTCGACAAGAGTAACGAATACTGGGAGATGGTGGAGAGAAACGCCTGATCCAGATCGATCAACTTCATTTCACAGAGAAGAAGAACGACGATGCCGAAGAAATACCACATTTCCACAAAAGCGACCCCCCTGGACATGGAATACCTGTTCAAGTTCAGGATCACGCGGGGAGAAAACTGCATCAACTGCGGCAAGTGCACCAAGGTGTGCATCTATGAAGCCCATAAGAGGGAGAGGGGCGATCCCCGGAAGATGGCGGCTCCCAACACGGCCGTCTGCAGGAACTGTTTCCGGTGCATCCAGGAGTGCCCCCGGGGGGCCCTGGAAAAATCGCTGAACCAGGACTTCCTGAACAACGACGGCTCTTACTGGAAATCCCATATGCTCATTGCCCTCTGGAAGCAGGCGGAGGACGGAAAGGTGCCCGTATCCGGTGCCGGATACAGAGGTCCATTCACCGGTGCGGGATTTGACGGCATGTGGACGGACATGTCGGAGATCGTCCGTCCGACCCGGGACGGAATCCATGGACGTGAGTACATCAGCACCGCCGTTGAGCTGGGCAGGAAACTCAATCATCTGTCCTTTGATGACAAGGGGCGGCTGCTGTCGAAGACATTCGATACGGTCCATCTCCCCCTTCCCCTGGTCTTCGACCTTCCGGCCGACAACCTGAAGGGAAATGTCCTGGCAGCCCTGGCCAAAGCGGCGGCGGAGATTGAGACATTCCTTCTTCTGCCCGCGGACGGCCTGACGCCGGAGATGGAGCCCTACGCCGGAAACATTGTTCCATTGCTGACCCATCAGGACATCGACCGGCACTCGGCTTTCCTGAAAAAAGCGCGGCTGGCCGCCCTGGAGTATGACGGTGAACTTCTGAACAATATTTCGGGCATAAAGGACAAAATGAAGGAAATCTGCGGCGCTCCGGTCATCGTTCGGATCCAGGCGGGCAACGGCGTCGAGGACGCGGTTTCCAGGCTTGCCCAACGCGGCGTGGAGATCATCCATATCGTTGCCGACTACCGCGGCATGGAGGCGGATGGTCATGCCACCTCCCCTCCGAGGGTGCTCAAGGACATCATCCGGTCCGTCCACCAGCGGCTTGTCCGTGAAAGGATCCGCGACGAGGTCACCCTGATCTTTTCCGGGGGAATCGCCATGGCGGAGCATGTTCCCAAGGCCATGATCTGCGGCGCGGACCTGGCGGCCGTGGACCTGCCCCTGCTCATCGCGATGGGGGTCCGGCTGTATGAAGAGCCTGAAAAGTTCCTGGTTTTTCCAAGCGGACTGGAAGAAATCCCCGTACCGATCCTTGCCCAGAGGGTCATCAATCTCATGGGCGCCTGGCATTCGCAGCTCCTCGAGGTGATGGGAGCCATGGGAATCCGGGAAGCCCGCCGTCTGCGGGGAGAAACAGGCCGGGCGATCTTCTTCGAGGAGGTCGACGAGGACACTTTTGGAAAACTATTTAAAAACAGGGAAGCAGTCAACCTATGAAACCATCAGCCGTAACCATCAAAGAGATCCCTTCGCGTTTCCGGCACCAGGTGCCGAAATACAAGATCACCCGGTCGGATGCCTGCATCAACTGCGGAACCTGCGCCAGGACGTGCCCTTACGGCGTTCATGAACGAGTGGAGGGGCACAACAGGGTGAATCCGCCGATCGACTACAAGTGCATCGGCTTTGAGTGCCGGAGCAAGGAGTTCTGCTGCATCGGCAAGTGCCCGCGCCAGGCCTTGAGCCTGTCGCTCAACCCCATGTACGATACCCTGGGAGATTATCGCTGGACGGCGGACATCATTACGGCGACGTGGATCATGGCCGAGACGGGTTACCCGCCCACGCGGACGGACCTTGAATATTCCGTCGGCAATTCCGGCGGCGGCTTCGACAAGCTGCGGTTCAAATTCCCAGCCAATCCGCCGTATGTCGACACTTCCCAAATCTCCACGGCCATCGAGCTGAACCGGAGAAACGACGGGCGGGGGAATGTGGTCATCTCGACCCCCATGTACGGCGGTGGAATGTCCTTCGGTTCCGTCAGCCTCCCCACCATGGTGTCCAAGGCGCACAATGCCACCATCTGGAACACCTTTACCTGTTCCGGTGAAGGCGGTTATCCGGAGAACCTCATCCCCTATGATGACCATGTGATCACCCAGGTGGCCACCGGTCTCTTCGGGGTCCGCGAGGAGACGATCCAGCGGGTGAGGATCGTCGAGTTCAAGTACGCCCAGGGTGCGAAGCCAGGTCTTGGCGGACACCTGCTGGGAGAGAAGAATACGGAAAGCGTCGCCAGGATGCGCGAGGCCGTCAAGGGAACCTCCCTGTTTTCGCCCTTTCCCTTTCACTCGGTCTATTCCATCGAGGATCACAAGAAGCACATCGACTGGATCAAGGAGATGAACCCCCAGGCCCTGGTATCCGTGAAGGTTTCCACGCCCAATGACGTGGACATGGTGGCTGTCGGCTCCTACTATGCCGGTGCGCATATCATCCACATCGACGGCGGTTACGGGGGCACCGGCGCGGCGCCGGATATCGCCAAGAAAAACATCGCCATGCCCATCGAATACGGCATCGTCAAGGTTCATCGTTTCCTGAAGGATGAGGGCGTCCGGGACGCCATTACCCTCATCGCTTCGGGAGGGATCCGGACCGCCCATGACCTGGCGAAGGCGATCTGCCTTGGCGCAGACGGGGCCGTGGTTGGAACGGCTGAGTTGATTGCCCTGGAATGTGTCCGCTGCGGCAATTGTGAATCGGGGCGCGGCTGCGCCCGGGGCATCGCTTCAACGGACTCCGAGCTGGCAGACCTCTTCACCGAGGAGTGGGCGACCCAACGCCTGACCAATTTCTACCATGCATGGAATGTCCAGCTCGTTGAGATCCTTCAGAAGTTCGGCATGAAGAGCGTTAAGGAGCTTGTCGGGCGGACGGATCTGCTGGAGCACATAGATTACAGTAATTAAGGCGGAGCTTGCAAATCATGGATAGCGCTGACAAAATATTGCTTTCACGCACGGAACTCTGCAGCCGGGTGCCCGATCTCCCCTCGAATACGGAGGAGGAAGGCGGCTGCGGCGTTACGGGATTCATCAGTTCCATCCCCGTCACCGGGAAGAACATCTTCGAGCCGTCCGTCCAGATGCACAACCGGGGCAACGGGAAGGGCGGGGGCATCGGCGCGGTGGGGTTTATTCCGGAAGCGCTGGGAGTCTCCCGGCAGGTCCTCGATGAGGATTACATGCTCCACATCGCCCTCCTTGAAACCGATGTGGCCGAGGAGATAGAACAGACTTACATTCAACCGTATTTCCGGATTGACAAGTCCGGGAAACTGGCCACGATCGATGATTATCGAAGCATCGGCCTTGAAGTCAGACCCCCGGACATTATGCGCTATTTCGTCCGCGTCAGGGACGACGTCCTGGACCAGTTCATTCGGGAACATGATTTCTCCTCGCTGGACCGGCGGGATGCCGAGGACGAATTCGTCTATCAGAACAGCTTCCGGATCAACACCCGGTATTACGCCTCTCTCGGTGAAAAGAAGGCCTTTGTCATGTCCCATGGCCGGAACATGATGATCCTGAAAATCGTCGGGTATGCGGAAAATGTGGTCCGCTACTACAAACTGGATGACTTCAAGGCGCACGTCTGGCTGGCCCACCAGCGGTATCCCACCCGGGGGCGCGTCTGGCACCCCGGCGGCTGCCACCCCTTCAGCGCCCTCAATGAAGCCCTGGTGCACAACGGTGATTTTGCGAACTATCAGGCCATTTATGAATACCTCAAGCAGAGGAACTACACCCCCCTGTTTCTCACCGATACGGAGGAAGCTGCGCTGCTCCTGGACCTGTGGAGCCGCGTCTACAAGTATCCCCTGGAATACCTGATCGAGGCCATGGCGCCGACCTCCGAAATGGACTTCGACATGCTTCCGGCAGAAAAGCAGGAGCTCTACAAGGCCATTTCGACCCATCACGTCAACGCCTCACCCGACGGACCCTGGTTCTTCATCATTGCCCGCAATGACGTCAGGAACAGCCGGTTTCAACTGATCGGCATTACGGACACGGCCATGCTCCGCCCCCAGGTGTTCGCCCTTCAGGAGGGGGAGGTGTCCATCGGTCTGATCTGTTCGGAAAAGCAGGCCATCGACGCCACGCTCATCTCCCTGGAACGGGAAGATCCGCGCTTCGGGCCCATTGCCGACAAATACTGGAATGCCCGCGGCGGGAGCTATACGGACGGCGGCTCTTTCATCTTCAGTCTTCAGGATGCCGGCGACGGTTCGGAAAACAGGAAGCTCATCTGTACGGACAAGTTCGGAAAGGTCATCGAAACGCCCAAAGACAAGCTCATCTGTGACCTCTCAAAACCGGTGGCCGTGACGGAATCGTGTAAGGAAATCGAACAAAAGCTGGCGGGCCTGTTTTCCGAAAAAGAACCTACGGATGCAGCACAGAAAATGTTCACCTATATCCGGAGCCAGATCGTGAATTTTGAACCCGGCGACTTCCGGTTTGCCATTGAAACCATTAAACGGTATGCCTTGGAAAAAGATGAATTCAAGCAAATGGCGATTGAGGCCCTGACTCTTTTGTACGATCGGCGGTACGACACGGGCAGGATCAAGAGAAGTTCCGTCCAGCATGTCCTGAAGGTCAACCTGGATGAGATCTTTTCCATGACTCCGCTGATTTCGGAAGAATCGGAGTCCGCTTTTCGCCGGATCGATTTTACGACCCGGGATCAGCTGCGGGCGCCCAGGAAGAATGAGCGGACCCTCATTGTCGACGCAGAACGCTTCGAGCCGGAAGGTGACCTCTGTGACGCGGTGCTGATCGTGGCCGCTTACAAACTTGGCTGGAAGAGGTTCATTGTTTACAGATACCGTGGCCAGCGATTTACCGGCTGCGGGTTCGGCCCGGTCGTCAAGGATGTGCGGATTGATGTTTATGACTCCTCGGGTGATTACCTGGCATCAGGCATCGACGGCCTGGAGATCCATGTTCATGGAAATGCCCAGGATCAGCTCTGCCAGATCATGAAAGACGGGAAGCTGGTTGTCTACGGCGATGTCGGCCAGACATTCATGTACGGTGCCAAGGGCGGCAGTGCCTACATCATGGGGAATGCCGCAGGACGGCCCCTGATCAACGCCGTCGGCAAACCCCGTGTCGTCATCAACGGGACGGCACTGGACTACCTTGCGGAGTCCTTCATGGCCGGCGATCCCCTCAACGGCGGCGGCTTCGTGATCCTCAACGGCATCGGTTTCGACGATAACGACGGATCGATCCGCGAGTATGAATCGCCATATCCGGGCTCCAACATCTTTTCCCTGGCGTCCGGCGGGGCGATCTACGTGAGGGATCCCCGGAAAAGGCTGGTCAATGAGCAGCTCAACGGCGGGCAGTTTGCGTCCGTCACCGAGGCGGACTGGAATCTCATCCTGCCCTACCTCGAGGAGAACGAAAGACTGTTTGGCATCTCAGTGGACAGGCTCCTGACGGTTGACGGACAAAAAAGACCGCCGGCAGGGGTGTACCGGAAGATTATCCCGCAGGCGGCCGGGGCCCCCGCGAAAAACGACGACGGGCTCAGCGAGTGGGAATCCGGACAGGGGGCAATGCCCTGCGGCGCCGCATCATAAAGCATGGACAGCCGGAGCAGATCCCGGAAACGGACCTTTGCCGCCGGCGGCGGAAGAGCAATACGAATCCGGATCGGGATCTTTCCCCTTCTGTCCTTGAGGGGTCGTCTAACGGTAGGACGCCTGGTTCTGGCCCTGGAAATCGAGGTTCGAGTCCTTGCCCCTCAGCCATTCCGCCTTTCAGGCGCCGCGGAGAAGGCCCGCTTCCTGCCTCTGCAGGGGAGCCTTCTCAATCCGGTTGCCGGCGAGGTGAGGCCGGATCTCTTTTCATATCCTGACTCCCGGCTGATTTTTCTAGCGGGGAAGATCGTTCCCCCCTGCTCCGGCTTCAGCGTTCTGTGATTCCCATCGTCGGACCAATTGCACATACCCGTCCGCATCAAATTTTCTCTTCAATCCCCCTGCGTTCATGTATCGGACGTTGCCGAAAATGGGACGCTCTCCCCAGGGGCGGTCGTGCTTCCCGAAGCACCAGGCGACCCCCATGAAGCCGCTGGGATCCCTGCCGTCCAGTTCATACTTGTTGTTGAGGTAGAGGGCGGTCTGGTAAGCCTCCTCGGGAGTCGAACTCCACTCCAGGATTTTCTTTCCCCAGTACATTCTCATATAACCGTGCATCTTCCCCCGTAACACCATCTCCTTCTGCGCCGCGTTCCAATAGGGATCGTGAGTGTTCCCCTCCTCGAATTCCCGGCGGGAGTAACGATAAGGCCGGGGGTCATGCCTGTGGGCCTTGAGGCTCCTGATTGCCCAGTCGGGAAGGGATGCAAACGTATCGTAGCGGTCATTGTAGAAGACGAAGTTGATGCCCAACTCCCGCCGCACGATGAGTTCCTCGAGATAGGCCTCGGCGTCGGCGGCTCCCGAGCCGGAGATTCTCAGGGCGATGTGCAGGGGTGAGATCTGTCCGAAATGGAGATAGGGGCTCATGAGAGAGAGGTAATCCCGCGTGGGATCATTTCTGAACTCGGCATAATGCTCCAGTTTGTCCTCGAGAAAAATTTCAAGATGCCTGCCCGCCTCCCCGGATCCGCCCCGAAGAACGGGGACCGGCTGGACACTCCGATCCACTTCGAGGTGCGAAAGGGCCTTTTCCACATCCTCGACGGGAAAAGATTCGAAATCCAGGGCAAGGGAATCGGCCAGGGGCCGGGTCTCCTTCAAAGGGATCAGGTACGAAGTCAGCTTACGATGAATTTTTTTCCGGATCGTGGCTGCGGAATATTCCTCCTTGGGGGACGCTTCTTTTACCGGGACGACGACGTCGCTTTCGACCTGGAGGAGAGGGCAATCCATGGCCGCGGCCCCATCCCTTCGCCAGGCCTTCTGTATCCTGAGATAGCCCCGGTCCACAACCGCCAGGGAGGCATCCCGGCTCATCATGACGGCCCCCCGCTCCGGCGAACAGCGCTGGATCACGAGCTGTATGCCCCTCTTCTCCAGGGTGCGCTTTGCATCGCGGAGGCCCTCCAGCATAAACGTGTAATGCCGCTGGTTGCCCTCGGGAAAAGAGTCCGTCATTCCGAAAAATGCAACAACCGGTATGCCAAGGGCATTGGCCTGCACAATGGCATATTCCAGGGCATGGTTGCACTGCGCTCTCTGGGAAGCCTGCATCCAGTACAGCACATACTTCCCCTTTCTTTGCTCCGCGGCATTGAGCGCCTCGACTCTTTCCTCCTGGATCATGATCCTCCCTCGGCATTCCTGGATGCTTCTTTGATGGATCCAATCGATCGTGGCCGCGGTGTCAGTCCTGTAACCCTGACCTTGATGGCTTCCGTGTGATGGACGTCCACAAAGAGATTATTCCTGATACTGGAAAAAGATGCAAGAGGCCGCTTCCTACCGGATGATCGAACGGTAACAGAGGACCTTCCGGGAAACGATGTCGGCAAAGAGCGAGAATTCCTCCTTTTCCACGTCACGGACGATGACCGTCTTTCCATGGCGGGCGCTTTCCGGGAGAAGAACGGGCAGCCGGTTTTCCCCCTCCCTGATGACGCCGACATTGAAGAGGAACTCCTCCTGTTCCGGGAAGAGGGCCACATAAAAAATGTCCGTCTCCACCAGGTCCTGGAAGAAGTGCGTGCCGTAGGACAGTTCCGGCATCAGGCTCCCCGTCATGTAGGCGATTTCGACAATCGCAACGAAATTGTTGATCTCGGCGAACCGCACCGGCACGCCCAGCGAGGGGGTCGTGGTGCCCCATCGGCCCGGTCCCAACAGAATGGCGGGGCAGTCCTCCCGCTTGCTGATCCGGTTCAGTCTGCCGATCAGCCGGGCAACATCGTATTTTTCCGAGAGAGACAGCCGGCTGTATTCTTCGTAATCCACGTAGACAAGACGCTTCAGCCCCTGGGCAATGCTGCCGCCCATAAAGTTGCCCTCCGTCTGGAAAAGGATCTGCTCCAGGGCCGGCTTGGACGGGATGTCCACCCGGGTCCCCTCGCGCCGGCCCTTGGTCTGCAGCGGACGGCACTGGACGAGATTGATCATGAAAGCGCCGTCGCCGGTAAAATTGGTCGTAAATTCGATATCCACGGGATAATCGTACTTCTCTTCAAGCGTTTTCATCATGTTCTGCATGACGCCCGGGAAAGGGGTTTCAGAGAGAAGCCTGTCAAAGGTCAGGATCCACCTCTCTTCGCCGCCCCGCCCCCGCTCTTTTAACAGCTGCTCACTTTCATGATCCCGAATCCCGACCATCTCGGACTGGATTCCCATATCCCCGGACAGGACAGCATTGGCCGGGATGGTTTCAAATTCATTTTTGCCGATGTTGAGGACATCCACATCGTGCTGAGAATATCTCCTGATGTCACTGCCCCCGGAATGGGGACGCAGGGAAGGGGCATCCAGGGGAATAACGCGGGGGTAATCGTTCTCGACCCGGTTGACCGCCCGTGTTCCCAGCCCCAGCACCAGCCGGACCATTCCGGCCCTGGGGTCCATCTCCTTCTTCCAGACAAAGGTGTTGTAGGAGATGCCGACGCCCGCCAGATCGGGGAAGAAAAACTCCTTCCGGTAGGAGCCGGAGACCCGCTGAACCAGGAGGGCCATCTGCTCGTCATGCTGTTCCAATCCCCGCTGCAGCCGGTAGGCCAGGGCGTCTTCATTCATCGTGCTGGCGAAAATGCGACGAACCGCCTCCCTGAACTGCCGGTAGCGTTCTTCGGGAGGCCCCTGGTTGACGCAGAACAGGCTTTCATATTTGCCCGCAAAGGCATTTCCAAAGGCATCTTCCAGGAGGCTGCTGGAGCGCACAATCAGCGGGGATTGGCCAAAATACTCAATCACCCGCCAGAACTGTTCCTCGATTTCATCGGGAAATCTGCCGTGAAGCATCTGCTCGCGCAAAGTCCGCGCGACATCGAAGTACCCTTCCTGAGTCTTCTGATCCATGCGCAGTTTCCACCAGCCATTTTCCACAATGTAGGTGTAGAAGACATCCGAGCCGATGAAAAAGGAGTCGTGCGGCTCCAGATAGCGCGGCCAGTCGAAGGAAGGATCCTGAAGGAGCATTTTGCGCGCGATCAGCATGCCTGCCGCCTTGCCGCCGATGTAGCCCGTCCCGATGAGCCGTGCCTTGATGTTGCAGAGGTCTTCCAGGGTGAGGTAGTTTCTGGCGAGCGCATGGATCCGCTCCTCCCGCCCGATCATGATCTCGCAGAGATGGTCGAGGATCTTTCCTTTCTCCTCGTCGTCCATCTCTCCCTGCAGCAGATCCCGGACATGAAGAAAAAGCCGATCCCAGTAATCGAGATTTCGTTTGGCGCTTTCCAGCCCCTTTCCGGAAAAATAGCGGACGAGCTGCCCTGTGTCCACGCTGCTGCTTACCGGCGAAAAACGGTTTCCACTCTTGAGGTGCGGGAGAAACATGGTGGGAAGATGGCGTCCCATGACCTTCAGGGGATGGACGTATATCCTGTCTTCCACATTGTAGACATCCAGGAGAACCTGGGTGGTTTCCCGAATCCGGGCAACGGTTTTATAGGAGTGGTTGTCGCGCAGCAGGGCAAAATAGGCAACGGTATCGAGCTGGTAAAGATAGGGACAGGTGATCCGGAAGAAGTTGCCGATCATCAGATCCGTGGCCCAGGCGGACAGAAGATCCGAAAGGGAATCAAAGACGTAAAAGACCCCATCTCCTTCGCGGGTCGCAATGTTGTAAACCTCCGACGAAAACGACTCGAAGCCGCTCTGGGCATCGAGGTGATAACGGGTAATCCGCCTGTTCTCTTCCAGAAGCGGCTCATGCTGTGCAAAACGCAGATAAACGACTTTTCGATTTTCAGAAAGGGCGTGCTGCACGAAAGGCTTGACAAAAGAGCGGTAGTCCGAGATGGAATCCACCTGCCAGACGACATTGTCGCCGATTCTCAGGCCGTCGATAACCTTGTCTAAACCTTCGAGCCCCGTGCTCACTCGGGCGGGTATTTTTTCCATGACATCTTCTCCAGGGAACTCGTGAAAATTGTTCTGAAGCGGTTTGATTAACACAGCGAACCTTCCGCTCGTCACCTGCGGGTCAGCGCATCAGCCGGCATGGCCGGGAACCCTGCCGCGTTGAAAAACCGAATCATCCTTCGCTCATTTCAAGTAAGATCAAGATGTGTGCCCATGAACAAGAAATGTCCAACTAGCTGATCATGAACGATATCTGTAAAAATTTTCTAAAGGGCTTTTCCCCTGGCCGGGGCATGGATCAACAATTTTGTTCCAGATGGACATCGGGATGGGAATCAGGCGGGCTTGCGGCAGACAAGCTGGGCCATCGCCCTGGTGGGATTTTCCAGAAGGCCTTCAAAGGAATGGATGATCTCCCAGTCCCTGAACCAGCCAGCCAGTTCCCCGGGCCTCAACAGAAAATCGGGATTGCGGGGGCGGCCGTATCTGGGCTGTTCGATGGTGAACGTTTCATAAATGAGGATTCCTCCCCTGCGGATCGCCCGCCTCAGAGACGGCATCAAGGGCCGGTGGAGGTAACGGAAAACCATGATGGCCCGGTAATAGTCCTCCTGGAGGGGGTTCTCTCCCGTCTCCAGGTCGATTTCCCGGAACTGGACCTGAAGGCCTCTGGCCTCTGCCGATCGCCTGGCGTCTTCCAGCGCCTCCCTGGACTGGTCAGCCAGGATAACCGGCAGGTTCAAGCCGGCCAGAAACAGGCCGTTTTGTCCCGCACCGCACGCCAGATCCAGGATGGGGCCTTCGGGTTCCTGCGCCTTCAGAAGGGGTGAAAACTTGACGAGCAGCGGGTTCGGGGCCTTCTCCCCCTTGCCTTTATGGTCGTTCATGGTTGATCTCCTCTCATCACGATGGCTTCCCATCCTTTTCTACCATATCCGAAATCGGGCAGGCAAGGCCAATGGCAAATCCCTTCCATAGGGCCGTTCTGGAATCCTTATATTCATTCCGGAATAATTATGTTATGTTCGCGGAAAATTCAGCCTGGAAAGCCATGCCTGAACAAAAATCCCGTCTCAGATTTCCTGAACGACCCCGATCTCTGCCCAAGGCAAACTCTACAAAATGGGAAAGAGGCGAAAACCGTGAGGAGCCATGAGACGAACATCTGTCTGGATTCAAGAACAGAGGGGATCGACCCGGCCGCAATGACAGTATCTTCTTGAGTATTCTCTCTTGTCACGGCCGTCTGAAGATTGCACCCCGGGTCTTTTTCCCTGCTATTTCACCTCCGTGCAGGATGGCAGGAAAGATGCACTTTACAAGCCGGTGAAAAGAACGTTATGGAACAGCCGGTGAACACCGGGAGAATTCCTTCCGTCGACGAAAGAATTCAGACAGGAAAACGGACCGCGGCACATCAGAATTAATGAAGTATTACAAGATGTTGTAACGATATCTTTTTGGAGCATCCCACGGATGCCGAAAAGAAAAGGATTTTGACGCAGAGGGGAAAGGCGGGAAACGCCCGGTGGTATTTAACACAAAAATGTGCACATTCCCTGTTGTCGATACAATAATGTGCGCACTGAAACGGTCGGCTAAGAATAACTCCAGGCTCATGAGGTGAAATTCATGGGCATGATGCAAAAAGGTAAAATAAGGAGATAACGATGGATCTTGCTGAAATTTTTGGTTCTAACGTATTCAGCGATAAAGTGATGAAGGGGCGGTTGCCCAAGGATGTTTACAAGGCGCTGAAGGAAACGATCGAA
>Ga0209723_1001380_pt1 | contig 37993 bp, 35 predicted proteins | sample BiotimSIPDNA_2_FD_185750 | JGI IMG/M metagenome (GOLD analysis project Ga0209723, IMG submission 185750) | Anaerobic biogas reactor microbial communites from Washington, USA - Biogas_R2 time_0 SIP DNA (SPAdes) (version 2) | ecosystem: Engineered > Bioreactor > Anaerobic > Unclassified | place... | reverse complement strand
CACCATGACCACCAGCAGCGGCTACCATTGAGATTGCAGCTGTCAATGTAGTCTTGCCATGGTCAACGTGGCCAATGGTTCCTACGTTAACGTGCGGTTTATTTCTTTCGAATTTTGATTTTGCCATTTAAATTTCCTCCGATATATATTATTTATTTTATCACTTATTGTGAAATTATATATTAATTCCACATACATGTCCACTTTTTTGAAGCTTTTTTCCCTTTAGCTTCGTACTAATGAAAGATAGCACAAATTGATGGGTCATGTCAATATTTATAGAAAATATTGCATATATTATGCACTAATTATCCTTTTTCTTCCCAGTAATCTTTTCAAATTCACTCTTTGGGACTTCAACATAGGATGCAAATTGCATTGTATGGTTGCCTCTTCCTTGGGTAGCGGATCTAAGGTAAGTAGCATACCCGAACATTTCAGACAACGGAACTTCCGAATCAACGACTTGAAGGCCTTTGCGATCATTAATACTTTTAATTGTACCTCTTCTTGAATTCAAGGTAGATATAACATCCCCAAGATAATCGTTCGGGGCAACGACCTCGACAGCCATAACAGGCTCAAGAATCGTTGGCCTTGCTTTTGCTACTGCATCTCTCAGAGCCAGACTTCCTGCAATTTTAAAGGCCATTTCAGAGCTGTCAACCTCATGATAAGATCCATCAATCAGACGTACTTTATAATCCACAAGCTCGTAACCTGCAAGTACTCCCGATTTACCCGCATCAAAGATTCCTTCTTGTACTGGTTTAATGTATTCTTTTGGAATACTTCCACCAACTGTTTCGTCCACGAACTCCTTACCAGAACCAGGCGCTTTCGGCTCGATAATAATGACTGCATGTCCGTATTGTCCTCGTCCACCAGATTGTCTTATGAACTTACCTTCTCCTCTTGCTGTTTGAGTAATCGTCTCACGGTATGCCACATGTGGTTTTCCTACATTCGCTTCAACCTTATATTCCCTTAGGAGTCTATCGACAATAATTTCTAGATGCAGTTCTCCCATACCAGCGATAATTGTTTGACCAGTTTCGGCGTCAGTATATGTTTTAAATGTAGGATCCTCTTCAGAAAGCTTTGATAGAGCAAGTCCCATTTTTTCTTGTCCAAGTTTTGTCTTTGGCTCAATGGCAACTTGAATAACTGGATCGGGGAACTTCATATTTTCCAAAACAATAGGATGTGAAGTATCACATAGGGTATCTCCCGTTGTTACTGTCTTCATCCCAACAAGTGCTATAATGTCCCCTGCATAAGCCTCATCAATATCCGTCCTGCTGTTTGCATGCATTCTTAAAATACGTCCAACTCTTTCCTTTTTGTCCTTCGTACTATTGTATATAGTTGTGCCAGTTTTTATTACTCCACTATACAATCTGAAGAAAATCAGTTTTCCAAAATATTGGTCAGCCATAATTTTAAACGCAAGCCCGGAAAGTGGTTCAGAGTCGCTTGGGTGTCTCACAATTCCCTCTTTTCCATTATATTCCCCACTGATACTAGGTACATCTAAAGGAGAAGGGAGAAAATCTACTATTGCATCAAGGAGTTTTTGTACTCCTTTATTTCTATATGAAGAACCGCATAAAACCGGGGTCATCTTCAAAGAAACCGTGCCTTTTCTAATAGCCGCAATCATTTGCTCCTCAGTGATTTCTTCGCCATCGAAAAACTTTTGCATTATATCATCATCAAAATCGGCGCATCTCTCGATCAAATTTGATCTTGCTTCCTCGGCTCTCTCTTTATATTCCTCGGGTATCTCAATTATTTCAAATTTTTGTCCCAAATCATCTTCGTGATAAATCTTTGCATTGTTTTGGACTAGATCAATATACCCTTTAAAGGTATCCTCTTGTCCAATAGGAAGAACTATTGGAATAGGGTTAGCATGCAATCTTTCATCCAACATCTCGACAACATTGAAGAAATCTGCACCATTAATATCCATTTTATTTACAAATGCTATTCTTGGGACCTTATACTTTTCGGCTTGGTGCCAAACAGTTTCAGATTGTGGTTCGACTCCGCCCTTCGCGCAAAAAACAGCTACAGCTCCATCAAGAACCCTCAAGCTTCTCTCGACCTCAACAGTAAAATCTACGTGCCCCGGTGTATCAATAAGGTTAATTACATGATCCTTCCAAACGGCGGTCGTTGCAGCAGAGGTTATTGTAATACCTCTTTCCTGCTCCTGCACCATCCAGTCCATTGTAGCCGCACCGTCGTGCACTTCTCCGATTCTGTGATTTACACCTGTATAGAAAAGAATACGCTCGGAAGTCGTAGTTTTCCCGGCATCTATATGTGCCATAATACCGATATTTCTAATTTTTTCAATTGGGTAGTTTCTCATTTTCTTATCCTGTTATATCTTAGGAGTCAAAGCTCCAAATTGCTCTATAAACATAGCAAAACGGTACGTTACATACCGTTTCGCATGAAAGTCTTACTTATTAATCTTAAGAAGAAAATTTCTGTCTTAAGCCATTACCAACGGAAATGCGCAAAGGCTTTATTGGCCTCGGCCATCCTGTGGGTTTCTTCCTTCTTTTTGAACGCGCTTCCTGAACTGTTATATGCTGCCATTATTTCTTCTGCAAGCCTTTCTTTCATTGTTCTTTCAGAACGCTTTCTAGCATAGGAGACCAACCAACGGATACCGAGGGTTTGCCTGCGATCAGGCCTAACCTCCATAGGAACTTGATAGTTTGCGCCTCCTACTCTGCGGGCCTTAACTTCAAGCACTGGCATAAGGTTGTCCAAAGCCTTTAAGAAAACTTCATTGGGAGCGAGATTAAGTTTTTTCTCGATAATTTCAAAAGATTCATATACAATCTTTTGCGCAACACTTCGTTCTCCACTCCACATAATTTGATTAATTAACTTTGTGATTGTTTTTGAATTATACACTGGGTCCGGTAATACATCTCTTTTCGGTACCCCACTTCTTCTTGGCATTTAATTATCCTCCTGATATTTATTAATGCGCTTCGACTCAATAGTTAATCCGGGACAGAGTCCACATGCCCGGTAAAGACTATTTGGGTCGTTTAGCGCCGTATTTTGATCTTCCCTGTTTGCGTTTCGCAACACCTGCAGTATCCAATGTACCACGAATGATGTGATAACGAACTCCAGGAAGGTCTCTGACTCTTCCGCCACGTACTAAGACCACGCTGTGCTCTTGTAAATTATGGCCTTCTCCAGGAATGTATATAGTTCCTTCGAGACCGTTTACAAGACGAACCTTTGCGATCTTTCTTACCGCGGAGTTAGGCTTCTTGGGGGTAGTTGTTGTCACAGCTAGACAAACTCCTCTCTTTTGCGGGTTTCCCTGCATGAGCGGGTTCTGTTTCTTGTCCACTTGACGGGTTCTCCCCTGCCTAATGAGCTGATTAATTGTCGGCATATTATAGGTTCCTCCTTTATTTGCTAGGATGCGGTTTCAACCCTTTTCGCTTCCTGCGCGATCACTTAAGCTCTCCTGTTACCGAACAACTCACCTCAAGACCCATTATCTGTCCAAGTTCTTCCTTAGAACGAATGTAAGACATCGGAATTTTATTCAATAAACAAATACTGCTCAATTGATTTTTTAGTTTTTCATCGGCATTTAAGGCTATTGTGACCGATTTGATTCGATTTTCCTTAATGCCTCGTGTCACTTCTCTCAAACCTGCTACAACTGCAGGGCCTGCGGAATTACTGCTTTTTTCTCCTTCCATTCTATCCTGTTAAAACCAACCTTTTTGGCAAAAACACAATGATGGTATGCCATTTTTTCACAAGCTAGTAAATTATATCAAGCGACCTATACCTTGTCAAATGTTTTTGTTATATACATAGTCAAGGTAATACATATACATAGGGCAGTTTTTTATAAAAAATAAGTCTCTTCTTTCCTTACTTTCTCTTCGTGTTTTTTAAAAGTGTAAAAATCTAAATTGAAATGAGAAATAAATGTTTTATTCATTGCTTTAAAATCAAAGGGAAGGATCTGCATCTAAAGACAAGTCGGAAGGTAATGCCCCGGCCTTAATCTCTTCAAAAGCAGCAACCCCTATCATGGCCGCATTATCAGTGCAGTATTTAACATCTGGAAGAATAACCTCTACTCCGTTTTTATTCCCCTCCTCAGTCAGCATGTTACGAAGATAATTATTTGCTCCCACTCCTCCTGCAAGCAATACCCTTTTTATTCCGGTTCTTCTGCAGGCTTCAATTGTATTATCTACAACATAGCTTACTGCGGAAAGCTGAAAGGAAAAAGCCAAATCTTCTTTGTTAACTTCTTCCCCTCTTGCAGAAGCGTTGGACAAAGTGTTTATCACCGCTGTCTTAATGCCACTAAAAGAAAAATCCAAATGATTTTCCCCTTTAAAGGGCCTAGTAAAAGAAAAAGTATTCTTACCATTCTTTGCCAATTTTTCTACTGCAGGGCCACCGGGATACCCGAGTCCGAGAACTCTTGCGACTTTGTCAAAACTCTCCCCAATCGCATCATCTCTGGTCTCTCCGAGTATCTCTATATTCCTATCTAAAAATCCTTCAACCTTAAAGATACTACTATGTCCTCCACTTGTTACTAAAGCAATAAATGGAGGGTCTATATCCGGCCTTGTTATATAATTAGCAGCTATATGCCCTTTTATATGATTAATGCCTATAAATGGGATACCTAACCCGTAAGCCAAAGCTTTACCATAGCATAAACCCACCAGTAAAGCTCCCAACAGCCCGGCCCCGTAAGTAACTGCTACTACTTCAATATCCTTCAATTCTATTCCTGCCCTACTTAGAGCTTCATCTGTAATACTGTCTATTGCAAGAATATGATTCCTTGAGGCAATCTCGGGGACAACCCCCCCGAATCTTTTATGAATGTCAATCTGAGAAGAAATAACAGAGGATACTACCTCACGGCCTCTCACAACCGCACAAGCAGTCTCATCGCAACTGCTTTCATAGGCAAGTATATAATAATCCTTTCTATCCCTTAAGGATTCAAAAGCCAGCTTTGCTTTTTCGTAATAGTTCATTTGTTCCTCTTTTCTACTCTGTATGCTCTTGTGAATATATTTTTATACATTAGGTAATACTTTTAGCTATTATTTGTTAATTGTTCCCATTTTTTTACATAAAGAACAATGTTCCTCCCTGCCAAGTTTATCTATACAGAAAGATTGTTTTTCGATAGTAATTATATTCTTATCTACTAATAGAATCAAACTTCTTCTTCGAGAAACGGGTCCTCGTTGGACGGAAATATTGTTTCAATTCTTCTGTTTTTTAAAATTTCTTTTATCCTAGATGCAGAACTTTCATTTGGTGTCTCCGCTTCCTCCAAAAGAAAGTATTTCAGAAGAGACTTCCTTGATATTATCTGAACATTCTTTACCATTTTCGCAAGATCATTTTCTGAGCCAACAATAACCACTGCATTTCTGGCTCGGGTAACAGCAGTATAGAGCAAGTTTCTGTTCATTAAAAAACTGCCGCCACTCAAAGCAAGAATTACAACGGGAAATTCACATCCTTGACTCTTGTGAACGCTAACTGCATATGCAAGCATAATGTCCGAATGGTACCCCGGTCCATATACAGCTTTTTTACCATCTTCAAAAATAACCTCAACATCTCCTCTCACAATACTTGATATGATTCCTATTTCACCATTAAAGATGCCCGCTCCATCCTCAACGAAATTATCTTCATTTTTAACCCACGTAATATCGTAATTATTTACAGTCTGCATCACCCTATCTCCAACCTTAAATGTATATTCCTCTAAGGTTATTTGCTCTTTGTTTCTATTAAGCAGAGCTTGTAATTCCTTATTTAAGTTCGAGACTCCTGCTATACCCTTTTTTGTGGGAGAAAGAACCTGCATGTCTTTCCAATCAAGTGAAAAATACGATGGAAGTCTGCTGACAATCAAATCTTTGATTTGAACAACTGTTTCTTCTTGGGATTTGGTCCTTAAAAAAAAGAAATCCCTCGATTTATTGTCTAATAGAGGCATTATTCCCGAATTTATCCTATGAGCGTTTTCTACTATCAAACTACCCGCCTCTTGTCTATATATCTCAGTCAAAGATATTACTGGGAGAACCTCGGTGCAAATAATATCCCCAAGAATATTTCCTGCGGCAACACTAGGAAGCTGATCCTTATCTCCCACTATAACTAGTCTTCCTCCCTTTTTTAGGGCCTTAATTAGCGCATTAAAAATAAAAATATCCGCCATACTTACTTCATCTAGTATTACCATATCAGCTGTAAGTGGATTGCTTTCTCCGTGTATAAATTTCAAAATGCCCGAGCTCATATCTACTCCCAGAAGTCGGTGTATCGTGGAAGAAGTCTTCCCAGTCGCTTCTTCCAGCCTTTTACTTGCTCTACCCGTGGGAGCCGCAAGAACAGTTTCTTTGCCGATACTCTCATTGATTTGGATAATGCACTTAATTATTGTAGTTTTCCCTGTTCCGGGGCCACCAGTTATAACCATCACACCTTCGTTAATAGCCTTTGATATGGCTTCTTTTTGAGTAGGGTGCAAATAAATATTCTGTGCATCTTCATATTCTTTTATCTTCGGAAAAACATCTATATGTAGTGTCTCCGCTTCTTCTTTAAGCTTCATCAGTTTTTTTGCAATAGCCTTTTCGGTATTAAAAAACAGAGGAAGAGATAATAATTCCTTCCCCTCATCTTCAGGTTCTGGATTATATGAAATAAGTTCTCTTCGTTTAATCATTTCTGGAATGATTTCCACGATAGAATCATAAGGAACAACCTGAAGCAGTTCCAATGACAATCTAATCAGTTCTTGTTTTTCTAAACAAGTGTTTCCTTTTGAGGAAGAGTTGCTTTCAAGAATATATCTTAACCCTGCAACCATTCTAAATTCACTTTGTTTATCTATTCCCATGGTTTCAGCAATTTTATCTGCCGTAATGAAACCTATTCCATCAATATCTTCAATTAAACAATATGGGTTTTTCTCAATTTGATTTCTAACATCTTCGCCATAAAACTCACAGATTTTAAAAGCCTTACTTAGGGAAATTCCGTACTTCTGCAAAAAAAACATATTATCTCGGATGCTCTTGTGCAGTCTATATCCAGCGGCAATTTTTCCTCCGGTCTTTTCACCAATACCCTTAATTCTTTTTAGAACTTCTGGTGTTTCATCTAAAATAGATAACGTTTTCTCTCCAAGGTAATCTACAATCTTTTTTGCCGTTTTTGGCCCAATGAAAGGGAATAAGCCACTTGATAGAAAATTTGCAATCTCCTCCTTTCCTGCTGGAGCGATAAACTTCACTGATTCAAAAACGAATTGCTCCCCTCTCTTTTGTTGATATACTACATCTCCAGTCAATTCTAAAACTTCTCCCTCGGTAATCTGGGGAAGATACCCCACAGCAACTATAGGAGTCCCATCCTCGCATAAAAAATGCATTACTGTATATCCGCTCTCTTCGTTTCGGAAAATAATATAATCTACTGTTCCTCGTTCGTTAGTCATCTATTACCTCAAATACTATCTGTTTCCTCAAATATCACCCTATATCCAATTATACATTGAAAACATAGTATTAAAAACATAAAAACCGCCCCAAATCTTAAAGGGCGGGATTTTACTCAAGTGTCTCAAAATGTTTTATTTTACTTTAACCCAAGATATTGTTTTATCTCATCAACTTTGTCGCATCTCTCCCATGGAAAAGAATCTCTTCCAAAATGTCCGCAACTTGCGGTTTTAAGATAGATCGGACGACTGAGTTGGAGTTTATCTATCATTGCTTTGGGTCTTAAGTCGAAAACTGACAATATAGTCTCCACTATTTTTTCCTCGGAGACAATCCCTGAACAATAAGTGTTGACAGAAACTGATACGGGTCTCGCTTTTCCAATAGCATATGACGCTTGAATTTCGCACCTTTTAGCTGCCCCGGCCGCCACTATGTTTTTTGCCACGTATCTTAAAAAATACGTTGCACTTCTGTCCACTTTTGTCGGATCTTTTCCGCTGAAGGAACCTCCACCATGAGCAGCGTATCCTCCATATGTATCGACAATAATTTTTCTTCCAGTTATCCCGCTATCTCCGGCTGGACCTCCGAGCACAAATCTACCTGTGGGATTAATATAATACTTAGTATTTCTATCTAAAAGTTCTGCTGGAACAACATATTCGATTACCTCTTTTTTTATGTCTCTTCGAAGAACTTCCATTGTAATCTCTGGGTTATGCTGAGAGGATACTACTATTGCCTCCACCCTTTTTACCTTGTCTCCTTCATACTCTATTGATACCTGGGTTTTGCCATCTGGTCTTAAGTATGGGATAATCCCTTTTTTCCTTACCTCGGTAAGTCTTTTTGCAAGATCATGAGCAAGTTGAATCGCCATTGGCATATAACTCGCTGTTTCATCAGAAGCATATCCGAACATTATTCCTTGGTCGCCCGCTCCTATTCTGTCATATTCCTCATCCGTCTCTCTATGTTCCAGACTATTATCAACTCCAAGAGCAATGTCCGGAGATTGTTTACCCAAAAGGATTTTTATCTCACATGTATCTCCAGAAAAACCAAGTTCAGGTCTATTATATCCAATACTCTTTATTGTCTCTCTTGCGACCTTTTCAACATCCACATCTACTTTTGAGGTTATCTCTCCCATAATTAACACAAATCCAGTTGTTACAGCAACCTCACAAGCGACACGGCTTTCTGGATCTCCTTTAAGAAATTCATCCAATATAGCATCTGCTATCTGGTCACAAACCTTATCTGGATGTCCTTCAGTGACACTTTCAGATGTAAAAAACTTTTGCATATATACCTCTCAACATAAAATCCGGAATAATTAATTAATCCCGGATTTCACGATTTGCACTTAATTCTTGCCCCGTTTAATACGGGAAACAATACTTTTAGTTATCCTCGGGATCTATTACGATATCTAGGTCTTCTCCCAAAGGTGGTTTTCTATCAATTACTGCATCCTCAGGCAAATTTACTCCTGATTTTTCGTACGTTACCGAACGATATCTCTTCATTCCAGTTCCTGCAGGAATAAGCTTTCCAACAATTACATTTTCCTTTAATCCTATGAAATTGTCTGATTTTCCGCCTATTGCAGCATCCGCCAAAATCTTTGCAGTTTCTTGGAAAGATGCAGCAGACAAGAATCCTTCGGCTGCTGAAGCTGCCTTGCTTATACCTAGCAGTGTTCTTTTTCCCTTTGGTGGGGCTAGCTCTTTTACGGCGAGAGCATCGTTTTCTTCATTAAAGATATTTACTGGCACAACCTGGCCAACAATGAAGTTGGAGTCACCTGTTTCAGCTACCTTAATCTTGTTGGTCATCTGTCTCAAGATAATTTCAATGTGCTTATCTTGAATATGAGCATTATTGCCCCTATACGTAGATTGGACTTGAACAATAAGGTATTCCTGAACTGCTGGAAGTCCCTTGTATTGATTAATTTCCTTGGGATCCAATGGCCCAACCATAATTGGGTCACCCTTTTCAATGATGTCACCTGTTTTTACAGTAATAATTGAATTCTTAGGAATTTTTACATCCCAAGTGCTCGGAGTATCCTTGTCCTTGATAGGCTGTGAGTTGAATACTGTAATATGCTTCATTGCTGCTTCTGTGTCTTCAACAGTAACAGTACCACTTATGGCAGAAACAACAGCACATCCCTTTGGCCTTCTGGCTTCAAACAACTCTTCAACTCTTGGTAGACCGACTGTAATATCCGCTCCGGATGCAATTCCTCCAGTATGGAAGGTTCTCATAGTAAGCTGAGTTCCAGGTTCTCCAATTGACTGAGCAGCAATAATTCCAACTGCTTCACCCAATTTAACTGGGTTCCATGAAGACATGTTAGCGCCGTAACATTTAGCGCATATGCCTTTCTTTGACTTACAAGTTAAAACTGAACGAATCTTTACTTCCTTTATTCCCGATTCAGATATAGCTTTCGCTTGGTCTTCAGAGATCATCTCACCTTTCGAAACTAAAACTTCTCCTGTTATGGGCGAGATTATGTCATTAACCGAATATCTTCCAGCGGTTCTTTCTATAAGGGTCTCAATAATTTTTCCAGCACTATCTTTCAATTCTTTGACTAAGAAGCCAGCTGTGTCTCCACAGTCTTCTTCTTGTATGATAACATCATGCGCTACATCGACTAAACGTCTTGTGAGATAACCGGAGTCAGCAGTCTTCAAGGCTGTATCGGCTCCTCCCTTACGAGCTCCGTGGGAAGCTATAAAGTATTCCAAAACAGTCAGTCCTTCGCGGAAAGAGCTCTTAACTGGAATCTCTATCGTTTTACCAGTAGGATCGACCATTAGTCCACGCATTCCAGAGAGCTGTTTAATCTGGCCCATGTTTCCTCTAGCTCCGGAATCAACTATTATCCAAATATTATTGAATTTATCATAGGTCTCAAAGTTCTTTTTAAGGTCAGTTTCAACGTCTTCTGTTGCCTTCTTCCAAATTTCAACGATTTCCTTGTATCTTCCGTTCTCGTTGACAATACCTCTTTTGAAACTCTTTTCAATCTCAAGAACTTTCTCATCTGCTTTGGCCAAGATATCGTTTTTACTTCCTGGAATTTGCATATCAAAAACACTAGCTGTTATGGCTCCAATCGTTGAGTACTTAAATCCTAGAGATTTAATGTTGTCCAGCATTAAGGATACTTCAGTTGCTCCCTTCATTTTGAAGCACTTCTTTATAATGTCAGATAAGACGGACTTTTTCACAAGTGTATCGATGGAAAGATCCACCATGCTATCTTTATCTCTTTCGATGAAGTAGGAACCATCTTTCTTTGGCACATAAATACCTATGTCTTGAGGAATCGCTCCGTTAAAAATTATCCTTCCAACAGTAGTTTCCAGCCTCTTTCTATAAACCATCCCGTCTTCTTCTTTGCTCATACGGACATGGATCTTAGCTTGCAGACCCAGCTGCCCAATCTGATAGGCCATTATTGCCTCTTCTTTTGAGGAGAAGAATCTGCCCTCTCCCTTTGCTCCCTCCTTAATTAAAGTAAGGTAATATGATCCTAAAACCATATCCTGGGTTGGGCTGACCACTGGCTGTCCATCAGATAGCTTGAGAATATTATTAGTTGAAAGCATTAAAAATCTAGCTTCGACTTGTGCCTCCACGGATAGTGGAACGTGTACTGCCATCTGGTCCCCGTCAAAGTCTGCGTTAAATGCAGTACAAACTAGTGGATGAAGTTTAATTGCATGGCCATCAACCAAAACAGGTTCAAAAGCCTGTATTCCTAATCTATGCAAAGTTGGCGCACGGTTTAAAAGAACTGGATGGTCTTTTATTGCTTCTTCAAGAAGATCCCAAACTACTGAACGCTCTCTTTCTACATACTTTCTGGCTTGTTTTCCGCTTGGGACAATCCCTTTATCAACCGCTAAACGCATCACAAAGGGCTTGAATAACTCCAGAGCCATCTCCTTGGGAAGTCCACATTGATATAGCTTTAATTCTGGGCCAACGACGATAACCGAACGTCCGGAATAGTCGACACGTTTTCCTAATAGATTAAGTCTAAACCTTCCTTGTTTCCCACGTAGGTAGTCAGTCAGTGATTTTAAAGGTCTACCACCCGATCCAACTAACGGTTTGCCTGGCTTACCATTATCAATCAAACTATCAACAGCATTTTGCAGCAATCTCTTCTCGTTTTGGATAATAAGCTCTGGGCAACCCTGTTCTTTTAATTTCTTAAGTCTGTTATTGCGGTTAATGACTCTTCTATAAAGGTCATTAAGGTCGCTATTTGCATATCTGCCTCCATCAAGCGGGACCATAGGGCGAAGTTCGGGAGGAAGAACGGGAATAACATCCAAAATCATCCATTCCGGCTTATTTCCTGAAAGACGGAAGGATTCAATGAGCTCCAGTCTTTTTGCAAGCTTCAACTTCTTGCTTCCATTTGCTTGAACTAATTCTTCCCGAACACTCACTGATTCTTTCTCGACATCAAATTCTCTTAAGAGAACTTTCATTGCTTCTGCGCCCATACCTGCTTTAAAAGCAGCAAGTCCAAACTTGGTCTTATATTCCTCATATTGTGAGGGACTAATAACCTGCTTCTTTTGAAGCCCTGTCTCAGGGTTTGCACTAAGAACAACATAAGCGCCGTAAAAAATAACGCTTTCAACCTGCTTTGCGGACATATCAAGCAGCATACTCATTCTTCCGGGAACTCCCCGGAAATACCAAATGTGTGCGACAGGAGAAGCGAGCTCAATATGGCCCATTCTCTCCCTTCTGACAATAGATTTAGTTACTTCAACTCCGCATTTATCACAAATAATACCCTTGTATCTTGGCTTCTTGTATTTTCCGCAAGAGCATTCATAGTTCTTTTCAGGTCCGAAAATTTTCTCACAGAAAAGACCGTCTCTTTCGGGCTTCTGAGTTCTGTAATTGATAGTCTCAGGTTTTGTAACCTCACCATAAGACCATTCTCTAATTTTTTCGGGAGAAGCAAGTGAAACTTTCATCGAATCAAAATTATTGATTTCCACCATTTATTTATCCTCCTCTTCTGTATCTTCTGAGCTGTTATCTTCGCCTTCATCTTCATCTGAAATACCTAACTCTTCCATCGTATCAAGGTCAAGTGTCAGATCTGAAAGTGATTTCGTATTATTACCAAGATCAAAGTCAAAATCCTCACCTGCAAACTCACTTTGCAACAAAGACTCTGTCTCATTAAATCCTTTTAATCCGCCAAAAATCGAAAGCCCGTCAATATCATCCTCCATTAAAGAGTCTAATGGGGACTTCCCAGATTCTGGGCCAAACGAAAATTCACCATCGTCAAACAAATCATCATCAGTCTTTACTAACAACGAATCATCAAACGACTCAATCCCTGAATCCTCCATGATCTTCTTTGTAGCCTTCTTGAACAACGCAAATACATCTCCTTCCTCTTTTGACTCATCGGTAGGTTCAGTCCTATGCGATTGCAGATAGTCATCTGCTTCTTCCGCTGAGGACGGAATCGGGATTTCCTCCGCACCTTCTGTCAATAGCTTGACATCAATGCACAAACTTTGGAGTTCTTTTTGCAACACTTTAAAGCTTTCAGGAATCCCTGGATCAGCGGTTACTGAAGACTCGAGAATGCTGTTATACATCTTGTTTCTTCCGTTTACATCATCTGATTTTACTGTAAGCATTTCCTGAAGCATGTAAGCTGCTCCATAAGCTTCGAGTGCCCAGACCTCCATTTCTCCAAATCTCTGTCCTCCCATTTGAGCCTTTCCACCCAGAGGTTGTTGAGTAACAAGAGAGTAAGGACCGATTGAACGAGCATGAATTTTGTCATCAACCAAATGTATGAGTTTTAGCATATACATATATCCAACGGTTACTCTGTTGTCAAACGGTTCTCCTGTTCTGCCATCAAATACCTTGAACTTCCCGTCAACATACTTGATTCCAGTCGCTGGATCCGTGTAATGCACTCCATTTTCCGTAAGTATATCTTTTATGTCATTTTCGGTCGCCCCATCAAATACAGGGGTCGCGATTTTTATTCCTAAAGCCTTACAAGCATATGCCAAGTGAACTTCCAAAACCTGCCCTATGTTCATACGACTAGGAACTCCCAGAGGATTAAGAACAATCTGAAGGGAAGTCCCGTCTTCTAAGAAAGGCATATCCTCTTTAGGCAACACCCTGGATATAACTCCCTTATTTCCATGTCTTCCAGCCATCTTATCTCCGACGCCAATTTTTCTCTTCTGGGCAATATATACTCGCACCAATTTCAAAACATTAGCAGATAGTTGTTCGTCTTTGTTTTCTCTAGTGAAAACCTTAACATCAACTACTGTTCCGCCTTCGCCATTTGGAACCTTCAAGGATACATCCCTGACATCTCTTGATTTATCTCCAAAAATTGAACGAAGCAGTTTTTCTTCTGGGGTAGGTTCAGTCTCTCCCTTGGGGGTAACTTTTCCAACCAAATAATCTCCTGCTCTAACTTCCGCGCCTATCATGACTATTCCATTTTCGTCTAGATATTTCAAATAATCTTCATTGACATTTGGAATGTCTCTTGTGATTTCTTCGTCACCAAGCTTGGTTGTTCTGCTATCAATCTCGTATTTATCGATGTGAATAGAAGTGAATACATCCCCTTTAACTAGTTCTTCACTAATTAAAATGGCATCTTCGTAGTTATATCCTTCCCATGGCATAAACCCAACTAGGATATTTCTTCCAAGCGCGAGCTCACCTTTATCAGTACTTGGGCCATCTGCGATTATCTCATTAGCCTTGACTTTCTGTCCATGAATGACTAGTGGCTTCTGATTCATGCAAGTCCCTTGATTACTACGAGTGAATTTCTGCAATTCGTATTTAATAATTCCGTTCTTATTCTTTACTTCAATAAAATCAGCGGTTACTCTCGATACAACACCTTCCTCTTTTGAAACTACGCATACACCACTGTCAAGAGCGACTTTGTACTCCATACCAGTTCCAACTATTGGAGCTTCTGGGCGAAGCAGTGGTACCGCTTGCCGTTGCATGTTTGATCCCATCAAAGCACGCTGGGCATCATCATTCTCTAGGAAGGGAATCAAGGATGTAGCAATGGATACCAATTGTTGAGGAGAAACGTCCATATAATCGACTTCTGAATTTGGATACTCTTTTATTAAATCTTGGTACCGACACAAAACACGTTTCTTAACAAATCTTTGATTCTCATCAAGGGGTTCGTTTGCCTGAGCAACTACATATCTATCCTCTTCATCAGCTGCCAAATATTCAACTGTTTCAGTTACTACTCCCGTCTTCTTGTCAACTTTACGATATGGAGTTTCAATGAAACCATATCTGTTTACTCTTGCATAAGAAGACAGAGAGGTAATAAGACCTATATTTTGTCCTTCAGGAGTCTCTATTGGGCACATTCTTCCATAATGAGAGTGGTGAACGTCACGAACTTCAAAGCCAGCTCTTTCACGGTTCAAACCTCCTGGTCCTAAAGCAGACAATTTTCTCTTATGGGTGAGTTCGGCAATTGGATTGGGTTGATCCATAAATTGAGACAACTGAGATGTTCCAAAGAATTCCCTAATGCAGCTAGTTATCGGCTTAACGTTTACCAAGCTCATCGGGGTTATATCTTCAGGTTTCTGTGAAAGCATTCTCTCCCTGACAATCCTTTCCATTCTGCCCATTCCCTCACGGAATTTGATTTGGAGCAATTCTCCAACCGCTCTAACCCTTCTATTTGAAAGATGGTCAATATTATCCCCTTTTCTAAACTTAAATCTCATCAAGGCATTTGCATTAGTCGCAGCAATAATGTCATCAATAGTTAAATGTCTTACTACGAGCGATGATGCATTAGCGATAATGGAGGCTTTTAGAGTCTCCATGTCCCCTTCAGCTTGGTCTATTAGTTTTTTTAGAACCGGGTAGTAAACATTTTCTTTAATCCCAAGGGTTTCGGGAGATACATCAATAAATGCATCCAATTGAACAGTATTGTTCCCAACAACCTTTGTATATCCTTCAGGAATGGTGAGAAGCTCGGCATTATCCTTTATCGCTTTTTTGAAAGCTTTATCATTCTTATCGCCTTCGTGAGCCTTTCTGATTTCCCTTAAGAACGGAAGATAAACTTTCCCTTCAATTCCGACCTCTTGAGGGTCAATCTGTTCATGCTCATTAAGATATCCTGATTCGTGGACCTTAATATCCTTAAATCCCTCAGGGGTCTTTACATACACTTCATTAATCCCGGCATTTTGGATCTCCCAACCTTTTTTCAAATCCATTACTTCGCCGGCCTCAAAAAGGATTTCTCCCTCTTTAACCACATCTTTTGCAAGGGTTAAGCCTTCAATCCTTCTTGCAAGTGAAAGGTGTTTATTGAACATGTATCTTCCAACTCTTGTAAGATCATACCTTTTTCTGTCGAAAAATAAATTAGGCAGATGTACTTCAACACTATTTGCTAAGGGGTTTTCCCCTGGTTTAAGCTTTGTGTATGCCTCAAGTTTGGCTTTCTCTATGGTAGTAACATCTCCATCTTTATCCAATGTATTCAAAATCAATGGATCATTTCCAAATATTCTAGCGATATCCTTAGAGTCACCAAAGCCTAAAGCACGTAGCAAAATAGTAGCATTGATTTTTTTCTTTCTATCAACCCTGACAGAAAGAGTATCATGTATTTCTTGAATAAACTCTAACCAGGCTCCTCTAACTGGAATAGCCTGTGTACTAAACCTCAGAATCCCGTTTTTATCAAGGACACCTTCTTCGCAGTATACCCCTGGGCTTCTTACTAACTGACTTACAACGACTCTTTCGGCACCGTTAATAATAAATGTGCCATTATCGGTCATTTTCGGATATTCACCCAAAAATATTTCCTGTTCGTTAATTTCTCCAGTTTCTTTGCTGGTCAAACGAACTTTTACACGAAGGGAAAAAGTATAGGTAACGTCACGATCTTTGCACTCTTTGACGCTATATTTGCACTTATCTTCGATTTTAATATCCAGAAAATCGAGTTCGTACTTGTTACTAGTTCCAACCATTGGCGAAAAATCGTCCAGAACTTCTCTTATTCCTTCAGTTAAGAAAGATTCATAGGATTTTTTCTGGACTTCAATGAGATATGGAATATCGACAGTTTCTTTAATTTTTCCAAAAGATTCCCTTACGACATTACCAAGCTTGACTGTGTGAGTTCTTTGAGACATTAGTTACGCTCCTTTTTTATAAAAAATTATACGGAATAACCGTCACGTTAAGTTAAATTGTAGTAAAATTATTTATTTCGAAAAATTTTCTGTTTATTATTTTTGATTGATTTTGGCATAAATAAGTAATAAAAAAGTTTATCATACCCAAACAAAATCCTTTTTGACGCATATCACGCAAGTTAACATTTTATCTTGTAAAGTCAAGCATGTCAACTATTTTAAGGACTATATATAAAAAAATATGCACATATACACGTACGCACAAGTATTAATTATACACAAACAAATTTTGATTGCAAGTACATCATAAATATTTTATATAAATTGTTCCTAGTTAAAATCAATTCGCTATAATAAACTTCCACAATTCTCGTTGTCTTTTGTCAAGTATATTTGGGGTTATGAAAGTAAAATGCTTTTAAAACGTGCAAAAGAATCCAGTAGCTAAAACTATGCAAGAATCACCATCGCATAAGCGCTAGTAGCCCTCGACTGCCCTATATCCCCTAATCCTTCCCCGGTTTTTGCAGATATAGCAACATCCGTATATGGTATTTTGAGTAAATTCGCAAGTTTAACTCTCATCATAGGTATATAATCTGCAAGTTTTGGTTTTTCCAATAGTATTGTAATACTAACGTTATTTATTTTATATTTTTTCCCGTGTACTATATTCATTACTTCAGATAGCATTATTGCACTGTCTATACCTGAATACTTGACATCCGAATCGGGGAAGTGGCTCCCTATATCCAGCTCTCCCGCCGCTGACAAAAGCGCATCTATTAAGGCATGTATCCCGACATCTCCATCTGAATGAGCAAGGCATCCAAGCTCAAAATCAATTTCAATCCCACAAATAATTAGTTTTCTTCCGTAAGTTAAAGGGTGAATATCATAACCAAATCCTACTCGAGAGTTAATCCCGGTTAAGTCTCCTGGATCAGTGATCTTCCTATTCTTTTTTTCACCCAGGATAATATATGGTTCTCTTACAAAAGACAGATATATCTCGCTTTCATCAGTAATATCCTTGTAACTCCTATCAGAGTTTTTCAAATTTTCAAACGCAAATACAATTTCTGAGGTTAAGTATCCTTGGGGAGTCTGAACAGACCAATATTTCGTTCTGTTACCCACTCCCACAATCTGATCATCTTCTACCCTTCTAATACTGTCAGTAATTGGCAATCCAGGAATGCATGAACCCTTTTCTTCAACCCCATTCATTACCTCTCTTATAAGTTTTGCCGAAACAAACGGACGAGCACCATCATGGATTAATACTCCGTTAGAGGAGACATGCTTCAGGCAATTAGCAACCGACTCCTCCCTGCTACTCCCTCCTTCAACAAGTAAAATTTCATAAGATTGGTGTCTTGATACAATATCATTTGCCCAACTTCTTATCTCTTCGGAAATAGCGATAATAATCTTCTCGATTCCTGGAATCCCAATGAAAGCTTCAAGGGATCTTTCAAGTATTGACTCCCCTGAAATTGGCATCATCATTTTATTAGTTCCCATCCTGACACTTTTTCCAGCGGCAAGTAGTATCAAATCAAACTTCATAATATACCTTTTTGCCTATATCGACCCCGATACAGATTCCCTTTAATTCTATTCTCTGTTTTCCTCAACTCGAAACACATAAAAAGCGTTGATTATTTCGTCTCTTGTCGTAAGAATCCATCTTACGACTGAGTGTCGACAAATTCGTATAAGTTTCCCGATTCTTCTTTATTTCTTCTCTTGTCATAAGAATCCATCTTACGACTGAGTGTCGACAAATTCGTATAAGTTTCCCGATTCTTCTTTATTTACGTCTTTTTCCGGAATGATTAACACCTTGAAAGACATGTCCTTCTCCCCATAACGCAAAGTAATAATATCTCCCGGTTTAAGTTGCTTACCAGCTTTGGAGATTAAACCATTGACCTTGATTCTATCTAACGAACAGGCTTCTGAGGCGATCGACCTTCTTTTTAACAAACGGCTTACTTTTAAAAACTTATCTAATCTCATTTTTTAATTATATCACATCGGTATATTATTGTTAAAAATCATATTGCACAATAATATAAAGTTTTAATAACGATATGTTTTTGAATAGATTTCAAAAATTAGCCATGGATATGTGTTATGCCCGTCGTTAAGTAATCGACAACATAAAGTTGCATCAGCTATATTGAAAAAATAGAATAGACTATAGCCATAATTTGACTTAATTTTATTGCTATGCTAGTATTAATTTATCAATCTTTTGGAGATGCATATGAAAGTACTTCTATTACAAAATGTAACTGGCCAAGGGAAAAAAGGAGACATAATCGAAGTAAATATCGGCTATGCGAGAAATTTTTTAATCCCCAAGAAACTGGGAATAGAAGCAACTCCTTCTGTCCTTAATGAAATCAAACAAAAGGCGGCTAAAGATCAAAGAGAACTTGAAAAAGAAATTGCTTTGGCAAATGATTTAGTCAAGAAAATTCAAGGGGAAACGTTTATTATTAATGTTCGTTGCGGTCAGGGGAAAATGTATGGAAGCGTTACCGCTATGGATGTTCAAAAGTCAATGCTTGAAAAGGGTTTCGAAGTAGATAAACGAAGAATCATTCTCAAAGATACCATCAAAGAGTTAGGTGATTACCAAGCTGAGCTTAAAATAATGGCTAATATTTCCGCTACTATAAACTTGCACGTACAAAGTGATGAAAAATAGCCCTTCTTTTCAATTCGCCTCGCGAAGAAACTTTTATATTTTTTAATAATCAACAAAAAAATAGCCACAATTAGTGGCTTTTTTTACTATGCAACGAAAAAAAAGTATCCCGGAAAATAAAAAAACCACAAAAAGTGGTTTTTTGTTGTACAGGCAAATACGTACCAACCACTAATAGCGTAGCGTTGGTACGTACTACTAATTTGTAGAATAATTACTTTATTTCTACTTCTGCGCCGGCTGCCTTTAGTTTCTCTGCCATGGCTTCAGCTGTCGCCTTGTCGGCTCCTTCCTTAATTGCTTTCGGAGCGCCATCGACTAGAGCCTTTGCTTCAACAAGTCCTAATCCGGGTAGAATTTCTCTAACCGCTTTAATAACCTGAATCTTTTGTGCTCCCGCTGACTTAAGAATTACATCAAATTCTGTCTTCTCTTCGACAACTTCAGCTGCGGCTGCAGGGCCACCTGCTGATACGGCTACTGCTGCTGCGGCGCTAACACCAAACTCAGCTTCAAGTGCCTTCACAAGTTCATTAAGTTCAAGTACTGTTAAACCTTTAACTTCTTCAACTAATTTTTTAATGTCTGCCATTTTTCTCTCTCCTTTATCTAATTATTTTGATTCTTGTTGTTTTGCTATTGCATCTATGGTCCGAGCAAACGATGATATCGGTGCAAGGAGCATGCTTAGTAGTTGTGCTATCAATGTTTCTTTGGATGGTAACTTAGACAATTCATTACATTCTTGTTCAGAAAGAAATTTCCCATCTACCATTCCGCATTTAATCTGCATTTTTTTGAATTCAGCTATTTTCTGGGCGCTAACTTTTGCTGGGGCAACGACATCGTCGATTGATACTGCAAGTGACGTAGTCCCTTCCAAGAATTTGTCAAAATCCTTATACCCTAAGTTATTCAAAGCTATTTTTAGTAGTGTGTTCTTAAGTACATGATATCTTACACCGTTTTTACGATATGAGTTACGCAAATCAGTATCTTCTGCAACGTTCAAACCCTTGTAGTCGACGATAACAAAAGCTTTTGCGTTCTCGAGCATCTTCTTGATTTTTTCAACTTGTGATTCTTTTTGGTCTCTAATTGCTTTGGACATTTTTACCTCCTATATTATTTAAGCTCCGTTTCCATACAGAAGAACGGAGCTTAATTCACTCTTTCTCTTCTGCGTGCGATTGATTTTTGAGCTTGCGCTCGCACGGTCCTGGAAGCCTTTATTCAATTGTGATTTTAATACCAGACAAGTAATAAGTCAACCGATTAGGTTAAGATTACTATTGTGCGGGTTTCTGCTTGTAGTTAACCTTCACTCCAGGACCCATTGTTGATGACAAAACAATACTTTTCAAATAGGTTCCTTTTGAAGATGATGGCTTAGCTTTAATTATAGCGTTCATTAGGGCATCAAGATTTTCTTGAAGTTTATCTAAACCAAACGATGCTTTTCCGATCGGGCAGTGAACTATGGATGTTTTATCCACTCTGTACTCCACTTTTCCAGCCTTAATGTCTTTTACAGCTCTTGCAACATCCATTGTAACGGTTCCTGTTTTAGGTGTAGGCATCAATCCTTTGGGGCCTAATACTTTACCAAGTCTACCAACTAATCCCATCATATCTGGAGTTGTTACGCAGGCATCAAAATCCGTCCAACCAGCTTGAATTTTTGCAACAATTTCCTCAGCACCCACCATATCCGCACCAGCAGCCGTAGCTTCCTCTGCCTTTTGCCCTTTGGCAATAACCAAGACTCTTACTACCTTTCCTGTTCCATTTGGAAGAACAACAACCCCTCTTACCTGTTGATCAGCGTGCCTAGCATCCACACCCAACTTTAAAGCAATTTCGATCGTTTCATCAAATTTTGCTTTTGCAGTGCTTAATACTATAGATAGTGCTTCTCTCCCATCATACTGTTGTTGTCTGTTAAATAGTTTAAGGGATTCAACATATGCTTTTCCGTGTTTCATATCCGTACCTCCTACTCTTCCACTACAGTGACACCCATGCTTCGGGCGGTACCGGCTATCATACTCATCGCAGTTTCCACAGATGCAGCATTAAGATCAGTCATCTTTAATTTTGCAATTTCAGTAAGTTGTGCTTTGGTTATTTGCGCTACTTTTGTTGTGTTTGGTTTTGCACTCCCGCTGTTTAAGTTGCATGCTTTTTTGATCAAAACTGCAGCTGGGGGAGTCTTAGTAATAAATGAGAAAGATCTATCAGCAAAAATGGTTATAACTACCGGTATAACCAAGCCGACTTGTTCCTTTGTTCTCTCATTAAATTCTTTTGTAAAACCGGGGATATTAATTCCGTGAGGTCCTAAAGTAGAACCTACAGGGGGTCCTGGGGTCGCTTTTCCACCAGGAAGTTGCAGCTTAACTACTGCGTTTATTTTTTTTGCCATAGTCATTTACCTCCGTGACTATTAGGTTCAAACGAATAGCAATTAAAATATTTTGCCATTCTCCCAATGCAAACCCGAAATGGGTTAGTCGATTTTTTCCACTTGATTAAAGCTCAGATCGACTGGAGTTTTATGTCCCATCATATTAACTAAAACTTTAACCTTCTCTTTTTCAAGTGAGATACTAAGAACGGTCCCAAGAATAGACTCAAGCGCTCCGGATACAATCCTGACTTCGTCTCCAACCTTAATATGCCAGTCTTCAACTTCCACTTTTTCAAGCCCCATTTTGCGGGTCTCATCATCTGTAAGCGGAATAGGTTTTCCTCCCGGACCAACAAATCCAGTTACTCCTCTTGTATTTGTTACGTAATACCATAGTTTATCGGTCATAACCATTTTTAAAAACACATAACCGGGAAACTTCTTTACTTCTCTAATTTTTCTTTTTCCATCTTTTTCAACGGATTCTTGTAACATAGGTATATTTATCTCACGAATATAATCCTCAAGATTGTTCTGCTTAATAATATTCTCTAAACTCTGCTTTACTAGAGTTTCATAAGTAGAATATGTATGAATCACATACCATTTTGCGTTTTCTTCTATACTCATAATTAATTACCTATTCCAACTAATAATCTAAATAGTGAGGTTAGTCCCGAATCAAAAGCCGTAATCACAACCAAAAAGAAAAATACGACCAGTAATACAGTTCCAATGTTTGACCATACTCCAGTTACCTTAGCCGAGCTCTTAAAGGGTGGCCAAGTAACCGCCTTCATCTCTGCTTTCATCCCTCTGAACCAAGCGGCTAAACGCTTTCCAGCAGAGGTCTTTTCATCTATTCCCTTTCTTTTATTTGTTGTGTTCTTTTGAACGGGTCTCTTTGTCGTTGCCATAGACTTATATTGATCAGATGTCACGACTTTATTCCCTTTTTCAGGAGCAGTAACAGAAGGAGATGCAGAAGCCACCTTAGCACGTCTTTTTGCCTTTTTGGTCATAATAACGGCTGTGTCGGAAAAATTTTCTCCACCATTAACAGCAGACTCTTTTACATCTGGTGTTTCAACAACGGATTCAATGTTTTGCTTCTGGTACTTGTGCTTAGCCATGAGGCCTCCTACTTGCTTTCTCTATGAAGCGTATGTTTCTTGCAAAACTTGCAATACTTACTTCTTTCGATCCTATCGGGATGCTTTTTTTTGTCTTTCATTGTATTGTAATTGCGCTGTTTGCACTCTGTGCAGGCAAGCACTATTTTGTCATACATTTTTATACCTCCAGCCAGATCTCTTCCCGGCATTTTTTATCAAAAAAATTGCACCCCTTGAAAAGTGCTTTTATACTATAACATTAACAAATATCGTTGTCAATGAAATTTTCTTTTGCGAGAACACCTTATGTTCCCAGACAACTGTTCCTAAATTTTCAAATTGTTGAGATTTGTGTGCTTTGCTTACTTATTTTTTTTCTCTATGAATGCAACTATGTCTCCGACTGTTTTCAAGGAAGCAATCTCATCATCCGAAAATTCGACATTAAATTCATCTTCAAGCACTATAAGCATCTGTACGATGTCAAGGCTATCAGCTTTCAAGTCTTCTACAAGCTTTGAATCGGGGGTAATGATTCCCTCTTTTATTCCAAGTAATTCTGCTATATGTTTTCTGACTTTTTCTAACATTTTTATCTCCGTTTCTCCTCGCGCATAGGCACGAGTGTAATATATATACCATATATTAAATCATTTAGTTTGTCAATTTAAATTGCTTTTGGAAACCGCATCCATTCCGATAATCCTGTAAGCTCATTTTTTACCATTCAATATCATACCGTTCGTTTCTTCTCGTCAAAATTTCTCCACAAAAATATATAACCACTCTTTCCAATAAAAAAAGAGAGGCCTTCGCCCCTCTTAAAAATTATTCATATTTTTTATTTCTAGTCTTCTATTATATAAGTTTTTTTGGATGGATCATCTCTTTCCACAATATAAGCATTTTTCTTTGCAAACAGTGGTAGGAACAATAGAAGGATTGAACCAACAAGTGCAGCAAGCAAGCCCCATCCCCATCCTATCGTTGCCTCTGCCCCTCCTGGCATAAAGAAGTCGGAAATGTTCTGGGATCTCAATGCAGGCTCAACTTCTGAGTTAGACATTGCCATCAGCCCTACAAAAGCTAGTACACAAAAAACAATGTTTATTAAAGCAACAATACTGAAAGATCTTGGGCTACGCTTCTTCAAATATCTAGCTAAATACTTAATAACTAAACAAAGCAATAGAAAAGCAATAAGTGTGACCAATATCGGGAAGGCATAAACTACAATTTTGCTTAAAGTATCCATAGTAGCTTTGTTTGCAACAATATTATCGCTGTACTCCGATCCTGAATCAAGCCCAAAAATGTCTCCAATTGCCATAATCGTTTCAACTCCGTTCATATCAAAGGCTTGTCTGGAGTCATCTGCCTGAAACACCGCGACTGATAAGATTAACAAAAGAACTAATGCTATCACGGAAACCAAAAGTGCAACTATACTAACTCCTCTAAACGCCTTCTTTACGTATACAGGTGCTTTAGGAGAAGTTTTAGGCTCAACTGGTCTTGAATACGGATCATATTGAAGCATTGGTTGATTTTGAGAAGTGTACGGAACTAGTGCTATAGGCTGAACAATGGCGGGCATTTGTATAATTGATGAAGGAACGGGAACCGCATTATTAGTGTTAGTACTAACTCTAGAAAGTTCGGGTTTCGATTCCCCAACACAGTAGATAGCTCCATCAGGGCCGGCAACCGGTTTTTGAGAGGGTAACGGGGGTAACGAAAAACCTAAAGTACTTTCATCAACGGGAACCCATCTCCCTCGGTCAACAACGTGACTATCTTGCATCGGATTAACTTTTGAACTATTATTCTTTTCCATATTCAAACCTCTCATTCATCCTGTTGTCCGCCACCGTAGTTAGGCAAAAAGTTCACGGGGGCTACAATCGGGGTAAGCTGTACTATTGTTGCTGGTTTCGGAATGGGAACAGGAGCACTATTTGGCTGAGGGCCATAATGCATTGCTGGAGTAAAGGCTCTTCCATATTCATCAATTGATGTATATGTTGGCAAACCTAAAGGCATACCGTTTGATGAAACCTCAAATGATCCTGTATTAGGCATCACTATTGCCTGAGCAGGAGTCTGCATCAAAGGGAACGGCCCACTTTGTGGCTGTCTGGTCGGAACGCTTGTTCTGGCTACTCCGTCACTTACAGTCTCCGTTTGTCTATTTCTTCTTTTCATTCTATCTCTCCTCAACTATAGTATTTACGCTATCACATATCCCATACCTAGCGCAACAAACTTTATTTTTCATTCTTTGAGAGAAATGCTATCATTACAAGCAATAATCCTATTGCAGCTACAATATACATTCCATAATTTACTGTTATTTCGTCCTTTTGAACTAGGGAAATCATAACTGCTACCAAGGCAGTAACGAGTCCAAGAAAACTGAATATCTTTGCGAATACACATGCACCTTGTTTCTTTATTCTTATAATACTAGATAATAATACAAGTAATGCGCATACAACGGATGCTGAAATCCCCAAAGCGACAACTGTGACAGTATCAAGCACTATTGCCCCTGCTGAAAACACGTTAAGCAACATGTCTAATCCGCTGGTCTCATTTGCAATCTGAACATATGTGAAAGCCAAAAACTTACCTACAACATATACAGCTATCATAATCAAAGACAAAATAATCAACGCAATAGCAGCCCCACTAACCTTTTTAGATTTTTTAGCCGAGGTTGTCACTACTGCTTCTTCAGCATAATTGTCTTCGCTATATGAATAGTCGTCTTCATACTCAGCAGCCTGTGTCGATGCATCATCATACATATACAAGGGTTGTTCTTGAGTTGAATAAGGAACAAAAGCTATAGGTTGAATGATAGGCGTAAGTTGCATTGGCCCAGAGGGAGAGTGCACAGGAACCTGGTTCCCAGGTTTTTTTGCTGGCTGTGGTCTCTGCATTGTGGGCGGAGCTGGTTTTTGAGCAATTGATTGTTCATCTTTTTTTCGCATATTTATTTCCTCCAAAAATATTTCAAGACATATACTGTCTTACTTCCCAAAATATAATTATCCCTCGTATTCGCCACCCTCATCATCAAACTCTGCCATAGGTTGTTCTTGAGTAGAGTAAGGAATAAGGGAAATCGGTTGGACCACTGGTGTCAACTGTATAAAGTCGGCAGGCTTAGCAACTGGAACAACTCCACAATTATTCATGACCTTAAAAGTCACCCTTGGTCTAAATGAAATGGGCTGTGCAGGTCTACCAATATTATCTTCTTTTTTTACTTTTTTCGACATATTCTTTTCCTCCGCTTAATCTTTATTTATCAAAAATACTATATGGAACCTTTCTTCTTGCAAACAAGGCTAAAAGCATTATGACTATTGGCGCTACGAGTACTGCAAGCGTCCCGTATCCTGACACTAAGGGAATCGGCGCCACATCAATTTCTGGATCAATGGCAGTAGCTGGTGGTGCGGTAAAAGCACCCGTTAAAAATTCAAGAGCCTTGGTGAAATCAATAACGCTAACCAAAGTAACGCCATCATCCAAATACTTGGGCGCTCCGCTGAAAACACCAGATGCAACGAATCCTCCGATAAAAGTCATTACTCCAGCAAGAACCATAATCAAAGCGAAAATGAAAAAGCCTTTAAATATTCTTCTTCCAAACATCGAAAACAAGCTCAAAATAAATATTAGTACTGCACCCAGAGCAGAAACAACTAAAGCAACCGGGAAGTATGGGAAAGCAATTTTCGCAACCATCATCATAGGATCTTGTTCCCTTGCTTGTGCAAGAAGCTCTTCTTCAGTAAGTTCGGGGGCCTCTTCAGGTTCTTCATCAGCAGCTTCAGCCTCAACTTCTTCCTCGGGAGCTCCCATTATTTTCTCGTACATTTCATCATAAAACGGGGAGAGAGAAACACCATTTGCATCTACCATAGGCTGCTTAAGAATTGCAGAAATTCCTCCGTAGATAGGATCCATCATGGATATATATTTGCTTTGATCGACGTAGGGTAACATTATCGCGTTGCCATCGTCATCTAACTCACCAGTATCAGTTTCCAATCTTTCATCAAGTGGAGTAAGATCCTTTTCAACTAGAAAAGAAGTGTAGTTAGGGAGAATATTTAAATAATTCAAAAGAATAATAGCAATCCAAATCAAGGAAAAAACCATCATAAGAAAACAAACGCCTCTTCTCATAATGAAGAAGTATTCTCTTTCTTTCCTTCTCTTCCTTTTTACTGGAATTGCTTTTTGCTGCGGACGGGCATTTGGATTTTGTTGAATTGGTCTAGGCCTATTGGGTGGCCCATAAGATGGGCGAACTGAGACACTGACATTTCGTGGATTTCCCGGTGCTGTCTGATATGCCATATCCCCTCCCTTAGAGTTTAGTTTTCATTAGTGTTTGTCCTCTTGATAAAAGACCGGATAATTTTTTTGCTTATCCTTTCAAATTCATGGAAAAATATACTAAAAGAGTATTCCCCCACTTTTTGATATTATTATTAGTTTATCACAAGAGCATATAGAATTCAACAATAATTTACATAAAATGTGCGTGCGCGTATATATAGCAAAAGTGTGAAATTTTACGTAGGATTTGTATCTTGATTAACGCCCTAATTCTAGCAGGTAAAACCGGATTTATGTTAAATAATCTCTTTTTGTACAAAAAAAAGCGGAGCTTTAACTCCGCTAATTATTAAAATAATTTAATTAATAAATATCATCGTATTGATCGTCATCTTCAAATGTTGCGAGTGGCTGCAATTGAGTAGAATATGGAACCAATGGAATCGGCTGAACAATAGGAGTCAGTTGTATAAAATCGGAGGGAGGAGCAATTGGTACTGGGCCCCTATTATTAAGTTTTCTCCAACTTGCAGTGGGTTGTTTAGGTCTCCTTAGAGCCTCTTGCCTTCTTGCAGCTTCTTCCCTAGCTCTCTGCTCTTCCATCATTCTTTTCTTTTTGCTCATAATACTATCCTCCTACTATTACTGAACTTTCTTTTTGCTACGAAACGCAAAGAAGCTAAATACAAACACAAGCAAGGATATTCCCAGCATTATGATGCCACCATAGGCAAGCATCATTGGTAGGGGTACTGTAGCAACAAAAGGTATGAAGTTCATTATTTCAGCAAAGTTCATCCCCGCCGCCCAAATAAATCCTCCAAACACTACCAGAAGATTCATAACAAACATTAAAATGCCGCTAAGTACAAAAAGCTTTCTTCTCTTAGGAGTAAATGCTGCGACAAGTAATCTTATCAGGAAAATTACTGCTATTATGAGTCCCAATGCAAATGCAATCGGAAGGGCATAATATGCTATCATTTCTACTGTACCTACATTGGCAATATTAACCATACATTCATCATAAAAATAGGATGTTTCTGCGAGATCGGGCATGAAGGACTTAACAAAACCCATGACCACATCTCTGTCTGAAACGGCAATTCTTGGATCCCCCTCGTTAACAGGTGCTTTGGAAAATAACGAAGTATACTCCGGTAAAACAGCAAAGAATGATAAAGCGGCAACTGCTACATAAGCAAGAACTAAAACGAGTAAAAGTATTACAAAAAACCCTCTCTTTGATTTCATTGGCAAAGTACGAGTTTTTGCTCCACCAGCGCCCATTCCTGATTCTAAATCATCATAATTTTCTGCTCTTCTATAAGAATTTCTACTAATTTGAGCCTTGGCTTCCATTCTTTGGGTTTTTGCTGCGACATAGTTAGCTACATAAGGGGAAGACATGTCTCTGTTACTTAACAGATAGCTATTTGCATATCTATTTGAATCCGGATTTGCTCTTTGTTGCGAATTAGCATCGTATCCCATAATTACCTCCATACCATTATTGCGAACAAAATTTCGCCTGTTAATCTAAGTCTTTTTTGTTTCTTTTTTTAACTAAATTTGCCGGAGAGAAAAAACTAATCAAGAAAGCAAGTAGAGAAATACCTCCAATAATATACATTCCCAAGGCGACATCATCCAAAAAGGTGTTTAATCCCTCAGAAGTGAAGCCTGCATATTTATTAATTATTCCCACAACCCCGGTTAAGAAAAACAACAAAACAAACAATGGTAACAAAAACCCTTTTCTTTTAGCCGATCCTTTAAGTAATCTAGCGAAACTTCTGATCACCAGAACTACGGCAAGTATAATAAATATAGTGAAAGCAACAGGTGAAATAAAATCTGTCCATCCTTCATATGTATATCCTATCGAATCCCAAAGATGAATTGAAAAAGCACCTTCAACACACTCTCCTATTCCTGTAACAAAAAACAGGATTGGCTTCTGAACAAACCCATTAACGAAGACCTCATAAATATTGACTACATATGCGAGTATAACCATCGCAAGAGATAGAATCATAAGCAGAAGTCCTACTACTCTAACTGGCTTTGTTTTTTGTCGAAGAATAATATCATCCTCTGATTTTTCAATATTTTCTACTCCATAATTTGAAGTCAAATTATGTGCTTCATTAATAGCCTTTTCTTGATTAATCCTCTCCATTTCTCTTGAATCAATTTCTTCTTGAGAATAAGGTTGAAATCTAAAAACTTGATTGGGCTTGTATTGCCAAATTTCTTGATTGGGATTTACAAAAGGGACGACAATAAATGGTTGCACAACAGGATTCGCTTGTCCCCCACCCATAGCTGTTAGCCCTTCTGTTTGAACTATCGGTTGCTGAAGTTGCTTGGGCTGTTGTATTGCTTCCTCTTCAGGTGGAGTTTTTTCGTTGGTTTGGGTTATATCCTCTTGGACAGGTTGCTGCTCAGGAGTTGCTTCTTCGGAGTATTCATATCCCTGTTTAACTTTTTTAAGAGCACTTACAAATTCACTTCTTGGTCTTGGCTTTCCACACTTTGAACATCTGTCTTGGTCTATGCTATTTACAGTTCCACAAACAGAACACACAAAGGTAATTCTGGATCTATCAATAGTCGCAAGAGCATCTTTTTCAAAGCTTTTCTGCGCTTTCTCCAGAGCTTCCTTCATCGCATTAGAACTTGAATCACTGAGTGGCTTCCCGCAAGAAACACAAAAACGACTGCTGTCTAGGTTAATCTCCCCACAAGATTTGCATTTAATCATAATTGTTCCTTATTAGAAAGGTTATACAACCCCTCAAAAAAATTTCCCATTTAAAACATTATACAAGAAGGGCTACTATTAATCAATAGATTGATACGTCAAATTACGCTAATCAAAACAAAAAAAATACAAAGTAAATATTATTTCTTGTTAAACTTATCTCTTAACTCTACAATGCGGTAAAATCTAAGTTTGCCAGAAAAATATCCAGCCTTCTTGAAATATGCATTTCTCATGAACTGATAGGGAGTTCCATCCGAAGACTCTAAGACAAATGGCTCAACTACTGCTCCGTCAATTGTTATCAAAGAATGCTGATTCAATCTAAGCTTAAAGTCGCTAATTCCATCTTCGATATCATTCAACAACTGGTCGTATTTATACAGTTCACAAGGGACTCCGTACTTGCGTGAAACCCATTGAATTGTTCCTTGGACCTTCATATTTGCATTTTCTCCACCGCTCTGGCTATCTTCAATGTAGTTACAATGTATAACCGAAGGCATTCCATTTTTGTCATATTCTGTGGATACATGTCTAACGATAAATGCAGACTTTAGCCTTACGATTCCACCTGGAACTAGCCTGATGTATTTTGGGGGAGGATTGTCAGAAAAATCCGTTTTTTCTATATATATCTCTTTGGTAATAGTTACATTATGGGAACCTATACTAGCGTCATTGGGATTATCAACAGCCGAATATGTTCTTTCTTCTCCATCATAGAAATTGTCTATAACAACTAATAATGGTTCCTCAACCGCCATTGCTCTGATAGCATTTCTATTGAGGTTTTCTCTCACACAATAGTCTAGCAACTGGGAATCTACCTCACTGTTTGCCTTGGCAACTCCTACCCTTGTGCAAAAATCTCTTATAGCTTCTGCGGGATATCCCCTCTCTCTCATACCACTTAGAGTAGGCATTCTAGGGTCACTCCATCCGGAAACGAAACCAGAATCGACCAAGCTTTTTAAGAACCTTTTTGACATAATCGTGTTCTTAATATTTAATCTTGCAAATTCAATCTGTCTGGGTTTTGGGTTAAAATCACAATTGTCAACTACCCAATCATATAGAGGTCTATGATCTTCAAATTCTAGGGTACAAATTGAATGGGTAATCTTTTCAATAGCGTCTTCTATTGGGTGGGCAAAATCATACATCGGATAAATACACCATTTATTAGAAGTTCTATGATGAAAAGCATGAAGAATTCTGTAAATTACTGGGTCCCTCATATTCATGTTCGGACTGTTCATATCAATTTTTGCACGCAAAACTTTTTCTCCATCAGCATATTTACCATCTCGCATATCAGAAAAAAAGGATAAATTCTCCTCTACTGTTCTATTCCTAAATGGACTTTCTTTCCCAGGGGTTTTCAAATCCCCCCTTGAAGCGCTGATCTCATCAGCGGTAAGATCGCATACGTAAGCCAAACCCTTCTTTATTAGTTGAACAGCGCAAGTATACATCTGCTCAAAATAGTCGGAGGCGTAAAGCTCCTGGTCCCAAACATATCCTAACCATTTGATGTCTTCTTTTATACTGTCTACATATTCTATATCTTCTTTTGTGGGGTTAGTATCATCAAACCTAAGATTGCATTTCCCATTAAATTTCTCTTTTATCCCAAAATTAATGGATAAACTCTTTGCGTGTCCAATATGAAGATATCCATTGGGTTCAGGAGGAAACCTTGTAAGTATGCTATCATGTTTTCCGGACTCCAAGTCGCTGACAATTATTTCTTCTATAAAATTATTCGCTTCCATTTTTACTACCTTCTAAAAATCTTTCATATAAAATTAATGACCACATTTGTGAGGAAAAACTATATCAGAGGATTTAATAATCATTCCTTTCTCGGAATTCATAAAGCCAAATTGCAAAAAGTAGTCCTCACTGTAATCAATAGTAATATATTCACTAACACCAGACAATACATTTAAGAGTGCTCTAGTAAAAAAATCTCCATATCCCTTTTTTCTGTATGATGGTAAAATTCCTATGCTATTTATTGCTGAGTTTTCGGGATTAACCTTAAGTTTTGCAATTCCTATCTCTGTTCCTGACTCGCATAATACATATCCCACTCCTCCATCAAATTTCTTCCCGAAAATTTCCAGGGAAAGTCGGTCTAGAATATTTTTGTCATTTGTACCAGCTACAGAAAGCATGTATTCTACCTTTTAACTATACATCAAAGTTAGTTTATTGCGATTTAATAATAAAATTATTTTACTCGATATCTTATGGTTAATAAATAACCTTGTTCAAAATCTTATTGATAATTAATATTGCTATCCAAAATCTTATGGATTTTTTAATATTACTAATCCTTGGATGTATTCTCCGTTTCATCAAGCAATTTTAAATATTCTTGGTATATTTTATCTAAAGTATCCTCATCGGTTTCCAAAGAAAGATTGCTCTCTCCATTTTCACTTTCTTCAACCTTGAAAACAAGCACATCATCCTCAGTCATCCCTTCTAGAACCTCAATCGGTTTCAATATAGTGTAGAAATTTCCATCTAACGGTATCCCTGCTATTTCCAGAAAATCCACCTCAGATCCATCAGGGGCGGTTAGAGTTATAAATTCTTCTCGCGCAGTAATAGTCTCTTCACAAGTCTCATCGGTTACAATTTTATTTTCGTCCATAAATATTCTCCTATTTTTTGTTGTTGCTATTATACACTATCTTATTATTAATTGGTAGCATATATAACAGTCCCCTATTTTTCCCTACAAAACTAAGTTAACTCATTACCCTTTTCTAATCCTTTGGTAGCAGATCCAATAGGCACCTATGTTTTCCCGTTAAAACTTAGTTAACTCATTACCCTTTTCTAATCCTTTGGTAGCAGATCCAATAGGCACCTATGTTTTCCCGTTAAAACTTAGTTAACTCATTACCCTTTTCTAATCCTTGCGTATTTTTTAGTCAACTATTAATTTGACATAAAACTGTAAAAAATTTATAATGATTACCGTTGAATATCAATGTTTTCAAGGAATATTTGCGCCTTTAGCTCAATTGGATAGAGCGTTGGTCTACGGAACCAAAGGTTGGGGATTCGACCTCCTCAAGGCGCGCCAAAAGGAGAGCTTTTTGCCCTCCTTTTTATTTAGGATAGATTTGAATTTTGTTCATAATACTGCTAATATAGTAAAAGTGTTTACCACTAAGAGTCCCGGACGTTTTATTGAATATAACAAATGGGAAAAGATTATTAATATATCCAGCAAACAACCTTTATTTTGAGTATTATATGAAAAAAATTATTCTATTACTTATTATTTTTTCCTTTTGTCTCCCATTATCGGGGTGCTCTTCGTCACTGCCAGAATACGAGTATACTTATTATCCAAACAATCATACTCTAAGCTCAAGTGAGGCAAAGTCCCTATTTATCAGAGCTTTAGACGAGTTGTCAGTTAAACAAAGTGCAACTCTAGAAACCTTAGGTGAAGATGGACAGTTTAATACATCAACCTATAGCGTTACTCCCCAGGGGCTTCAACTTATTAGTCAAGAAAAACCACTATCCATCAAAGTCTATCGCAGAGGTTTTTCCTCAGATTGCATAATTATTTTGACAGAGACCTTTTTTGATTCTGGATACGAATATATGATAGGAGAAACAAACTATACTGTTATAGATTTTATAGAAAACAGAACAGAATACTATAAATCAGAAGATTCGATTATAAAAAAGGAGAGTTCAACAAAATTCGGAACGGTAAACACTGATTATTATCAACCCGTAATCGCTTCACCATCAAACGAAGAAACCCTTCCGCTTTCGGAATATGGGGACACAATATCCCAGTACTCTGATTCTCTTGTTTTTCCAAATCTTTATACAGAAAATAGTATCAGCTTTAGTGAACAAAGCGAATCCTTCTTTTCAGGAACAATGAGTGGTTTACAAGGAGTTATAAGGTTCAATAACTTTACCCCCTCGGGAACAAACACCATGTTTGATATTTCAATCACTTTATCTCGTGGAATAATATCGGAAATTGACTATAAATCTTACGAATATATCGATTCGATGACAAGAAAAGACTGTTCATGTATACTTTATGTATCATATTCTCCAGAGTGGAATAATCAATATTCTGGAACACCTATATAACCTGCAAAGCAATATACTAAGCCCGATATCAGAGAGGAATACTCAATATTCTGGAAGACCAGAATAAACTGCAAAGAATTATCCAAAAGACCAAAACCAGAGTGAAATAATCACTATTCTACCACTTCAAAATATATATAAAAGAGGTATTTTCATGAATAGAGCAGAACTATTATTCAAGGTTGTTGATTTAATTTATCACCGCTCACAAAACTGTATACTTTATGATGATGTCATCGCCAAAACCAATATATCCTATGGAGAAGATAAATTAAATAAACTGGACGTTTACTACTGCGATTCTTCAGAAAAAAAACCTGTTCTCTTTAATATTCATGGGGGCGGATTTGTTGCGGGAGATAAAAAACATAGAGTCAGCATAGGCCACATTTTTGCAAAAAAGGGATGGTTTGTAGTGAATATAAACTATAGGCTTTCTCCAAAAAATCCTTTCCCCGCACCCTTACAAGATTGTTTTCAAGCTTTGAATCATCTACTCAACCTTAAAGATGAATTTAACCTTGATTTGGACAAAGTTGTTCTAACGGGAGATTCCTCTGGAGGTTACTTTGCAGTAGAAATGATTGCCGCTTTAAAGAATTCTGAACTTAGAAACAGACTATCTCTGCCTGAAAGCACTATTTCCCCAGCCGGGGTTATGGGCCTTTTTGGGCCATACGATCTACTAACTGCGGTGAACTCAAAGCTACCCTTCGGGATGGTTAGGAGTGTGATCGAGAGTTTTCTCGGAATTAAAACAGACAAAACCTATGAGTGCTTGAAGAATTATAAGTATATTACCGATATGGCCCCAATTAATCATGTAAGTCCAGACTGGTGCCCGGTTCTTTTGGCATATGCCGAACAGGACTTCTTTTGTGCAGGACACGCTGAAATGCTTTTCAATAAACTGAAAGAAACAGGCATATATGTGACTGAGACACACTCGTCTGAATATAAAGACAACCACTGTTACCATCTTTCTTACAAAAAAGAAAGAAGCATTGCTGCCTTCCAGAAGTTTTTTGAGTTCTTGGAAATGATTAGGGCAGGTGGGCCCACCAAGCAACAAATGACTGATAATTTGAATGAAAGTAATTAATAAATTCTTTTTTTCTGAACTTTGAAAGCCTAGAAAAATGCTTATTTTGTTAAAAAAGTTTTCTTTCATAATACGTACGAGTAATATCACCAAAATTTAGTGTTTTCCCCGTGCGCGCGTCAAATATAATAGATAGCCATTGTGAAAATTTTTGATTGTATTCTTATAATTTATCTGTCTCGAATAATAAAATATATGTCTTGTGAAAATATTTGATAGTATTCTTATTAGCTATCCGTCTCGAATAATAAATCTTACGTCTTTGGTCCCAGCGGATTATACGGGAACTGCATGGATTTCTTTTGTTTCATCTTGAACTTCATCGGATGAAATTTCTCTTTAATGAACAAAACTAAATCCTCATAATTCCCAGAGGTCATGTTCTCTTTCTTTATGTAATAAATCGTTGCAGGACTGGTATATAAAAAGATTCGATCCTTTCTAAGGGCGATTCTGTCTACTTGAGTATAATCTCTTACCTCGGTAAAAGATTCTTCCCCGTTTTTTTCGTGGGTCTCTATCGCATATTCATTCTCGTCAAAAGTAATTGTCCATTTTCGAGTATCACGAGCCAAAAATTCTTCCTTAAATTGTCTCTTCCCGGTATAGAGATATAACAGCACGACAGCAAGTGTCAATAACAAGGTAATTCCACTCATTATTAACATAAATATTTGTTGGAAAACAAAATAAAGTACTATTCCCCCAACAAACAATATTCCAAGTAAAATTATTTCTTTTAGACCAAAATATCTTCTCAAATAATACCTGTTGCACAACAGGTAATCGTTTTTATTAATATCTACATCAGCAACATACATCTATTAGTTTAAAAGTGTTGGATAAACACCATTCTCCACATCTAATCCTGTAAGCGTCCATATCGAGGTGTCGAAACCCATGTTTATTCTCAAATAGGATCCGGCATTAATATCTTGATAAGTCAAAATGGTTACAGTGTTAAAATCAGAATAATCAATACCATTTCTTTCAACTGACTGCTCTTCGACACAATATACATTTTGAAATACATCGGAAGTGTTTGTGCTATGCCCGACAAAATTGTTTACATAAGCTGGATTAGTAGCATTTATAGGTCCTCCCTCTTCTGCAACTCTATTAGAAATACCCTCGACATCTCCAAAAGCTATGCAATTACCTATTAGCATTTCGTTTGATTGTCCAACCATTCCGCCCGCAAAAACAGGATAAAAAACACCAAGAACCCTAACCTCTTCCCCATCTGCATTTTCGTATGTTGTTTCCGAAGCATTTGCTATTACATTTCCATAAGATAAACAATGATTGATTGCTTTAAAAGAGATTCCTGAAACATCATTTTCTTCCACAGGATTGAATATTTGCCCGCTGAAATCCTCCCATCCAAAGTAGGGAATATCAGATACTGCCCTTCCTATTAGCCCTCCTGCGTATTCTGAAGCAAAAACATCACCCGAAGCATAACAATTATTTACCATACCCCCGGTTGCTATTTCGTAATCGAACTTATTAACCCCTATCAGTCCTCCTGCAGTCCTTCCCTTTACACCACCTGTTGCATAACTACGATTAATTATTCCAAGTGTATGATTGTATGCAGCTAAGCCACCAACAACCGAAGGATAAGACAATGAACCTTCGATAAATCCTGTAGCAGAAGATCTTTCTACCAAACCATTGTTATATCCAACCAATCCACCAGCACACTTTCCAAATATTGTTGTGATCGAATGGCAAGAAGTAATAGTCCCTCCGTATATGGCTTCAACCCCACTACTGCCTGCTACCCCATTACTGCCGACAACGCCTCCGCAGTAAATTTCAGTGGCATTTGAGTAAGAAATTATCGATCCCTCCGTAGAAACTCCGCTAACAGTTCCTCCGTTTTCAATCCTCCCGACAGCCCCTCCAAGAGACACTTTTGTCGAAGGTTTTGCTGTAACCCAAAAAGTATCTACAAATTTTCTTCTATATGTCATTTCGGAATTAATTATCTGCCCTTTAGCTGAAGAGTTGAGCAAAGTTCCCCCATCTAATTGACCAACTATTCCTCCAATCATAAAACGAGATTTTTCGCCTTCAAGAGTTATCTTGTAGTCAACTAAAGTAATATTTTTCACTTGACCAGTTACCCGCCCGAAGAGTCCAATGGGAAGTTCATTGAATTCCTCGTCTTCCTCAAGATCCTCAATAGTCATGTTATATATCGCATACCCATTTCCATCAAAGACCCCAGAGAAAGGAGTTACCCTATCTCCAATGGGAGTCCATACTCCGTATTGAGATAAATCCAAATCTCTATCTAATACATAGCTCCCCGTAAGGCCATCTTTCACATCCAATAATTGCTCCACATATTCGATTCTAATAGTTAGGTTAGAAATCCACTTCGCATAAATTGTTGTGTTTCTGGAAAAGGTATATGGAAATTTCAATTTGCTTCCTGAAACATCGGATGCCAAATACCATCCTTCAAAACGATATCCTACGTTGTAACTAGCACTGGGTGTCGGAACTTGAGAATCGTTTAAA
>Ga0209723_1001378_pt1 | contig 38066 bp, 24 predicted proteins | sample BiotimSIPDNA_2_FD_185750 | JGI IMG/M metagenome (GOLD analysis project Ga0209723, IMG submission 185750) | Anaerobic biogas reactor microbial communites from Washington, USA - Biogas_R2 time_0 SIP DNA (SPAdes) (version 2) | ecosystem: Engineered > Bioreactor > Anaerobic > Unclassified | place... | reverse complement strand
TCTATCCTCCATGGCCTCGTCCCGGCCCCAGCCGGGAAGGCGTCCTTTCGGACACACAACACTGTAGGATAGACCCGTTTTCATCGGATTTTCCAGCCTGCTAGCAATGCTGGCTTTTCAGTTTGAGTAATGATCGTGGGAATGGGCCGCTTCATAGACGGCCCGAATGAGGGGTTCTGTCATGAGGTGACACGGTGGAAGAACTCAAACGACAAGTCAATCGTGCCCGCCGCTGGTTGGGGTTGCAGCGATTCGTCCGGGCGCTTGGGTGGTGTTGCTTCGCGACCCTGCTGGTGGCCTTGGCCTTCGTCGTGGTCGACAAGTTTCGCCCCCTGGGAATCGAGGGCTGGATCTACGTGGTCGCCGCCCTCGGCCTTGGCGGTGTCTTGGCGGTTGTGATCGCCTACGTCCGCGGCCGGGGCGCGATCGATGCGGCCATCGAGATCGATCGCCGCTTCGGACTCAAGGAACGCGTTTCCAGCACGCTCGGTCTGTCCCCCGAAGAGCAGCAGACCGAAATCGGCCAGGCCTTGATCGCCGACGCCGCCCGGCGCGTGAAGAACATCGACGTGGGCGAGCATTTTCACTTGCAGCCCGGCCGTCAACTCCTGTTGCCGCTGCTTCCCCTGGTTGCCGCGGTCCTGGTCGTTTGGCTGGTCTCGCCGGCCGTGATCCAGGACGATCCGCAGGCCAATGCGGCCGCGGTGAAAAAGCAGGTGACGAATGCCGCCGGCAGTCTCAAGAACAAGCTGCTCGAACAGCGGAAGGAAGCGCAGAAAGCCGGCCTGAAGGACGCCGAGTCGCTCCTCAACCGACTCACCGAAGAAACAGAAGAACTCACCCGCAGCGACAGCGGGGACCGCAAGGATGCGCTGGTCAAACTCAACGACCTGAAACGCCAGATGGAGAACCGGCAGAAGCAGATCGGCGGGGCGGAAGAGATCCGCAAGAAACTCGATCAGTTGAACGCCGGCAGTCGCGGGCCGGCCGAGAACTTCATGAAGGCAATCTCCGACGGCGACCTTCGCAAAGCCATTGAAGAACTCGACAAACTCAAGAAAGACCTGGCCGACAACAAACTCTCCGAGGAAGACAAGGAGCAGTTGGCCAAGCAACTCAACGAGATGAAGAAGAAACTCGAGCAGGCTGTCCAGAATCACCAACAGCAGTGTCAGAACCTGCAGAACCAGATCAATCAGGCCAGACAGGCAGGCGAGGAGGGCGAAGCCGAGCGGCTCCAGGAGCAACTGAACCAGCTCATGCAGCAGAACGGCAACATGCAGCAGTTGCAGGACATGGCGAACAAGTTGGGCCAGTGCTCGCAGTGCATGCAGAATGGACAAATGCAGGATGCCGCCCAGATGCTCCAGCAAATGCAGAACGACTTGTCCGATCTGCAGCAGCAGATTGACGAGATGCAATTGCTCGACGGCGCCATGGATCAGATCTGCCAGGCTCGCGACCAGATGAATTGCGGCCAGTGTGGCGGGCAGGGGTGTGAAGCATGCCAGGGCGACGGCATGGGGATGGGAGAAGGCCAGGGCCGCGGCAACCGCCCTGAGGAAGAAACTCCGACCCGGTTCTACGACGACAAGGTGGATCAGAAGATCGGGCAGGGGCGAGCGGCAATTGAAGGCTATGTGGACGGCCCCAATATCGCAGGGCCAGTGCTCCAGCAGATCGAGGAGCAACTCGAGTCGGCCAAGTCGGAATCGGCCGACCCGCTCACGGAACAGCAGATGCCGCGGCAGCACCAGGAACAGACGCGGCAGTACTTCGAGACGTTTCGCACAGGCCAGTAGCAACGCCCAGTGCAATTCCCGCCTTCACCTGGCTGTCCACAATGCTGCGGTCAGGCCTGGTGCTCACCCTTTCCATCGGCGAGGCAGGGTGAAGGAATAGAGGCAGACGACCGCACCCGTCGAAATCAGGCTCCACGGCACCCAGTCAGGCGGCACGATGACCCTCTTGGCGCCGGGGCTGACTTTCGTTCCGTCCAGCAAACCGCCCTCGCTTACCACGGGCTGTTCATGAAGTTTCAGCGTGAACTTCTGGACACCGAGGCACTGGCTGCCCAGCAGCATCATGAAGAGCCCGATCGACAGAAAGAAGGACCGCCACATCGTTCACACCTCTTGCCAAGTTCCGCAGCGATTCGTCCGACGCGCTCTCATCGCGGAAGTCAATAGGCCTCTCTCTGGGCCTGCTGGCAGACCAGCCGAGTGCGTGCACCGGTGTCCGTGCGGCACTGGCCTCGACGAAGACCTCTTGATAGAGAATCGTCCTCTTGGATAGATAAACTGCACGATTCGGCCGCCTGCTCGCACAGCTTGCAGCGGCCCGGGGACAGGTTGCGTCGATTGCACCGAGGATGCCTGCGAGTTCCTCTTCACGATTGCACTTGCCATACGGAGGTTGCCGGCAGATCTCCACAATATGATCTGCGGCCCCCTTAGTGTGGCACTACAACCTCGCTGATCCGCAGACCTTCCGAATATGACAAACGTGCCGAACAACGTACCTCTTTCTGCAAACGACCCGAAGATATTGGAACTGGCGCCGAGCGCATCGTGAACCGAGCGGACCGGTTTGGCCGATGCAGGAAACACGGATCTCTCGCGGTTGTTCAAGTCTGCCTGAGTTCCTATAATGACCTGCTCCCAGGTCTTTACGACGATCGGTGCCGCAGTCCAGGCCATTCGAGGCCTCGTCGTTGATTGCCGCGAGTCCTTCCGATCATCCAGACCATGAGGTTTTGAAGCGTTGGCCAGTCGATCAAACACCTGTTCGGACACCGGCCATTCTGTGAGTGACCAGATTCGCCCACAAGATGAATTCGCCGAAACGCCGCCCTCGTTGAGAATCCTCATCGTGGGCGAGTTGGGTGAAGACTGCGTTCTTCCCGACGCATTCGCCAGCCCGTGGCAGATCGTCCACGCGCCCTCGCCCCTCGGCGCCCTGGATTACCTTTCTCGCGAATCCTTCGATGCCGTCTGCTTCACTTCCGATCATCTCAAGCAGGCCTACGAGTTGGGCAAGCTCCTGCAGAACGAGCAGATCCTGGAAGGCATGCCCGACGGCGTGGTCCTGCTCGACAGTGATAATGTGATCCTGTGGAGCAACGGGCAACTGTGCCGTTGGAGCAGCCGCGAATCGGTCATCGGCGAGAACTTCTACGTCGTCTTGAACAGTCCCGAAATCCTCGGCCCCGACTTCTGCCCCTTCCATACCGCGCTCGCCACCGGCACGGCCAGCAGTTCCACCCTTCGCAGCAGCGACCACCGTTATTTCCACGTGCACGCCGCCCCCGTCCGCAATGCCGGCGGCCCGGCGCGCCACTTGATTGTCACCGTTCGCGACGTAACGCTCGAAATGCTCCAGCAGCAGAAACTGGCTGCTATCCATCAGGCCGGCATGGAGTTGGCCGATCTGACGCCGGACGAACTGCTTCAGATGGCGGTGGAAGAGCGGATCGAACTCCTCAAGGCCAACATTCTGCATTTCACCAAGGACCTCCTCAACTTCGACGTCGTCGAGATCCGCCTGCTCGATCCGAGAACCGAACGGCTGGAGACCTTGCTCGCCTCGGGAATGGAACCGGAGGCGGAGAATCGCGTCCTCTACGCCCGGCCCCAGGGCAACGGGGTGACCGGCTTCGTCGCCGCAACCGGCAAGAGCTACCTGTGCGAGGATACAAGCGAGGACCCGCTCTATTTGAGCGGCGCCAAGGACGCCAAGAGCTCGCTGACCGTGCCGATCGTGTTGCACGACGAGGTCCTCGGCACCTTCAACGTCGAAAGCCCCGAGCCCCGGGCCTTCACCGAGAGCGATCTGCAATTCCTCGAGATTTTCACTCGGGATGTGGCGGCCGCCCTGAATACCCTCGAGTTGCTGGTCGCCGAAAAGGCCAGCACCGCCGCTGCCAGCGCCGAGGCAATCCACAGCGCCGTGGCCCTCCCCGTCGACGAAATCCTCCTCGATGCCGTCAACGTGATGGAAAAGTACATCGGCCACGAACCCGAAGTGGTCGAGCGATTGCAGCGCATCCTGCAGAACGCCCGCGATATCAAGCAGGTCATCCAGAAAGTCGGCCAGAAGATGACGCCTGCCCAGGCCCACCCCCAACCGCCGGAGACGCAACGACCGGCGCTGGTCGGACGGCGCGTGTTGCTGGTCGATGAAGACGTCACCGTGCAGCAGGCGGCCCACAACCTCCTCGAACGATTCGGCTGTGCCGTCGAAACGGCTCCCGACGGAAACCAGGCGATCTTCATGGTCCGCAACAGCGGCTACGACGTCGTGATCAGCGATATTCGCCTCCCCGATATGTCGGGCCACGACTTCATGCTCAAGCTCCGTGAGGTCTGGGACGTGGAACCGCTCCCCCTGATTCTCATGACGGGTTTCGGATACGATCCGGGGCACTCCATCGTGAAGGCTCGCCAGGCCGGTCTTCAGGCCGTCCTCTACAAGCCTTTCCGGGTCGATCAGTTGCTCAGCACGGTCGAACAGGTCCTCAACTCGCTGTGAACGGCACGCCAACCCCGGCCGCCCTTCGACGAAACGGGCTTGGGCCCCCGGCACTTACCTGATGCAGACTTTCCTCCTAGCCGCGATCCTCGCCTGGGCCCTGTTCGGCCATGCGGTTCTCTGCCTGGCCTTGATCAATCGCGTCCACGCCACGGCCATCCCGACCCGTATCGGCAAGCTGGTCTGGCTCTCCGCGGCCGTTATCGTCCCCGCCGTCCCGATCCTCTTCGCCTACTGGTTCTGGATCCGGACCGTCCATTCGGGAACCACCCTCACCTTCTCCACGGTCCCGCTCGCCGCCGTCCCCTACCTGGCAACCTGTTGGCTCGCCGCCTGCCTCGCCACCTTCCACTGGTGCCGGAAACACGTCGATCGTGCCAGGCCCGATTCGCTTCGTAGCGACAGACGCCGCACGCTCCGACTCCTGCAGAATCCGACGCCCCCCGATTCCGACGACCACGAACACCACTTTCTGGTCCGTCTTCCCGGCAACCAGATCCTGGAACTCGATGTTGCCGAACGCGCGATCGACCTGCCCGGCCTGCCCCAGGCCCTCGATCGCCTCACCATTCTCCACTTGTCCGATCTGCATTTCTCGGGCCGGGTGGCCAAGGCCTACTTCCAGGAAGCAGTCCAGATCTGTAACGAATTGGAACCGGATCTGGTTGCCGTTACCGGGGACTTGGTGGATCGCTCCGACTGCATCGGCTGGATCGCCGACACCTTGGGGAACCTGAAGAGCCGATACGGCCGTTTCTTCGTGCTGGGCAACCACGACGTCGAAACCGACGTCCCCTCCCTGCTCGCTCAAATGGCCGAAGCGGGCTTCGTCGACGTGGCCGGCCGGTGCATCGAAATCGAGGCGGGAAGGGAGAGGATCGTTCTGGGGGGCAACGTCCTCCCCTGGATCGCCCCGGCGGCGGACTTCGGAGAGGCGCCTTCCCCCTCGCGGTGCGGCGGCCCCATCCGAATCGCCCTCAGCCACAGCCCCGACCAATTCCCTTGGGCTCAACGCAACGAAGTGGACCTTCTTCTCGCCGGCCATCTGCACGGCGGCCAAATCCGACTCCCTCTGATTGGCCCGATCGTTGCTCCCAGTTGGCACGGTATCCGCTACTCTTCCGGTGTGTTCCACTCGCACCCCACCATCATGCACGTCAGCCGGGGCCTGTCCGGCGAAATTCCTCTGCGACTGAACTGCCGTCCCGAGGTGGCCAAACTCACCCTCCACGCCCACCCAGCCGACCGCCCCTCATAATCGTCAGCATCCCGATCACCGCGGCAAGCGTTGTCACAGGCAAATCCTCCTCCCTCGCCCGCCGCAGTTTCCACATAAGCTATGCTTCCACTGACGCGTCCTGCCGACGCGCAACATTTCGATCAGGTTGCTTCTGCTGCGCGCGTTAGCGTATGCCGTCGCTCGACACGGAATATCGAGTTACAGGTTATGAATCCCGCAACACACCCCGGCCGTCCCGCAGAGAACAAAGAAGCGAGCTTTGAGGAACTCAAGCAGCGCATCCACAGCAAGCTCGTCGACAAGCTCGACTTGTCGCGCATCGGCGACCTGGAAGGCGACAAACTCCGCCGCGAAATCCGCCTCGTGGTCGAGCACCTCTGCGACTCGGAAGGCACGCTGCTGAATCGCACCGAACGCGAGCGGCTCATCGACGAAGTGCTCGACGAGACGTTCGGCCTGGGGCCGCTCGAAGTCCTGCTCAAAGACCCCACGATCAGCGACATCCTCATCAACGGCCCGAAGAATATCTACTGCGAACGCCGCGGCAAGATGGAGAAGAGCAACGTCGTCTTTCGCAACAACGACCACTTGCTGCAGATCATCGACCGGATCATCTCCAAGGTGGGACGACGCGTGGACGAAACCTGCCCCATGGTCGATGCACGCATGCAGGACGGATCGCGATTCAACGCCATCATTCCCCCCCTGGCCCTCGACGGCGCGGCGGTCTCCATCCGCCGATTCGGCTCCAATCCGCTCAAGCTCGAAGACCTGCTGAATTTCAAGGCCTTCACGCCCGAAATGGTCATGCTCCTGGAGGGAGCCATCAAGGCCCGTCTCAATGTGGTGATCTCGGGAGGTACCGGTTCCGGTAAAACGACGCTGCTGAACACCCTTTCGAGTTTCATCGGCAACTCCGACCGAATCGTGACCATCGAAGACGCCGCCGAACTCCAACTGCAGCAGGACCACGTCGTCCGGCTCGAAACGCGGCCGCCGAACATCGAAGGCAAGGGAGCCATCACGGCCACCGACCTGGTCCGCAACTCCCTGCGTATGCGTCCGGAACGAATCATCATCGGCGAGTGCCGCGGACCGGAAACGCTCGACATGCTCCAGGCCATGAACACGGGCCACGAAGGGTCGATGACCACCCTGCACGCCAATACGCCGCGCGACGCCATCGCCCGTATGGAAACCATGATCATGATGGCCGGCTTCGACCTACCCCTCAAAGCCATGCGAACTCAGATCGCCAGCGCCGTCGACCTGGTCGTTCAGGCCAACCGCCTCCAGGGCGGACCGAGAAAAATCACGCATATCACCGAGGTGGTCGGCATGGAGCAGGACACCGTGGTCATGCAGGACATCTACAGCTACGAACCGGACGGAATTGACGAGAATGGGCGAACCTACGGGCGTTTCGTCGCCCACGGCATCCGCCCCACATTCATGCCCCGGCTTGAAGCGGCCGGCGTTCGCTTGCCTGCCAGCGCTTTCCGCCAACGTGTCATGCTGGAGGACTGACAAAACCATGATTATGATCTTCATTGCCGTCGCCACCTTCCTTGCCGTGTCGTGTCTGGTGGGAGCCGTCGCCTTTGCTCTCCGCGGCGAATCCAGCGCCCGGGTCGAGGACCGGCTCGAACAGTTCACCGGAAGGGGCTCCGCCAAAAAGAAAGAGAAAAAGGAGGAATCGAGCCTCCTTGCTCAGCCCCTCGACTCCGCCCCGAGTTTCGCCGACAAGCTCCTCAGCCGCTTCGGTGATTTCTCGAGGATCTTCGCCCAGGCCGACACCACCCTGACCTTGTCGCGGTTGCTGTTGATCTGCGGCGTCTTTGCCCTTTGCGGGGCCGGTATCGGAGCGGCATTGAGAGTCCACATTGGCCTGCTTCCGCTCCTAGCGATGTTCATGGCCGGTATGCCCTTCCTCTGGCTGTTCTGGCGCCGTTCCCGGCGTCTCAAGGCTTTTGGCGCTCAGCTTCCGGACGCCATGGAATTGGTCGCCCGCGCCCTCCGGGCAGGGCAAAGCCTGCCGGCAGGATTCCAGATGGTCTCCACCGAAATGAGCGACCCGATCAGCAAGGAATTCGGAAGGGTGTTCGAAGAGCAGAACCTCGGATGCTCCATGGAGGAGTCGTTGAGGTCGCTGGCCGAGAGAATCCCCAACACCGACCTCAAGTTCTTCGTGACGGCCGTCGTCCTGCAACGGCAGACGGGCGGCGACCTGGCCGAAATCCTCGACAAGATCGGACACCTGATTCGCGAACGATTCCAGATCTGGGGCCAGATTCAGGCTCTGACCGGAGAAGGACGCCTCTCCGGCATTATCCTCATGGCCCTCCCCTTCCTGCTGTTCCTCGTGGTCTATTACCTCAACCCCAAGTACGTCATGCTCTTGTTCGAGGATGAAATGGGCAGAAAGATGCTCGCGATAGCCCTGTTCATGCAGGTCCTCGGGGCGCTGTGCATTCGCAAAATCGTCAACATCAAGGTATGAGGATGCAGCCATGACGCTCCTGGCCATATCGCTCAGCATCACCGACCTGTTCCCCTTCGCCGTGTTCGGCATGTGCGCCGCAGTTGCCTGGTGGGTGATGAATCTCGTCGCCGCCGATAAATCGCGAGCGGTCGAACGGCTCGACGAACTGAAAAACCCGCGATCGCGGGGTGGGCTCGCTCCTGAGTCGCAGGGGGCCGGCGAACGCATGACCCGCGCCCTGGAGAAAGCCAGTCCGGCCCTCGCCAAACCCCTTCAGCCCAAAACCGAAATGGAACTCGGCAAACTGCGCAGCCGCCTGACGGCCGCCGGATTCCGAGGTGAGACGGCCGGAAGCGTCTTCCTCGGCCTGAAGTTCGCCGGCCTGTTGTTCGGTTTGTTCCTGGGCGGGGGGACCATCCTCGGCCTGGGCGGCGTGAGCCAGAAGACCCTCATGGGGGCCGTGGCCTGCGCCGGCCTCTTCTTCTACCTGCCCGATATCGTCGTCGGGTTCATTGCCAGGTCGAGAAAGAGCGGGATCTTCCTGGGCCTTCCCGATGCTCTCGACCTCATGGTCGTCTGCGTCGAGGCGGGGCTCGGGCTCGATCAGGCCATGCGCAAAGTCGCCGAAGAAATGGAGAACTCCTACCCCATCATCGCCGAGGAGTTCGGAATCGCCAACTTCCAACTGCAGATGGGCCGGTCGCGCTCCGACGTGCTTCACGAGCTGGGGGCCCGTACCGGCGTGTCCGACCTCCGCTCCCTGGCCGCCGTGCTGATTCAAGCCGACAAGTTCGGCTCCAGCGTCGCCCAGGCACTCCGCGTCCAGAGCGACTCGATGCGAACGCGACGCCGTCAACTGGCGGAGGAAAAAGCCGCCAAGACGGCCGTGAAGCTGATCATCCCCCTGGTCATGTTCATCTTCCCAGGCATCTTCGTCGTGCTGGTCGGCCCCGCCGCCGTTCAGATGGTCCGCCAGTTCTTCCCGCTGCTCAAGAGCGGGAAACTCTGAAAACCGGCCCAAATGCCGCGATTCCGCAACTACCGTCCGAACACCAAGGCGTCAGGACGCACGCCCTATTCGGGGAACAGTCTGGTCGATAGATACCGTTCGCCCAGATCGGGGAGAATGACCACGATCAGTTTGCCGCGGTTCTCCTCCCGCCGGGCCACCTCCAATGCCGCCCAAGCGGCCGCGCCGCAACTGATGCCGCACATCAGCCCTTCACGCTTGGCGAGCTGCCTCGCCGTCTCCATGGCGTCCTCGTCCTGAACGCGAACCACGTCGTCGATGACGTCGACGTTCAACACGTCGGGAATGAAGCCCGCCCCGATCCCCTGAATCGTGTGCTTGCCGGGCTTCAACTCCTGGCCGGCCTTACGCTGGGTGATCACCGGACTGTTGGCCGGCTCGACGGCAATCACCTGGACACTCGGCTTCCGCTCCTTGAGCACCTCTCCAACGCCCGTGATCGTGCCCCCAGTCCCTACACCGGCGACGAAAATGTCGACCTTCCCCTCCGTGTCTCGCCAAATCTCCTCGGCCGTCGTCTCCCGATGAACCTGAGCGTTGGCCGGGTTCTTGAATTGCTGGGGCATGAAGTAGTTGGGATGCTCCGCCACCAACTCTTCCGCCTTGCGAACCGCGCCGGGCATCCCCTCCGCGGCCGGAGTCAACACCAACTCGGCCCCCAACGCCTTCAGCATGCGGCGTCGCTCCAGGCTCATGCTTTCGGGCATCGTGACCGTCAAGCGGTAACCTCGAGCGGCACAAACGTAGGCCAGGCCAATCCCCGTGTTCCCGCTGGTCGGCTCGATGATGACCGTGTCGTCGCTGATCTTCCCGTCCCGCTCGGCGGCGTCGATCATGGCCCGTGCGATGCGATCCTTCACGCTCCACAGCGGGTTCATGTTCTCGACCTTGCCCACAACCGTCGCCACGCATCCCTCAGCCATTCGCCGGAGCTTGACGAGCGGAGTGTTCCCGATGCACGCGGTAATATCGCTGTAAATCCCCCGGCCTGAATGGTCGCTCATAGTAGGTCCCCTGTTCTTCGTGTCCATCCCACCTGGTTGCGATGGGTTCGTCGCTCAGAAACTAATCATAACCATGTTTGCAAAGATAGTCAACTACTGTATCGATCGGCAAGTATTCGCCGGATCTTGAACGGGCCCCCTGTCCCCGCGAGCTGTGTAGTTATCCCGGGCATTATAGCCGACGAGACACCCTGCCACCGCGTGGGTACCATGTCCTTTGAACAGACCAGAGAACTGCCGTGATAAAAGTGAGACGCCTTCCTGCTTGACAGCCCTCCCGAATCGGCTAGAATCATTGTCAGTCAGTTGGTCTGACTTAGTGGAGGTGCCCATGGCGCGGTTGGTTCAAAACGTGACAAAAGGGGAACTCGGGGTCCTGAATGCGCTCTGGGACAAGGGCCCCACAACGATTCGCGAAGTGACCGACGCTGTCTACGCCGACGGAACGATCGCCCAATACGCAACCGTGCAGAAGTTGCTCGAGCGGCTCGAAGAAAAAGGATACGTCCGACGCGATCGGAGTAACCGTGCCCATGTCTTCCAGGCAATCATCGGTCGCGATGAGTTGATCGGCTGGGAAATCCAAGAGTTGGCCAACGGTCTCAGCGGTGGATCGATTGCGTCACTATTTGCCGAATTGGTGAAACCCGTGCAGTTGACCAGCATGGAACGCGCGTCCCTGCAAAACCTGGTGGCCGAACTGGAACGCCAGCGGAATACGATCGAACGTGCCGAAGCAGCCGGCGACTCTGACTGATCTCAGTCAGCCTGGTTGAATTGGAAAACGTCGAGGGAGTGTGGGATGCTTGAGATCGGCTTGAGCAATGCCTTCGTGGCTGCGTTGTTGGCGGCGGTTGTAATTGCCTTCTCTCTGCGCAAGTGCCACCCGGCGTTGATCCACCTGAGTTGCCTCCTGGTGTTCATCAAGCTGCTCACGCCGCCGCTAGTGTTCCTACCCTTGCCGTTCGCTGGACGCGCAGTGAACGCAGTATCGGCCCCGAACACGCTTCTCTCGACCTGCCAACCGCCGGAGACGCAGCCGTCCCACGATCGCCACGAGACCTTCTCGGTTCCAGACGATTTGGCGTCGACTGATGCCGGTTCAGACGATGGGCAGTTCTCCGACGCAGATCCCGCCGAGCGCCCCGTCACCGAGCAGAGCGGGGTAGAGTCCTCTTCCAGGCAAACGCACGCCTTGACCCGTGGTGACGCAGGTGCCGAGAAGACCCTGGAACCGCCGGTATCGGACGCCGCTCTTGAACTTGGGCTTTCTGCAATTGATAGGCCGAACCCCCTTGAAATGCCTTCGTTCCGCACGGTCGTTGCCGGCCTGTGGCTCGGTGGATCTCTGGTCTGGTTCAGCCTGGCGATCACCCGGGCGTGGCAAATCCGTCGGCTGATCGCCTACGCGAGGCCGGTATCGGAGGAACTGCATGACGAATTGAGGACGCTTTGCCGGCGCTTGGGACTGGCACGGTGTCCGGAATTCCTGATCGTCTCTGGCGCCGTCTCGCCGATGGTTTGGGCGGTCGGGTGTCGGCCGCGGATCCTGATGTCGTCTGCGCTGCTCGAGCGCCTGGCACCGGAAGAGCGCCGGACCGTTGTGGCTCACGAGTTGGCCCACATCAAGCGGCGCGACACCTGGGTGCGGTTCGTTGAATTCGCGGCGTCAGGGCTCTACTGGTGGTTTCCGGTTGTTTGGTGGGTGCGCGGTCGACTTCGGCGCGCCGAAGAGGAATGTTGCGACGCCTGGGTCACCTCTTCCTTGCCGGGTTCGTATCGCGATTATGCTTCAGCATTGCTGAAAACGCTCGAACTCCTTGGCGATCCTTCGATGCGTCGCCCGGTGCTTCAGGCGTTTGGCAGCGGGGTGGGCGGTTTTCAAATAATGGAAAGGAGATTGACGATGATCTATCAGCGCGAGAAACCGTTGCAACTCGGTCGATTCGGATTTGCCGGCTTGGCCCTCCTATCGGCGATTTCCCTGCCCCTGGCTTTCGGCCAGACGCCGCCGTCGCCATCCGAGAGTCCTCCCGCGCCCGAAGCCGAAAAGACACAGGTCTCGGAAGCTGCATCTGCCGACGTAGCGGCGGCGGACTCCGCCGAACCGAAGGCGGAGGACGCGTTTCGTCTGTTCGATCCGTTTGACGAGAAGTTCGCCTTGACATGGAAGCAGATTCGCCCGGATCCGTCGCATTTCTCGCTCGAAAAGAACCCGGGCTGCCTGACCATCGCCACTCAGCCCGGGAGCATTTACGGCGACGAAATGAAGGATGGACCGGGGGTGCGCACCAGGAACATGTTCCTGGTCCCCAACCCGGCGGCGAAAGGGGGCGATTTTGTCGCAACGCTATGCCTCGTCGGTTTCCGACCGCAGGTTCCGTACCAACAGGCGGGGCTCCTGGTCTACGACGATGACGACAACTACCTCAAGTGGGTCCTGGAACATGCCCGCAATGCTCCGTCCTTCACGATGATGAAGGAGACGGCTCGCGAAAACATCGGCGACTGGAACAGCATCGGGGATGCGGCCGATTCAGATCGCGTCTGGCTGCGGATCACCAAGTGCGGCAAACTCTATCAATACTCCGCCAGTACGGACGGCGACCAGTTCAGGCTCATCGGCCGGAAGGAGTGGGGCAACGGCTCGCCCCAGTTGGTCGGGATCATCGTGAAGAGCTCGCGGGCGACCGAAGAGATCGACGCGGTGATCGAGAGTTTTGAAATTCGCTCTCCCATGCCCGACGAACTGAACAGGGCCGCCCTGGCCGCCCTCGGGGAACTGCAAGGAATGTGGGACGTCACCCTGATGCAAGCCGAGGGCAAGAAGCCGGAGAAGATTCGGCCCGCTCGCTTTGCCTTCGCAGAGACGGAGGTTGTGGTTACGGAGATCGGCAGGCCCGTGACGATCCCGTACCGCATGGAAGTGCATGACGGGGTGAATGAACTGTTCATGGAATCCCGAGTCTTCGGCGAAGGTTCGCGCATGTTCTTTCGCCTGGAAGGCGACGCGCTTTCCATCTGCCTTCCCGGCGGCGACAGGTTACCCGAGCCCGATGATTGGGACGCGGAGGCCGGCAAGGGGCTTTTGCTCGTTCAGCTTCGACGGACGCCCGCGGAGGTGGTGGCTGGCATACGGCGGTCCACCGGATCGCGCCAGAAGTGCTTCTATCGAATCGACAGCGATCAGGATGGCGGCTTCACGTTGGCGGAATTCCAGGCCGATTGGCCCACGCCCGAGGGCAAGAAGCGCGCCGTTGAGATCTTTGAAAAGCTCGATCGCAACGAGAATGAACGCATCGAATACAGCGAATTCTCCACGCGAACCAAGTACGCCGAGTTCGGGCTTTCTGACTACGACCTCGACGGCCGGATCTCGGTCGAGGAGTTCAGCGTGAGCGAGATGCCCGACGCTCCTGCCTCCCACGTCGAGAAAGTCTTCGCCGTGCTGGACCAGAACAACGACGACGCCCTTTCCTACGAGGAGTACGCCCTGCGAAACGACGAATCCTGGTTCGTGAAGCTGGACGTCGACGAAGACGGGCAGATGTCGCTGGCCGAATACTCGGCTCGAAACACGCGGCTGGTCAACAACGGAACCGTTCGGCAGATCTTCGCGGCCATGGATCGCGACGGCAGCGGGGCGCTCAGCCTGGAGGAGTTCTCGAGCAAGCCGGTCGAGACCGTTTTCGGCATGCTCGACGAGGACGCCAGCGGCGAACTCCAAATGCACGAGTTCTTGTTCTGGAAGAAAACCCCTGCTGATATCGCCAAGGGCAAGGCCGAATTCGCCGAGCGCGACGCCGACAAGAACGGCGGGCTTTCCTTCCGGGAGTATAGCTACCGTGCCGACGACGCACCGTTCTGGAACGCCGACAGCAACGGCAACGGCCGACTCAGCCGGAATGAGTTCGAACACAGCGAACTGGGACGCACCGTAACCGATGACGCCCTCGTGTTCCGAACCCTCGATCGCGACCGCGACAACAGTATCTCGCTCACCGAGTTTCGCGAGCATGATACCGCGAGTGGAGCGGCAGCGAAGGAACTCTGACACGGAACCTCGTGAGATTCCCGGAGAAAGGTGACCGTCGCGTTTCTCCGGGAATCCGCCCGGCGCTATGGCTTGCCCTCGTCGAGCACCGCCTTGGCGTGCCTCGCAAAATGGCCGCGAAGGTCCTTGGTGTACTCGCTCAGAATCTGCCGGCCCATGTTCCCATAGTCGCCGCAGCGGAACAGGGCTCTCGCCAACGCCAGTTCGCGGAGCGAGTCGCGCCGTGCCTGCACCGCGTTCGTTCCGCCGGGACTCATCTGATCGGCCCTGCGGGCGTCCTCCACGGTGTAGATCACATACCCCGACATGTTCGGCTTCGTGAGCAGCTCAGCCAACGGCTGGGCTCCCTGACGATCCCCGATCAGTTCGATCGCCAACCCGACTGCGCGATGGTGCGAGAATTCACTCTCGGCCGTCAGCAGCTTGGCCTTCTCGACAATGACGCCGATTGCCCGCGGATTGCCCGCCCGTCCCAAGGCCACGATCAGCCTGTCCAGCGGGCTGAGGGCCGATCCAAACTGGCCCATGCCCCGGTAATTCCATCCTTCATCCCAGGTTTCGTGGGCTCGCACCGCGTCCATCAGCACGTCGAGTCCGGAATCGTCCCCCAACACCGCCAACGCATGAGCGTAGACCAGCTTGTCTTCGCCGCCGGCCGACTGAAAGGCTTCCTTCAGGAGAGGCAAGGCAACTTCCGGCCGGGCCAGAATGACCGAGGCGCCCTCCGGCTCGCCGGGCAGGCTCTTGACCGCCGCCGCAACCTTCTCTTCCGGGATGGGATAGGAGTCCTTCTGCTCGAGAATCTCCTGGGGAAGAATGCCAACTTCAATGAGATGCTGCTGAAGTTTGCGAACGTCCAGCTCGCGCAGCTTGACTCCGGCCCGCGAGGCCAGGGCCGCGGCCGCTCCCAACGCATAGCCCTGGTTCTGCAAGTCCGGCTGCATGCGGGTGAGCGGCACCGCATCGCGGTCCACGCTCATTCCCAGTCCGCCCACGAGGATCCCCTCCAGTCCCTTGGGCAGGCAGCAGCGGTAGGGCACGTTCACATAAACGCCGACCTTTTCCGGGTGGTTCAGTTCCAGGTAAGGATCGACCGTGTAGCCGTGGGTGTCGAAGTTGCTGTAGGCGATCTGGATCGTATCCGGATAAGTTCGCAGGTTGAACTGGTCCAGAATGGTCATGTTGAAGTCGCCCACGATTCGGCGGCGCTCCCGGGTATCGATCAGCTTCCCGTGATCGAAGGCATCGGCGTACTTGTCCTTCGAGTAGACGAACATGTGCCACACGTCGACCATATCGGTCTCGTCGGTGATGGTGAAGTCGGTGTTGTTGTAGGTTCCCCCGAGACGGGTGCCCGGCAGCCCGGTACCCTGCATGGCCAGTTCGCGGGCGTCGGTGTAGTTCACTTCCGCCCCGGCGGCCGCCGCGATGTCGGAGTTGCCCGTCGTGTCGATGACCACGTCGGCCAGCACGACTCCCCGGCCCCAGGTGGAGGCAACCACGACCCCCTTGACCCGCTTCCCGTCCACAACGGCGCCGCATCCGACCGTGCCGAACCAGACGTCGGCCCCGGCGTCGAGAAGCTGCCGGCGCCACCATTCCATTCTCTGTTGAGGAATCCAGGTCTTCTTGCCCTCTTCGACGGTGGCGCTGAACCCGATGCGGTTTCCCCAGTAATAGTTGGAAATGGCGCCAGTGGTTCCCACGCCGCCCAGCTCGTGGAGATATTCGACCACCAGCGTTCTGGCCCCTTGGCGAGCCGCTCCGATCCCGGCCGGTGCGCCCGTGGTCCCTCCCCCTATCACAACAACGTCATAGCGAGCCAACACCGGCAGGGAACCTGCCGGTTGAGGCACCGTGGCAAGCCCTTCGTCCACCGGACGCGTACCGGCCAGCAACTCGGCCACATCGCCTTGCTGCGCCTCTTGGGAGGCACGCCCTGTCCGCACCGCAACACCTTCGGGCCGTGCTGTCCTGGCTGCCTCCGCCGCGGCCGCCTTGCCGATTCGACTCCCCATCTCCAACAGGTGAACGGGCCGCAGGAGTCGCTCGGCCTGCTCCCGCGAAATCTGGGCGCAGCCGCCCAACACGTAAACCCCGTCAATCTCCGCGGGCCGGAACGAATCGATCGCTAGAGAGGCGACGTCCGTCCAGGACCCTTCCCCCGCCTCGCGGGCCACCACGGGATCGGTCGGCACATGGAACAGGTCGTCCGACGTGTACTGCTGCTCCGGATGGTAAGTCAACGTGCGGGCCGCTTGATCGGCCGCCGCCCACGCGGCCGGACTGTCGTCGGCCATCGGGAGTTGAATGGTGTATTCAATCAGCGCAAACTCGCCGCTAGACGTGTTCGCCCGGTTGGGATAAGGGCCGCGATAGGGAACGCCTACCATGCGGGCTGTCATGTTCTCCGCCTCGCACGGCTCGCCGCCCACAACCACTCGCCGAAACGTGTGCGTTCCCGCCTGGAACGGCTGAAACTTGGCCCCAGCCATTCGGGCCACGTGGGCCCGGTCGGTCGCGTCGATGATCGTCTTGGCCAGCACGGCCTGACGCCCCGCACGGTTCGACATCACGAAACCGCCGATCCGACCCGATTTGTCCACCAGGACCTCGGTGGGCTGGCATCCGTAAAGGTACTTCACGCCGGCCGCCAGCAACGCGTTGTCGAGGGTCCGCTTCACGTGCATCGGACGCGGTGGTCGGGGAGCCGACGATTCGACCTTCTTCGAAGACGCGGGCCCCACAACCTCGATCTCGCCCAACAACACGCGCGACTCGGTCTCCGGCTTGTGGACGTCGAGTTTGACGTAGCGAGCCGGGCGCCCCACTTCCACGGCGATGATCGATACCTCATCCCCCGACGTTCGATCGGCCGAGCCAACGGCTGTCCAGGTCTGCTTGTCGTCGGACACCGAAACGTCCACGCGGCTTACCACGAAGTTGCCGGGCGCCTGGCCCGAACCGCGATAGTAGGCCATCAGCCGAGCTTCCCTCACCTCCTTGACCTCGCCCAGATCGACCGTCAGCGTCACGTCGCCGTCGTACTGAACGCTCTCCGACGAGGCGTTGCCCCACTTGCCGTCGTGCAACAGCCCGGGAGGAGTGGTGTCCTTGTGTGCGGCTGCCGGCGGCAGACTCGCTTCGTAGGTGAAATCGACGGCGTCCGGGTGCGCGCCAAGCTCGTTCTTGACGGGATCGTCGTAGAGCTGCTCGGCAAGCGGTCCGGCGGGCTTCTCACCCTCTTCCAGCCAGAGCCGAAGCATCCCGGCCATATCCTCGCCGAGATAAGGTCGCGGGGCCGCCAGAAAAACGCTCGCCCCCGAGCCGGCAGCCTCCACCGCCGCAGAAACGGCCCCCACGCCTCCGCCAATCACGGCCACGTCGACCTCGTAAGCCACGGGCACCTCCCGAGCCGACTGATCGATCGACTCCGATTGGGCCGGTGTTGCCAGGCTGAATCCCAAGGCAATAGCAACGGCCAAGGTGGTAAGACGGTTTCCGGTGCGCAGCATGTCTGCTATCTCCTTCGTTGGATGGTTGACCGACGATCCTAGCCCCGACTATGCATGAACTTCACGTGCGGTTCGAGCGTCATTCCCGCGAAGGCGGGAGACCGGGCTAGCTTTCGATTGTGGCCTTCCCCGGCGGGCAAAGCAACTCCGGAGCGAGAATTCCGAACTGACACAGCGCTAATCGTGCGAGCCGATGTCCCGAGTGAAGGCCTCCTGAATCAGCCGGTCCTCCTCGCGCTCGTGCTCCCTCAGTTCGGCCCGAAAGGCCGCGAAACGCTCGACCGTCTGCTCCCACCACAAATCCGGCTCGGTTTCCGGATCGGCCGCGCCGGCCAGCATCCGCGATCTCTTGGTCATCTTGGGATGCTGGACCATCAACGCGTTGGCACGCTCAAACAATCGCGGAGCCTCGTAGAGGGCTTCCGCGAAGTAGCCGCCCGCCTCCTCCGACTGAAAATGCTTGGTAAGCTGGTGCCCCAACTGACCCAGGAGATCGACGACCTCGTTGATGGGACCCGATCGCTCCGCCAATGCCGAATCGATCTGTTCCAGAAGACTTGTTAGTTGCCGGTGTTCCTCCCGGATCTTCTGGAACCTATCGAGGTCGGTTGAGTCTGAAGTCATCGGCAAGTCCTTGCGGGTGGCATTGATCGATCAGGAAACAGAGCGCCAACAGGCGCAGTCAGTATACGCGACCACGACACTCAAGTCACCCCGGCACTCTTGTAAGTTCTTTGAAAAATTGGAGTTACGGCGTGTCGGCCTCTTCCTGAATCTTGCCCGAAACCCCCGAATCGGCGTCTGGTCCACCGGTTGGAACTGTCGCACGCCGCTGAAGCGGGCGGTCCACGACCACCGAATCGATCAACTCAAACACCATCCCATAGATCTTCAACTCCGCCGGTCCCGGCTCCGCGGTCCACATGCCGCCCATGTTCGAGTTGTTCATCAGCGAACCGAATCCGATCGCAGTGACCGTGCCGTCGCCGTGTCGAACCTTGGCGGCAACCGGCGCGTCGCCCACCCACATGAACGGTTCGCCACCCTCGATTTGACACGCCAGTCCCGCCGAGACCCCAGGCCAGTCGGAATCTGCCGTACGCACCATGCCCTGGGCGGGGCTCGCGTGATTGACCGACATTCCAAACGGCCAGAGCAGGCTGTTCGCGGTCGTGCCTTGACTGTCGGGTGAGTCGATCACCAGCAGCTTGCCGCCTATCGACACCCAGCCGACGAGCTGAAGGCGGTAGCCCTCGGGCACCGATTCCGTCGGTGAAATGACGACAAGCACATCTCCAGAAAACGCCTCGACCCCGTCGGCTCGCACCGTGTAATGGCCCAAACGCGGAATCCACTGCTCCAACAACCCGTAGCCGTTCGGCTCTTTTGTGAATCCTCCTTCCGAAAGCGGAACACGAGACACCGTCCGGTCGATCACCACGCGGACGAGCGGCCTCTCGCATTCCGGCTGTCCCCCCTGTTGCCAGGCGGCAATCGCGTCGGTCGAAACCAGATAACCGAGCATGGCACAGGAAAACCACACGAGCCAGGCACCCTGGCTGCGGGGGAAACGAGTTGCACCGAGCCAAACCAGCAGCGCCACAACACCGACGCCTGCAACTCGAAGAAGACCTCGCAATGCCGCCGAATCGAACAGGCTGCGGCAGTTCAACCATGAGAGCATATCCAGCATCATTTCGGCCTTGCCCGGCTCAAACGTGCTGAAATTCGAGAAGATCGTCGAGTCGGTGAAGGCCAGCACACGCCCCTTGCCGTACCGCGTCTCCCAGAGCTGAATATAGGCCCCGTAACGCATCTCCGGTCGGTAGTATGCCTCGGGGAAATAATTGTCCATGTTGTAGTCGGCCCCCAGGCTCCACAGCCCGGTGTTCCAGACGGCCGCACGCCCCCAACTCCCTCCCGGATCGATCGAACACGATCCGGCATAGCGGATATACGGAACGTTGCGCACCGCCGGATGCGGAAAACGCTCCGGCGCCACGTGCTGGACATAGGGGTCGTCCACCGCAAACAAGTTGTCCGGCCGAAACTTGAATCCCATCGGCACCGCAATCTGATTCAGGCAACTCCCCGTACGCATGAAGTCGGTGTGCTCTCCGACTAACAACAGCCCGCCGCCGCGCTCGACGAATCGCAGAATCGCGCCGACTTCGTCCGGCGAGTAGGGCTCGGTCGGAGTCTTGATCACCAGCACGTCGCAATCGGCAAGCCGGGCCGTGTCGATCTTCTCATCGTCCTGCAATCGCGACACGTCGAAATACTGCTCGCAGTATCGGTAGATCGCCGTGTAGCTGTACGACGGATCGTGGCCGAACGACTCGGTGTCATAGGCCCGGTCCGTGGGCTCCCAATCGGAGTGACGTTCCACGAACACCACCCGCCCGCCTCGGGGGCTCCCGACCGGATCGATCACCAGCAGCGTGGTCGCCAGTCCCACCGCCACAACCGCAGCAGCCGCAGCAACAACTCGTTTCCGCGTCTCCGCCGAGCACAACGGCTGCTCGTCTTCCTCCGGTTCCGCTTCGGCCTGTTCGCGCCGCACCCACCAGGCCAGGCTCACCACGGCGCCGAGGCCGACGATCGTCAAGACCCAAGGGCTGAAGAATTGGTTCATGACCGTCAGCTTCAGGTCTTCCGGGGCCCGCATCTCGCGGTGAAGAAACAGGCCGAGAAGCAATCCGAGTCGAACCGGAATCCATATCGCAAAGGCCAAGACGAGCCATCCGATCCTGCCCAGCCACCGGCGGAACTCGCGACTGCGATCCTCCCACCCCCACAGGCAGACCAGAACCGCCGCTCCGCCGAATAGTGCCGCCGTCACCGGATCCAACACCAGCTCCCAAGTCGCGCCGAGACGCTGCGGACCCGACGTCGAGAAGATCGCCACGTTCGTCCCGTCGGCCGATGCGTCGGCGCCGACCAGCTTCGCCGACATGGCGACAAGCAACGGACCGGGCCAGGGCAGGTCGTGGCAGCGGGCGGTCAACAGCGCGTAGCCCCGCAGTGCGAGCGCCTGGCCGCCGAGGACTAGAGCAGAACGTACCATCCCCCAGCCCGCCGCAATAATCCACTGTGAGACGTTCCCGAGCGCCAGCGGCGTCAATCCCAGAACAAGAAGGAGCGGGACAGCCCGATAGGGCCACGACACGATCCACAGGGCGGGCAAGGCCGCCGCGATCGCCAGCAAGGCGTTGACGCGGCAAGGAATCCGCCGCGGGCGCTCCGCCGACAACGCAATCCCGGCAAGCAGCAAGACCGACCAAAGCCAACCACTAGCGCCGCTGTAGTAGCCCAACCCCCACATCCAGGAAGCCCCGAGCAGGGCCACGGCGATCCAGATTCGCATCATGGCTGCACCTCCTCGCCGTCCGCCTGTGCGGTGCCCGGCTTTGCCCCCCAGCGACCCCAGTCGAAAGGCGGCGGCTGCCAGGGTTCCCGCCCCGGCAACTGCCCAATCAGCCACCGCCAGAATTGAGCGTTCAAGTGATCGTCGGCAAGAGACCCGCCGTCCTGGTTCTCCAGCGTCTTGTTCATCGCAAAACCGGTGTCGCCGATCAGCACGGCTACCCCTTTCCCGGCATCCGATCGGGCAACCACCGGGGCCGGAACCACTCGCCCCGGCACTTCCGCCGAGACGACCGATTGCGGCCGGTATTCCCGTTCAACTCCACTCAGCGGCCAGGCACTGTGAAACAGAACCGGCGCAAGCGAACTCTGATCGTCGGGATAGGGGCGGTAAACGCACCCCAGCGGAACCGCGTCGCCTCGGCCCGAACCGGGCCGATGATAGACCAACGGAACGCCGAGGCCAAACTGGTTCATCACCTGGTTGGTCTTGCGCCCCTCCGGCGCGCCCGCCATGGCAATCAGGGCGCCCCCGTCTTCGACAAACCGCTTGATTCGCCTTCGTTCGAGCAAGGTGAATTGGCGAACCGGCGCAATCGACACCACCACGCTCGCTCGGCTCAACTGCTCAGAAGATAGATCATCCGCCGCCAGGACCAGGAAACCGTTGCGCATCAGAGTCAGCGCCAAACCGTCGATGCCGTTGGCGTTCCACGGCGTTTCGGCGTAGGCCTCCAAGTGGGATGCATCCAGATACGCCAGATTGTTCGGCGTGCGGCCTCGCCCGTCCGGCAGGACCTCCCATGAGCGACAACTCCATTCCGTCGACAACCAGGTCGCCAGGAGCAAAGCCACCACCAACGCCGCCAACACTTCCCCGCGTTCCACCCGTGCCAACAGGACCACCATGGCGCCGGCAAGCACGATCGCGATCAGTTGACGCCACCAAGCCTGGGGCGAACCGCCATGCCGAGCCAGGTAGGCCAACAGGCGGCCCGTGAACCGATAGGCCCGCACGTTTCCCTGATTGGTCAAGCACCCGTTGTCGCCCAGCACAATCACTCGACCCGATCCCACCCGCCGTTCCGCGGCCAGAACCAGGTCTCCCAAACGCTCTCGCGGTTCCCAACGTGCCCTTCCGGTCAGAAAGAAATCGCTCCCCGGGTCGCTCCATCCCCAACGCCCCACCAGAATCGGCGACGCCCGCCAGGGCAACTGAACCGATGCCGCTGCCGTCATGCCGAACCTGTCTCGTTCGTCGCCTAGCCCGATCGCCGCCGGATGGGCCGCACGTAGCATCCCGTGACGCCACGCCTCGTTCTGACTCACGGCCGTGTCGAAACGCACCGGCATCCCCAGCGGTTCCAACACCTCGTTGTACGAACTGGCCGAATTCGAATCCTGCAGCCGGGGTCCCGCCGCAACCAACAAGGAACCGCCTCGCCGCACGTACTCCTGAACACGCAACAGCACCTCGTCCGGCCAAGCCTGATTGGGATGGATCAGAATCAGCACGTCGGCGCCCGAAAGATCCTCTTGGCTCAAGTCTGACGACCGCTGGAACCGCCCGCCCAGACTCTCCACAAAAACCGGCAACATGCCAAAACGGCCCGACGAATCGGCGCCGTAACGATCGTGCACGGGAACGTCCCAGTCAAGGTAACCTCGATCGTAGGCCAGCACGGTCTTGTCGCTCAGATCGCTCTTGCCCAGCGAGAGCACGCACACCAGGGGCAACATCGCAGCCACAGCCACCGGAGCCCAGGGGCGCCAATCGAAGGTGCCGGCGTCCTGCTTGCCCTCGGCAGCAGGCGTCTCGGCGCGATACTTCGCCAGGCCAAGCATGGCACTGGCAACGCCCAGGTGCCACACCACCGCAAGCACGGGCAGATTCCAGGGCAACAGAGTCCTCGCGGCATCGCCCCAGGCCCAGTCGGGCGGCACATAGGGCTCGGGGGGCGGCGCCGGGGGCGCCGGGGGCAACACGCTCGCCAGATCAACGGCCAACGAAAGGAACAAGAGGTATACCGCCTGCCCGATCGCAATCGCCGACCCGGTCAGCAGCACAGCCCGCACTCGCGGCCGTTCCAGTTCCAAGGCCCAACCGGCGACCAGCGCGGTCATGAGCACGAGATGGTCGAGCCCGGCAAAGGTCGCACCGACCGACACCGGGTGCCCCCAGAAGACCGAAGCCACCTGCCCGAGCGCGCTGCCGATCGCTTCGGAAACATGCCAAACGAGCGGGATCGAGGTCAGAGCGAACCGGTACAGAACGAACACAGCCAGTGCCCGAGCTGCTACACGGAGAATACGCTGGTCAAGGTGGTTTCGATCGAGAGTCGAAAGGACGGCCGCGAAAATGGCGAGCCCGGCCAGGCGAACAACCTCATTCATCGAGGCAGTCGCCAGCACTGCCACAGCCAGCCCTGCTCCAAACACGGCCCACGGCCGGAAACCGGCCTCCCTCTTGGGGTGCAACGCTGCCACGATCACCGCCAGACAGCACCAGACCAGCCCACCGGCCAGCGGCCGGGCCAACATGCCGCACCCACCCGAGAAGATCCAGGCAGCCGCCAGGAATGCCAGCACCGCAATGAGGGCAGAGCGGGAAACAACGTCGTCGGGCACTCGACGCGTCACAGAGGATAGTTCGCTGGAGGGGGGCGTCATGGGGCAAGTGGCAAGGATGGTACGCCGCCAGCTAAATCCGTGGAAGTCTAACCGAAGGTGCGCGGCCGGCAGCGCTAATCTGCCAGTATGCTTGGAGCCCGAAGACGGGTCAAATCCCCCGACGCTTCCGGCAGGCAAACGGCAAAGTAGCAGCCACGCTCCGCCGGGCCGTCCGCAAAGTAGCAGGCACGCTCCGCCGTGCCGTCCGCAGAACTGCCGAAAATCCCGATTTCCCGCAAACGGCGCTCGGAGTGTGCCTGCTGCTTTTCTTGCCACAAGCGGACTTGGCAGTTCTCCTGGCGCTTCCCGGCTATGCCAGGGGGGGAAAGACGCCGGCCCTCAATTCGAGATCAGGTTTCTCAAGAGCGACGTGTAGCCGGCAAAGAACTCCGTGCAGAAGAGCCCCACGATCGTGCCGATGGTTGCCACGCTCAGCACCCACAAGAAGACCGTCACCGGAAAAAGATCGGGGAATTCGGCCAGTATTCTCGCCGATTTGTGCGGCTCCAAAACCGGCGTATCGCCTTCGGGAGAGGTTTCGCTGATGGGCTGCATTTTCTCGTCCTCACCAGTTTGTATTCAACTGCATTATTCTATACAGCACCGCCGGCGGCGCAAAGCCACTCTGAATCCGGGCAGAAGCAAAGTCCCGCCACCACCACCTCTTTCGCCTCAAGACGCTCCAGACTGCACCACCGAGCGGTCGGTGACAATTAGGGGACAATCGCTCAAGGGCACACCCGCGATCTCCCACCCCCCCTGCGCCGCCCTGTCTGCGGCAGCCCGTAGACCGTTGCCGTGAGGGGATCGATCAATACGGGCCTTTCGAGCACCGCGCCCGGCGTATCGAGAATCACCAAGTCCACGGTCCGCGCAGGCGTTTCCTCTCGAAGATCGCCCGGCAGCCAATAGGCGTGCAGCGGCCGATCGCCACGCGTGAATGCGGCTCTCAACAACGCCGACTGATCCAACGGCCTCTCGTCGCCCCCCGAGATCTCCAGCGGTCGATCTGCCCACTCCGTCTCCGCATCAAACAGTGCACACAGGCACTGATAGGCGAAATAGGCCGGCTTGGGGGTGTAGTCGCTACGTCGGATCAGCCCCTTCGAATTCAATCGCCCGTCCGGCGTACCGTCTTCGTTGGGATAGAGCATGTCGACCGTGTGAAAATACGAAGTCATGTCGACGCGCAGCCGCAGATCGTTAAGCGTGCGCCGCACCACCCAGCGGGCTTGCCGGGCTTCGTTCCACGGGTAGTTGGCCAACGCACCCGCACCCGCCGTTTGCGAAGGGCAACCGCTTTACCCTGCCACAGCGGCAGATTCAGCTTGTGCTGAGCCAACACCTCGCGGCAACCGGCTACCCCCGCTTCGTACTTGTCCTCAGGGATCGCGCGATACCAGTGATACGAGACGATGTCGACCAACTCCCCGAGCCCCAGGCCAAAACACCCCTTGAAGTACGCCGGACTCCACACGGCCGGTCCGATGATCTTCGCCTCGGACACGGCCTGCCGGATCACCGGAGCCGTCATTCGCACGAACTTGACATACTCCGCGGGGTCGGCCTCATGCGGTTTCCAGAAGTTCCGATGGTTCGGTTCGTTCCAGATCTCCCAGTGCTCGACCCGATCGCGGAAATGCTCGGCCAGCGCTCCCACGAAACGCAGCCAGGCCTGCCTCGCCTCCTGGTTCCAGAGCGGCACCCAGCCCACGGCAAACTGGTTGGTCGCCTCGGGCGTGTACAACTGGTTGCCGTATCCCAGGTTGAACCAGGGTTGAATTCCCATGCCGAGCAGGCGATCGACAATCCCGTCGAGCCAGGCAAAGTCGTACTTCCCTTTGCTCGGCTCGCATCGGCACCAACCCGTCTGCATCCGGGCCCACTTGGCCCCCAACTCGGCCAGATAGGGATAAGTCGGCTCGGGCTCGAACATCTTGCGATCCAGCGTCTCGAAACCGACGCCCAGCGGCGAGCCGCCGATCGACTTCGATGCCCGCGGCCGGACCTTCCCGAGAACCTCCAGCCCAAGCGAAGCATCCCCCCAGGCAGATCCCGACAGCCAACCGGCCCCCGCGGCCATGGCAAGCGAACCACTCAGAAACGACCGTCGCGAGAGGCCGCTCGTGTTGATACTCTTCTCGGTGACGTCGATCATTCGGCCTTGCTCTGGTACCATGGCTCGGTTCTCCGTAGTCTGTGGTGCGGATTCAAACTGCCTGCTACTTCAACGGTTCCGTGTTCAAGTCGATCAGAATCGGCTGGGCACGCCAGTCATGGTCCTTCAAATACCCGATCTCCTTGACCCGCGGCCGGCGCTCGCGAAGCCGTACCGAATTGATGCCGATCTCGTAGCCGTCCGAAAGGTGATTCCGCCCCACGCATTCCAGCCGAAAGACATACTTGCCCGGCTCGGACCAGAAGTCCATGAATTGCAGATCGTCGATCTCGGCCTCGGCGCTATACAGATCGATCGGCTCACCCAGCTTCACCCCGTCGAACCAGGCCTGATAGATGCCCGAGTGAGGCGAGCGTTCCAGAACGGCGATCAGCCGCAACGGCTCCTTCTCCTCGACCACCAGCGGAAGCTCGAACCACCCCTCCTCCTTGCTCTCCGGGCTGAGCACGCGGATCTCCTCCGTATCCTGGTAGCGCCCCGTATTGTGTCGTTCGGTCCTGCCCCGACCGTGGAACTCAAGATCCCTGCAATCGGCGCCCCACGCGATCACCCGATCGATGCAGGGCAAACGGCGATCCTCGGCCGTCGTCGGTTCGGCAAACTTCTTCGTCGGCCCCATCTGATACCAGTAAGCCAGGCTGGCCCAATCGTCCTGCCGCTGGCCGTAAAGACGGCTCGAATTCTCCGTGTTCTCATCCAGGTTGAGCCACCCCATCGTCTCCAGGGTCACCCGGATGCTCTTCGAGAACGGGATCGGATCGCGGACGTGCCAGCGATAACAGGAAGACATCTGCCCCACGTCCCGCAACTTGTGGCTCAAGTAAGGCGTGCCGAAATAGGGCGTCATGCACTCCTTCTGCCCCCAGGCCGAAAGAAAGTAATCTTCCGTCCCCGTCCCCCAAATCGACGGCCGCTGCTCGCCGTCGATGGCGATGCGAATATCACCCTCGCCAAACCAGTCGGGACTCCGCGTCCTCACCGACAGCACGGTGCCCACGTAGTAACCCCTGCCTTCCGCATCGAGAATCACGTACTCGTGGTCGAACCGGTCGGGATTCCCCTGCACCGGATACTCCTGCCGGTACTGCGCACAGAAGTACATCGTGTTCTCCGGCAGCGACTCCTTCTTGATCCAGTCGACCGCGTGGAACAACGCGCGAATCGGCTTCGTCGGGCTCTGGTTCGTCACCTCGATCCGGGCCGACTTGCGGAACGGCATCCGCCAATAGCAGTTGTAGGAGTCGCCGTCCTCGGTCACCACCGGCACGCTCAGAACCGTGGTCCGCCTCCCGAAACCGGCCGCGAAGAAATCGCTCAGCGGTGCTTCCACGTCGGGCTTCTCCCGGCCGTCCCAATACATCCGCACCAGGATCTCCTGCGGATTGGCCCGCCCCCGCGGCGCCCAACCGGGCCGAAGCGACTGGAAGTGGTAAACCGTCATCCAGATATGCGTAATGACCCCCGGCCCCTCCAGGTCGGCGATCACCACCGTCTCGCCCGGCTCCACCTCGCGATCGCAGTCCCCGTTGCCCGCCGGGTCGGGCAGCCCGTCGTCGCCGAGCCGCGCCGAACTGGCACACATCCCCCGCCCTTCCTCCCACTTCGTCAAATCGTCCAGAACGTCGGCCCGGGCAGGTGACAGGCTCAAGACAGCACTAACAGCAAACAACTGGATTACCAGACCACTCCGCAACACGCCCATCGTTGACCTCCGAAGTCCAGATATCAATTCAGACAAGAAAGCGGCAGGACTTCTCAATTCGGCACGTGTAGGTGAACTCCCTCACTCACCCCGCAAATGCCTCTCCAAAAACTCAAACGTCCCCTCCCCGTTAATGCTGTGCCCGCCCTGGAAGAACTCGATCTCCGTCCGGTCCTCGATTCCCAACTGGGCGTAGAGCCAGCGGACCTTGGCGTATTCGTGGGCCACCCACTGGTCGCGGCCGACGCCGTCGAGATGGCCCCGCTCGACCATGAACGGCCGCGGGATCATCAAGTAAGCCATCTCGGCGTAGTCGAACGTCTGCCCCAGGTTCCAGTAAGGCATCTCCCACTCAATCGTCCGCATGAAACTGAAGGGTTGGTCCGTGCTCGCCACCTTGCGGGTCCACTGGTTGAAATCGCCCGAACAGATCGATAGACAGTAGCCTTCCAGCACCGGCGGCACACGAACCGCCGTTTCACCCCCGTAGCTGAGCCCGTAAAAGGCGATCCGCTCGCCGTCGACGAACGGTTGCCGAGCCAGCCAGCGGAGAATCTGGTCGTGCTGGGCGATGATGAACGAAAACAGCGTTGCCTTCACCGAGTTGGCCTTGCGATCGAGCCAGCGGTAACGGTCTTCACCCCGGTAGAGGTTGTGAGGCGCGAAGGTCACGAACCCCCGTTCAGCCAGCCGGGCGGCGAAATCGTTGTAGGCCGTGCTGTTCTTGTCGATCGTGTCCCGCGGCAACCCGTTCCGGCCGTGCTGGCAGACGACCACCGGCCGCCGCTCGCCCGGCTTGATGTCTTTGGGCACGACGATCACGCCCCAGGCAAACAGCTCGGGAAACACGTCGAGCACCACGTCGTAGGCCGTCCACTTCTCGCTTTCGAGAATCTTCCGGCTGCGGGCGTTCTGGGGCAGCAACGGCTCGTTGAACGTCCCCATCCCCTCCACCCGGAACTTCTCGCGAAACGCCTTGGCCCCCTCGATGAATTTCTGCGCGTCGTGGATCGGCCGCCGCCTCTCCGTCGTCCATCGCCAGTCGGCCAGTTCGGGCATCACGGCGTAAAGGAAGGAGCGGTCCCGAACATGCTCCGATCCACGAAGGAGACGCTGCACGTGGTCCTCCAACTGCTGCACCGCCCGAGCGTGCCGCACGGCCGGATCGAAGGCCTGCCGCCCATCCGCCGGCGGATCTGAGGAAAGCGACAATGCCGACTCGACGCCGAACCCCTTCACAAACTGCTTCAACGCGTCGACCGATCCAGACGCGACCGGGCCGTCTCCGCCGTGAACCAGTTTCACGGTGCCCAATCGCTTCAACTCGGCCGGCAGACGTTCGATCTCCTCTTGCACCTCCTCCAAAGCAGGCGTCTTCAGTTCCCCTTTCTGGTCAGAAACCGCCGGACACTGGCTGTACTCCACCACGAGCGACCGCGGCAGAATCAGCGACGCGATCTCGGCGTCGCCAAACTCGTGGAGCAGGCTCCACACATTGCGGTAGATCGGCTCCGACCACACACCCTGCCGCGGGCCGAAATAGCCGCTGACCAGCGCCGCAGAGATCCGCGTATCGACAGCCGCCGCATAGAAGGCGATCAGACCGCCTTCGCCGTATCCCGCCACGCCGATCTTGTCGCTGGGCACGCCCTGCCGCTCGAAGCAGTCCACGACCGCCAGAACCTTCTGCACCTCATAGCCAAGCACGTGCCGCCCCATGTGAAAGGCCTGCCGGTAGATCCACTCCCGATGAGTCTGGTCGCTGCGGCGCAACTGCGAGTCTTCCGTCGCCAACCGCTGGCGATCGACCAGCGTCGGCACGACGACCTCGAATCCACTCTCCGCCAGCCGCCGCACCCACTGGCCTTGGAGCGGAAGCTCGCCCGCCAGCCCCAGCAGTTCTTCCGGCGTCTGGTCCGCATCGGGCAAAGCAACAATGTATCCCGCGGCCTGCCCCTTCGGACGAACCAGCAGCCCTTCCCCGAACACACCTTCCAGCACCGGCCAGCGCACTTGGTAGACCCCGTAGCGATCCGACTCGGCCACCAAAGCCGGGTTGACGTCATCGCCAAACCGCTCCAGGGTCCCGGGCAACCGCTGGTCGACAGCCCCGATGATCTCGCGAAGATCCTCCCGGTTCGGCTCCACCGACTTCGCATACGCCTCCGGCGACGAAAAGTCGCGATTCCAATACTGCGCCCGACACCCGATCGACTCGGTAATCTTCCGCTCCACGAACGCATGAGCCCCGTCCATCATGCGTCCCGACAGGTCTTCCTTTTCCCACGCAAGCGGCTCCGTACCCGGCAGTGCCACGATCGACTGGCCCTGCACCGGCAAAGCGAAAACAGCAAGAGCACAACCGAGAACGACAGAGCGCCAGCAGCCAGTGATTCTCATTGCGATCGACTCCAAGATGGGAGGAATCAGAACAAGACAGTCTTCCCCCGCGATTGTTGACCATTCGATCGTTGGAGTCCAGGCTTCAGCCTGCCCCAATTGAGTCCAGGACATTGGCAGGCTGGAACCTGTACTTCAACCTTTCGCGGCGCAAGCCGAGGATTCCTCTATCCGTCATTCCCGCGAAGGCGGGAATCCAGACCGTTCGCCGAGGGTGCTGGATTCCCGCCTTCGCGGGAATGACGCACGGCGCCGCTATCTCGACCGGAACCGTATTTCCACGAATCATGCAGCGTCATCTACCTTCCCAACTCGCCGGCCAGCCCGCCCGCATTGTAGACCTTTCGGAGGGCTTCGAGAATCAGCCGCACGTCCACCGAAACCGCCCGGGCCTGCTCGTCCGAATAGAAGTAGTTGGCCGTCAGCGACTGGATATTGCCGTCGAAGACCACGCCCACCAACTCCGCCTCGCGATTCACCACCGGGCTGCCCGAGTTCCCCCCAATGATGTCGGCCGTGCAAACGAAATCCATCGGCGTTTCGGGGTTCAACCTCGACCGGGCCGCGTGCCACGACTTGGGCAGAATCCACGGATCCTTGGCACCGTGCCGCTTCTCGTGCTCGAAGGCCCCGCCGATCGTGGTCCAGGGCGGAATGACGCTGCCCGACTCCCTGTAGCCCGCCACCGGCCCGAAGGCCAGGCGAAGGGTAAACGTGGCGTCGGGGTACGTGTCCGTGCCGTGGATCGCAAACAGCACGTCGGCAACCTGCGAGTAGGCCTGCTGCTCGATCTCCGCCAACTCTTCCTGCTCCTGCCGCAGACGCCGGGCTTCCGGCTCCATAAGACGCGCCAACCGAATCATCGGATCGTCCGACGCCTCGATCGCCCGCCGCCCTCCTGAAACGAGCTGCTTGCGATAGTCGACGTCGGTCAGCCGGGTGCCGTCAATCAACTCGGCCGCCCGGGTCTCCGGACTCTTGCCGTCAAGGGCCTTGGCGACGAGTTCGTCGTCGCCGCCTCGTCGCTCCATGAACAGAGCCATCGAGTCCGCCAGTTCGGCCTTGGCCTTGTCGGGGTAGATCGGCGCCGGGGAGAAAAGCCCCTGCAACAACGACTCCCGAGCCGAGTCGCGATACTCGCGAAGACGTTCGCCGCTCGGTTTTTGGTCCTCGATCGACAGGAACACCAACTGCTGGGCAATGTCGTAGAGAGCACCCGCAAACTCCCCCGTCCTGCCGAGCGCCGCCTTCCGCCGCTTCTGGACATCCTCGATCATTTGCCATGCCGCCCCGCGCTGCTTGAGTTTCTCGTCTCCGGCGATGCGCTGCCGCAACTCCTTCTCCTCGGCCTCCTTGGCCGCGAAGAAGGCCGGCGTCTGCAGGCCCTGCAACCGCCCACCCAGCGCCTTGCGGCCGTTCTGGATGCCCAGCAGATCGTCCTTGGCGCGCCTTGCCTGCTCTTCGCCTTCGAGACCGAACTGCTGCCAGAGAATCTCCCGGCGACGCAGGTAGTCGAGCACAAAGGGCAGGTAGTGATCCCGCTGATACTTGAGTGCCGCCACCGTGAAGATCCGCTGCGTTCGCCCCGGATTCCCCGAAACAAAGACCACCTCCCCGTCGCTGACACCTCCCGCCGACACTTTGAGGAAGTGCTCGATCCGGGCCGGCTTGCCGTCTTCGTAGACTCGGAAAATGCACACGTCGAGACAATAACGGGGATACTCGAAGTTGTCCGCGTCGCCTCCGAAGAAGGCGATCCCCGACTCGGGCGCCCACACCAGCCGCACGTCGGTGTACTTCTTGTAGCGATAGAGATGGTGACGGGCGCCGCCGTAAAGCGTGACCACGTCGCTCCGCAGCCCCGTCGCCTCCAGCGATTCCTTCTCGATCTTCGCCGTCACCGCCCGCCGAGCTGCCATCGCCTCCGCAGCCGGCATTCCCTCCTTGACGGCCGCCGCCACTCGCTCCGTCACGTCCTCAATCGACACAAGCTGATTCAACTCGAGATCCGGAGCCGGCAGTTCCTCCGCCGGCGTCTTGGCAAGAAACCCGTCCTCAAGCAGGTTCCGTTCCGCGGTCGACAGCTTCTGGAGCGTATCGGCCCCGACATGGTGGTTGGTCAGCACCAACCCCCTGCTGGAAACGAATGACGCCGACCCCCCCGAGTTGAACCGCACGCTCGCCCGCATCACGTGCTCGGCCCACGCCTCGCTCGGCGTGAATCCGTACTTCTCGGCAAGCTGCGCCTTGGGCAGATCGTTGAACAACCACATCCCCTCGTCCGCCGAGGCGGGGAACGAAACCAGGCTTAAGGTCAAACCCAGCAAGACATTCGTTGGAAACTTCATCGCAGTTCTGCTACCAGGTGATTGGCAAGAATGACAGATAGTGACACAGGCGACTTCGAGCGGTATCGATGGAGATGGGTTCAGGCGGCTCTTCTGCAGCATGCACCAAGCTGTTTCGGTATTCACGGACAGTATGGGCGTTGTCGATCTGATCGTGGGGAATCCTGCGTCGTGCACCTACACCATCGAGCAAGTCTCGCGTTCTTGACGGTGGCAGCTTGCCAAGCGCAACCAGCCAGAACGCCCTCAAGCATGTCTCGAATTCCGCGAACAGGCGGACGATGTATGTGCCTTCCAGTCGCTCAGCAGCGTCGGTGAAGTCTCTCAGCCGCAGGTCGCCGCCTATCCGAGAAGGATCTCGTTGGACGGCAGCCGACAGGTAATCCATGGCGAATCGCGTCGCTATGTGCTCACGTTCGACGGCCTTCACACGCCTCATCCATTCGAATTTGCTAGACGGCATTCTTCTTCATTCCCTCAAGCACGTCTCGGAGCGAATCCTTCGTCAGAGGTCTTGGCTCGGCATGGCACATCTCGGCTACCGTCTCTGCCTCAGGAACCACATAGTGGATATGCCAATCACCGTCGTAGAAATACAGGCTCGCGATGTCGTCATACGCCGGCATCAGATAGAGATCCACAACCCCCTCGGCCCCAGGCGCAGAACGCGATATCGGTTCTAAGAGAATGCGAATGGCATCCTCTTGGAGAAGAAGAGCCGGCGCCTTGTACTTGCCGAGGCGCGAGTCACTTAGCGCGACTTCGATCTGCCGAGTCGACCAGCGCAATTCAACGGCCCAACGTTGAATAGTCTGAATCAGGTCAGACAGACGCTGCAACCACGTGTCTCGAAGTTGCCCGATATCCGAAGGAGCGGACATGAAAGAGCCCTCTGTCAGGTTACGCGGTGGTCGGCCTGCCCCGGCTCCCAATTCTACCGGAAGTACGGCGTGCTGGAAACCTGGAGGCTCAACCGCTCACTCCCCCAAACAATTCCAAGCCCGCCCGCTCGCCTCCAGCTTGCTCGGCGACTCGCCCGGCAACAACCGGACCCGCAGCTTGACCGTCCGCGCTTCGCCCGGCTCGAGCCAGAAGAACGCGTCGTCGGCCACATACCGAACTCGCCCGGGAACCTGAACCTCGGTCATCACCGTGGGCCGCTCGCCCACGTTCTTCACCTCCACGACCAGCCGCGCCCGCGTGTCGCTCTCCTGCTCGCACGAGACAACCCGCGATTCCAGCTTGCCCGGCAACTTCAACAACTGGGGCCGCAGCCACGGCCCCTCGCTGAGCTGAAGCCCCTGCCTGGCCCCCCGCCGATACTCCTGGCGGAACGCTTCGTCCTCCAGTTGCGGCGGGCAGCGGAACCAGTAGGGGTTCCTCGCCAACAATTTGCCCGCGCCGTCATGCAGTTCGAGAACGACGAAGAAGAACGATCGGGCAAAGTCTTCCGGAACCGTCAGACGCAGCGTGGGCCCCGCCGTGCTTTGCGGGCCGCCGGGCACGTCGACCGTCGGCCAGTCCTTCCAGGTCTGCCGCGTCTTCAACTCCGGATCCACCAGCCGCGCCGTCAGCTTCGTCCCCTTCAGGTCCGGGCGATGGACCTCCGAGAAGACGAACGACTTCATCTCCACCTCGTCGCCCGGCACGTAATTCAGGTACGGCGGCGCCAGGCACGGCCAGGGCGAGCTATAGGCCCGCTTCACGTCGTAGTAGACCGACAGCGGCTGGCCCAGCCCGTCGCAAATCTGGATGCCGACAACCGGCCAGGGACGCTTCCACACCCAAAACAGCAGCCCGCCGCTCTGCGGATAGCCCGACCGCGACGCCTCCCCCGAATACTTGTAGAACTCGGCCGCCCCGGCGGCAATCGCCTCGGTGAAACGGTCCAGCGGCACGCTCGCCAGGTCGTCGTACGCCGACCCTCGCGCCAGCATCTGCGGCAGACGCGACGGAATGAACTCCACCCAGTGATAGGTGATCTCCGGAAATCGCTCCTCCATCAGCTTCTTGTCCATCTTCAACAGCGTCGGACCGATCGCGGCCTCCGCCTCCTCCGGCCGGACAATCTCGCGATACGTTTCCGCCGAGGGCATGCCGTGAGAACCCCATTCGCTGCCGAAGGGGCCGTGAACCAGTTGCGACTTCCAGCACTCCGAAGCGTCCCATTGAGGATACGCGTGAAAGTCTCCTTCGTTGGGCGAGGCCGCCATAAAGGGACGGGTGCCGTCGAGAATCCTCGCGTACCGGCCGATCGTGCCTACCAGGTCGCTGTTCGTCGGATCGTCCGGCGAAAACTCGTTCCCCCCGCACCAGAACACCAGCGACGGATGATTGCGCAGCCGGAAGATCGTCCACATCACCGTGTTCTTCCACAAGTCGCGGTCGATCTTGTCCGCCTTCCAACTGCACGTCAGCGGGAAGTCCTGCCAGACCATGATGCCGTAACGATCGCAAAGCTCGTAGAACACGTCGGGCTCGAGAATCCCGCCCCCCCACACCCGAATCATCTGGATCCCCGCGTCCCTCGCCATCGAAAGATGCCACTCGTAGCGCTCCGGCGAAACGTCGCCCAAGGCGTCGATGGGCATCCAGTTCGTACCCTTCACGTACATCGGTTTGCCGTTCACGTGAAACACCCAGGCCGTCTGGGCGTAGTCCGTCCGTTGTCCCCCGCCGATCCCCCGCTCGACCGTGCGAATCCCGAACGGAACCGTCAGCCGATCGAGTCGCTGTCCGTCGCGCGACAGGGTGATCTCGGCCTCGTACACGGGCTGCTCGCCCAGCCCGTTCGGCCACCACAACCGGGGCCTGGCCACCTCCAGGTCGACGTCGGCCAGCACCATGCTGGATAGCGGTTGCACCTGCACCTTGCCCTCAACCGATGGCCCGTCGAACCCCCGACCGTGAACCCGAACCGCCACTTCGTAGCCGGGCTGCAGATCTTCAAGAGAACAGACCTCCACGGTCGCCCGAACCACGGCCCGGCCGTCGCCGAGTGCCATGGTCCGCACAAACGGCCGCTCCAGGCAGGGCCAGCCCGTGGCCACCAATCGCAAGGGCCGCCAGATGCCCACTGTATTCAGGTCCGCCGCACCGATCGCCCAACCCGACCAAAGCTCCGACTTCACCAGCGAAGCGCGGGGCGCCCCGCCCTCCTTGCCCAGCTTGTACCCGCCGCACTCCACCCGCACGACCAACTCGTTCTCTCCGTCCATCCGCAATCCCGAAACCGTCATCTTCGCGGCCCCGAACGCCCCCTCGCTCCGCCCAAGATACTTGCCGTTCAGCCAGTAGTGCCCATAGTAGTCCGTCCCCTCGACCATCAAACGCACATACTTCCCCTCAAAACTCTTGGGCACGGTGAACCGCCTGCGAAACCACCACGCCTTGTCCTCCACCCAGCGCAACGACGGCGTATTCAGCCCCACGTACGGATGCCCCGCCCTCCCGGCCCGATACAGGGCCCAGTGCACGTCCGCAGGCAACTCTGCCTCGAACCAGTCCAGACCGTCCAGATCCTCGGGCAAAGCAACCTTGTCCGGCACGTCCGTATGGGCAAGCTGCCACGTCCCGTCCAGCACAATCTCCTCGTCGCGAGGCCACGCATACTTATAGTCCGTCCGAAGCGCCCCGTCCGGCTCCGCCCCCTTCACACCGGGAACAAGAATCAGCGAAACCACCGAAACCAACAGAACCATGGGAAGTCGCAACATGGGTAGCCTCTCCTATAGTATGGCAATCGTGTAGGTACCGGGCGCCGCACGGTTCCTGAACTCTCCAGCGATATTCCAATACAGAAAACTGCCAAATAGCCTTACTCGATTCCAGGAATAGTAGCCATCACGCTCCGCCGTGATGAGCACCATCTTCCGGCAACACCATGCTATCACAACGAACTGTGTCGAGATACCGCCGAATCATTGGCGGTACGTCCGTGCACCTGCGGGCAAGTCCGCATTCGGCAATCCACCACTGACCGCCGTGCTGAAAGTACATCGTGTACACCGACCGCGCCGGATCGTCAAAGGTGCCCTCCCTCACACCGCCGCCATCTGCTCCAGTAGCACCAGCGCACACTGCCGCGAAAACTCCTCGTCGTTCACGTTGGCGTCGATCTCGATCACAGGGATAGAATCGCAAAGGTTCTTCTTGAGGGCGTCGAACAGGGCCTGGTCCGCCTCGGGCCACCAGAACGGACCGCCGGGAGCGTCGATCGCGCTCAGACCCTTCAGCGGAAGCAGCACCGTGACCGGCCCGCTACTCCCGTTGAGCTTCCCCGCCAGAATTTCACCCAGCCGGCCGCACTCCTCCGGCGTCGTACGCATCAGCGTGATGTTGGGATTGTGCTGATAGAACCGCCGGTCGGCGAACGGCTGCGGAATCGTCTCGGGCGCCCAGAAGTTGACCATGTCGAGACAGCCGGGCGCGACCACGGCCGGAACGCCGTGCCGGGCGGCCGCCTCCAGACGCGTCGGACCCGCGGCCAGCACGCCGCCCACCAGTTCATCGGCCCACTCGGTCGTCGTCACGTCGAGCACGCCGGCAATCTGGCCCGATTCGATCAGGTTCTCCATGGTCCGCCCCCCGGTGCCCGTGGCGTGAAACACGAGTACCTCGTAGCCGACCTGTTCGAGTCTCGCCTTCGCCGCCTCGACGCACTGGGTCGTGTTGCCGAACATCGAAGCCACCACCAGCGGCCGATCGTCGCCGGGCGGCACCCGCGTTTCCACCATGCCGCAAATGGCCCCCGCCGCCCTGGAAAAAATCTCGCGGCTGATCCGGTTGATCCCCGCCACGTCGACAATGCTGGGCACCATCACAATGTCCTTCGCCCCCACGTAACCCGCCACGTCCGTCCCGGCCACCGTCGACACCATCACCTTCGGCACCCCCAGTGGCAGCTTCCGCATGGCGGCACAGGCCACGCTCGTTCCGCCGCCGCCACCCAGGGCCATGATCCCGTCGAATCGCCCTTCGCCATACAGTCGCGGAATCAACGCCTCGACCCCACGCGTCATGACCGCCATCGCCTCGCCGCGGTCCTGGGCTTCGATCAAATCCTGCAGTTCATACCCCGCCGCCTTGGCAACCTCGCTGCTCGGAATATCCGGCGCAAGTCTCGGCTCGCCGAGCACCCCCACGTCGATCAGCAGGGCCTGATGCCCCCGATGCACGATGCAGTTCCGAACGAACTTATACTCAGCCCCCTTCGTATCGAAGGCCCCAACCAGCGCGATCGTCTTGCCCATTCGCCCGCCTTCTCGCCAAAGAATCGGATGCCGCAACGGCCGATAGTGTACCGTCCGCAACCGCGCGAGAAAAGCATCGACACCCACCCCGAATTGAGGTGGCTCCAGTTTGCCAGACACTCCAAGTGCTTATTCCAGCCGTTATACTGGGGAGCAAAGGAGTGTGACATGACAAGGAAATCGAGCCGGGGGAAGGGTCGTTCTGGGCGTCGTTTCTACGACGACGAGTTGAAGGCGGAAGCCGTTCAGATGCTGCTGGATGGCCATAGCGCTCAATCGGTGGCCTCCAACCTG
>Ga0209723_1001377_pt1 | contig 38081 bp, 23 predicted proteins | sample BiotimSIPDNA_2_FD_185750 | JGI IMG/M metagenome (GOLD analysis project Ga0209723, IMG submission 185750) | Anaerobic biogas reactor microbial communites from Washington, USA - Biogas_R2 time_0 SIP DNA (SPAdes) (version 2) | ecosystem: Engineered > Bioreactor > Anaerobic > Unclassified | place... | reverse complement strand
ACAGCACCTTCTAATATTAGTGGCAGATTCCGATTGAGAATCATACTCACTAGTGGAGACAAGGGTGAAATAGAGGATTACACAGTAGTCATCTCAGAAGGTCAATGGACAGGTTTGGCTCCACAGTGGGATATTCGTGATAACTGGACTTCCGGTCGAATTCCCTTAGCTACAGATGACGTTATTGTTCCTTCAAAACCTTCCATAGGTGTGTTTTTCCCTGTGATTACAGACACCCGTGCGGTAAACAATGTAACAATAGAAAAAGATGCCCGTCTTACTATAAAACCAGGTGCTAAAGTAACTATTCATGGCGACTTGAAAGTTGAAAAACCAGGTGGGTTAGTTCTTGAGAATAAAGCAGGGCACAATGGTTTGGCTTCTCTAATCACCAAGGGTAATGTTAGTGGAGAAGCAAACATAAAATTAACCCTCCCCAGGGATGAGTGGTACTATGTAAGCCATCCTATCAAGAATGCTAAGAGTGGCATTTATGATGTCTTTATGCCGGGAGAGGATTTAGTAAATAATGATTTCAAGGAGTTCTCACATATTGCATTTCATAGAAATAACAAGTGGTACAGAGTTACAGGTGCAAATGTGGTATTATGGAACCTTGAGGGTATGTCTGTTAAATACTGGCCTACTAATAAAAGTACACACACATTAGATTATTATGGCGTACTAAATAATGAACCTATCTCCAGAACATATGACAAGGCAGGATTCTACTTGTTTGGAAACCCCTATACCTCATCCATAGATTGGGAAGCAGCTCAAGGATGGGAACGTCCTAATATTGACGGTACTATATGGTACCGTACACGGATAAACAAGGCAATGGCTTTCGTTACCTATAACAGAGAAGCCGCAGAAGGTGCAAAAGTCACTATATATCCTGATGGAATGACTGATTCAGATGAAAAAAGGTTGGCTTTAATTCCTCCAATGCAGAGTGTGTGGATTAAAGCCAATGCTCCAACTACCTTAACTGTTGATAACAGAATTAGACAACATGATACGAAAGAGCTAATGCTAAAAAGTTCATCTGTAGCATCAAATGCAGATGTAATTAGAATTACTGCTGAAAATCAATACAGCAGAGATGTTGCTGTTCTATACTTCTGGGAAAAATCACATGATACTCTGGATAGAGGTGACTCTGAAAAACAGTTCAACGAAGGTGATCTAGTTCCAGAAGTATACACCCTGGTTGAAGGGAAAGCTCTTGCTATAAATGGGTTGAGTAGCTTAAACTCAAATTCAACAAGTATCCCAATAAGTGTAAAGAACCAAATTGCTGGTGAGGTGACACTTTCATTTGATCTGAGCAAATTTAGCAGAGAGTACGCACTATACCTGGAGGATAAGGTAACAGGAAATCACTCTAATCTACTTCTTGACAATAATTACACATATATTGTAACTAAAACAGGTGCTGTCAATGACCGCTTTGTTCTACACCTTCATAAAATTACAACAGGAATTGAGGATGTTATACTAGACCAAGGTGATGATGCTAGCAAATTGATTTCTATTAGAAGTCTGAGTGATAAAGTACTGGTAAGTGTAAGTGCTGAATTGGTCCAGACTGAACATGGCGTAATTGAGGTTTATGCTATAGATGGCAGAAAGATCTCCGAGATACCTGCAGTCAGCAGCCGAACTTTCTTAATTCTACCTCAAGAGAAGGGAGTGTATATCGTTCGTGCAATATTTGGAAAACACATAAAAAGTGAACGGGTGATAAATAGTCAACGATAGATTGTATAACTAACACCTGAGAAATAATCCTATAAGGCTGATGCTTTATAGGATTATTTTCATTAAACCAACTTCACCATAACAATTCATACTTTAGTCATGGAAATAAGCACTATATAATACTACGAATACAGTCTACAATTGATGTGTCTGGTTTAAATGCGCACTCAAATATCGAGACCTGACTTGTGAAGTCCAGAACTAGCTCTAAGTGTTTAGATGCCATTCTCTCACTATGAAAATGCTGAATGCAATTACTCATTACCTGCATTGCTGAGTTTATCCCCTTTAGTTCTGTCACTTTATTGATAGGAGATTGCTTAAGAAGGAAAACACTGCTAACAAGTGATTTTGCAGGCCTCTGAGAGTACCAAACCATTGGTGTATTAAACATCACCCATTCCCCCCGGATCATCTGAATCCAAAGTCTATCATCATTAATTACAAGAGCTCCTTTCTTTTGCCATAGTCCAGCCATAGTTGACTTACCAGTACCTGATACCGCAGTAAAAACAAATCCCTTTCCATCGTCATATACACCAGATGCATGAATTAAAAAAGCAGATGCACTATTTGCAAGATAGACTAATAATAGGGAGCCAAGTGGTTGGACTAAAGGATCTATAACAATACCCCCTATTACAGAGGGTATCAGTATTACATCTATACACTTACGACCTAAATCAAAAAATGCAAAAATACTTTTGAGCTGCGAGTCATCAAAGTACTCTATCGAAATTAGGTAGATCTCAGAATTATAATAAATGCCCCAATCATAGGCCATCAGAACTGGATCTGTCGACTTACCTGAAAAAACCAAATAATATCCTTCAGGGATGTGGAAAGACTTTTGCGTCTTGAATGTACAATTAAATGTAGTATCAACCAATACGCCCTCAATTGGGGAAGTATATTCTCTGGAAGGAATTAATTCGAAAGAAATATCATCACTGCACTTTTCAATGCATAGCTTAACTGATGCAATAAACAGTTCCATGATAAATTATTAGTACTCCGGTCTTTCACCAAATGGAGTGGCAGGAGAATCATAATGAGCTGGTCTATAAGAGGAAAACTCTATTTTTGAATTGCTACTAGAATTGGTATCATCGCCCCATGGCGGATCCGTTTCATTTGGATCAGTAGGAGCTTGTAGCGTTATGGCAGCATCAATCTCCACCTCTTCGATCTTAGGAATGGTGTAGGTCTTCTTCGTTATGTGGGGGCCATTGAATATCATCAAAGTAGTTCTGGGTAAAACTAGGTTTAGCTTACTTCTTCAATTATGCCTTTCGCAAGGGCATCTAATATAAAATTTTGAAGGTCAGCTGCTAATATATCGCTTTGTACGTCGAAGACTGAAATAAGTTGCGCTTCTACCTGACTAATAGTGCGTTGTCCGTCAAGGGCCTCTATTATCGCAGCCCCCGTCTCGTTCAATGTCAACACCCTGGTCATATCAGCTACACTGTTTACAAGGGGTACGATTACCATCTCATTGCCAACCTTACGAACCACTACCTTCTCGGAACGTACCTTGTATATGCTGCCTGACTTGTACACCCTCGTTTTAACGCTTTTCTAAGTTTCGCATGCAAATATGCAAATTTTTTCATTAAATCAAAGCTTTACGCAGTTTCAGCAAGGGTCATTTTGACAAAATACACCGGGGAGCGGACACACAATCAATATTCTTTGATTTAAAAGGTCAATTCTTCTCCCCGTACACCTTTGTGTAAATCAATGCGGTCAGTATGGAACCGCCTACTATGTTACCTAATGTCGCGGGAATCAGGTTGTTGAAAATAAAAGTGCCGATGCTTACATCCGACCCATACAACATGGCTGTAGGGATAAAAAACATATTGGCAACGCTGTGCTCAAAGCCCATGGCAACAAAGGCCATAACGGGAAACCATACAGCAAGGATCTTGCCGCTCACATCCTGAGCGGCAAAGGCAAGCCATACTGCCAGAGCTACAAGCCAATTGGCTCCAATGCCTTTGACAAAGGTTGCGAAAAAACTCGCTGAAGTCTTTGATTCTGCCAAACCAAGTGTCACATCATGCCAGGGTGCTGATGCCAGCAATCCTGTTTTATAGGCCAGGAAATATGCCACAAAAAGCGCTCCCAGGAAGTTGCCAAAATATACCAGTGACCAGTTGCGCAATAAACGTAGAAAGCTTATTCGTCCTGATACCAGTGGTGGAATAAAGTAAGCTGTGTTGCCGGTAAATAGGTCGGCTCCTGCTATCACACATAATATCAGTCCCAAGGGGAATAATGCTCCCATCATAAATTTCTGAAGGCCGGGATTCTCGGCTGCAATTCCGGGCATGCCCCCTCCTACTGTCAAGGCAAGCAAACCTCCAAGTGCTATATAGGCTCCGGCCAGAAAGGCCAGTAATAATGTTGACTTAACTGATGTAGAGTCACGAAGTACGGCGGCCTCCGTAGCTCGGGAGACCAGTTCTTTGGAACTGTAATAGGCCATCTGGATTATCTAGTTAATTACTACTTCTTTGACGTACTGCCCAAATATGGATTTTGCCCTGTTTAGCTGATCCTCCGTATTTGTCGGGACACCTTCCAACTTATACTTCCATCCTAAGGCTTCATACTTGTGTACACCCAACTTATGATAGGGCTGAATCTCTAGTTTCTCGATATTCTTCAATCCCTGCAAATGCCTGCCCAGCTCATGCATATCTTCCTCAGCATCCGAAATGCCGGGCACAAGCACATAACGGGCCCACGCAGGGATATCTGCCTGTGCCAGATAATCAGCAAATGCCAAAGTACGGCTGTTGCTCATCCCGGTCAGTGCTTTGTGTTTTTCACTGTCAATATGCTTGAAATCAAGCAAAACAAGGTCTGTTAACTTAAGCAGCTCCTTTACATCGCTTGTAAGTATCGAACCGTTTGTATCTATGCAGGTGTTGATACCCTCCTCCTTAAGTAATCCAAAGAGTCGTATCAGCCCTTTGGCCTGCATTAGCGGTTCGCCTCCTGATACTGTCACTCCTCCCTTCTTGCCAAAGAAGGGACGCTGACTGACTGCAATTTTCACGAGGTCCTCACAGATATACTCCTTACCATTACCATATTCAATAGTATCAGGATTGGCACAGTAAAGGCACTTGAAATTACAGCCCTGCAGAAAAATCACAAAGCGAATTCCCGGACCGTCAAAGGTTCCCAGCGACTCTATGGAATGAACTCTTAACACTTGCCTATCCTGTTTTTAGTTCTGTAAAAATATGGTAGACACCCTTATTCACAATTAAAAGCGGGTGCTTGCGCAACCCGCTTTTACATTATGAACATTATCAAGCTATACAGTTTCGAAAAAGCTTCTTGCAATAACATCCAACTGCTGCTCACGTGTCAAACGGACGAAGTTGACCGCATATCCTGATACCCTGATGGTCAGCTGCGGGTAATTCTCGGGATGCTCCATCGCATCCATCAACATCTCACGGTTCAGAACGTTTACATTCAGGTGGTGAGCCTCTTTTGCAAAGTAACCGTCGATGATAGATACCAGGTTCTCCTTGCGTTGCTCCATATTTCCGCCTAATGTCTTTGGCACTATGGAAAAGGTATTTGAAATACCGTCAAGTGAGTCCCTGTAGTCAATCTTGGAAACTGAACTCAGAGAAGCAAGTGCACCGCTCTTGTCACGTCCGTGCATCGGATTGGCTCCCGGTGCAAAGGGCACTCCCTTTGCACGCCCATCAGGAGTAGCTCCTGTCTTCTTTCCATAAACCACATTTGAAGTGATTGTAAGGATTGACAGGGTGGGTTCAGCATTCTTGTATGTCTTCAGCTCCTGTAGAAGACCGTTGAAATATGTTGGGATCTCCCTTGCAAAAGCATCTACACGATCATCATCATTTCCATAGCATGGGAAGTCTCCTTCAATCTTAAAGTCTGTAGAAATACCCTCTTCATTGCGTACCACTGTTACCTTGGCATGTTTGATGGCTGACAGTGAGTCCGCTACAATGCTCAGACCAGCTGCTCCGTACGCAAGGTTGATGCGGGGATTGGTGTCTACAAAGGCCATCTGCAACTTCTCATAGTAGTACTTGTCATGCATGTAGTGGATGATGTTCATAGAGTCATTGTAAACCCTTGCCACTTCACGCATTGCAAGCTTGAAGTTTTCCATCACCTCATCAAAGTCAAGTACCTCTGACTTCAGTTCGGGGATGTTGGACAGTACCTTCTTGCCAGTCATCTCACAGCGACCACCGTTGATTGCAAGAAGCAGGGTCTTGGCCAGGTTGGCACGTGCGCCGAAAAACTGAATATGCTTACCAATCTCCTGGAATGACACGCAACATGCGATACCATAGTCGTCGCTCTTGCGAACCCCTCTCATCAGGTCATCATTCTCATACTGGATAGACGATGTGTCAATTGAAACCTGAGCACAGAATCTCTTGAATCCTTCAGGTAGGTCTTGTGACCAAAGAATTGTAAGGTTTGGCTCCGGTGAGGGACCAAGGTTGTATAGTGTCTGAAGGAACCTGAAAGATGTCTTTGTCACCTTGCTGCGTCCGTCGGCCAGACAGCCTCCAATAGCCTCTGTTACCCAGGTTGGGTCCCCGGCAAAGATTTCATTATATGAATCCATACGCAGGTGACGTACCATGCGAAGCTTCATAACAAACTGGTCGATCAGCTCCTGAGCATATACCTCATCAATCAGACCCAGCTTAAGGTCTCTCTCAAAATATATATCAAGGAAGGTAGATACATTGCCCAGTGACATTGCAGCTCCGTCCTGTTCCTTTACTGCTGCCAGGTAGGCCATATAGACCCATTGTACTGCCTCACGTGCATTCTCTGCCGGCCTTGACAGATCCAGGCCGTAAATATTTCCAAGCTCCTTTAGCTGTTCAAGTGCCTTGATCTGATCTGCCACTTCTTCACGAAGACGAATGCGCTCTTCTGTCATTGGTCCAATAAGACCCAACAGATCAAGCTTCTTACCTTCAATTAGTTTGTCAGCACCATAAAGAGCAAGACGGCGGTAGTCACCGATAATACGACCTCTTGCATAGTTGTCAGGCAAACCGGTCAGAATTCCAAGTGAACGGAACTTCCTGATCTCGGGTGTATATACATCAAACACCCCGTCATTGTGGGTCTTTCTATATTTTGTAAATATCTCCCTTACCTTTTCTGATACCTCAAGGCCATGTTCGCTACAAGCCTTTTCTACTACTCCAATACCTCCAAGTGGCTTGATGGCACGTTTAAGCAGTTTATCTGTCTGCAAACCTACAATTAGCTCATCTTCCCTCTTGATATATCCGGGGCCGTGTGATATAATGCCCGATACATTCTCTGGATCGATTTCCAAAACTCCATTGTTTGCACGCTCCTTCTGAATCTCTTCCTGGCAAATGCGCCACAGACGAAGTGTACGTTCAGTTGGGCCTTGCAAAAAACTTGAATCACCTTCATATGGTGTTAGGTTCTGAATTACGAAATCGCGAACATCAATTGTCTCTTGCCACTTTCCGGATTTAAACATAGTATTTGATTTAGAAGTTTTGCTAAGTTTGGTAGACACTATCTTACAAATTGCGTCAATTCACTTTATCATTATTTGTGCTATTTTGTAATCTCTAGATTACAATTGCAAAATAAAGACATATTTCTTTATATACCAAATTGGAAGGTGATTTTTTATGCATTTTGTGCATAAAGCTGACAATTACTGCATTACAAGACGTAATAACCAGAATTTGAAAAAGGATTGAGAAAAATTAAAGAATTTACCCTATGGGTCAAATAGTCGAAATAAAGACCTGATAAAAGTATCCTGACGAGGGGAGGTGGTCAGGACAATCCGCATTCCCGGATTTTTGCGACGACCGGGAGGAGGTCGTCTTTAGGATAGCAGCCCTCCGGTAAATGGTCCGGACAGCACGGCTTGTCTAGTATGCCCAGCGAATCAACATAGAGCCCCAGGTAAAGCCGGCACCAAAAGCAGATAAAATTATATTGTCGCCTTTTTTCAACTTGCTTTCCCACTCCCACAGACAAAGTGGAAGTGTGGCAGCGGTAGTATTACCGTAACGCTCGATATTGATCATCACCTTGCTCTTGTCAAGCCCCATACGCTCGGCAGTTGCTTCAATAATCCGCATATTTGCCTGATGGGGAACCAACCATGCAAGGTCCTCGCCCGACAGATTGTGTTTCTTCATCATCTCGACGGAAACATCTGCCATATTAGAAACGGCATACTTGAACACATGGCGACCGTCCTGAAAGATATAGTGTTGACGGGCATCGATGGTTGCATGAGATGGTGGGTTAACAGATCCACCTGCTTCCATCTTTAAATACTTGCGACCAACACCGTCAGATCTCAGAATGCTGTCGATTACTCCGTATTCACCTTCACCCGGTTCCAACAACACTGCTCCTGCTGCATCACCAAAGAGCACACAGGTCGTGCGGTCGGTATAGTCCACTATGCTGCTCATCTTGTCGGCTCCAACAACCAATACCTTCTTCTTGGCACCGGCCTCAACAAATTTGGATGCAGTGTCAAGCGCATAGAGGAATCCGGAACAGCCTGCATTAAGGTCGAAACCATGGGCGTTCCTGATACCGAGCTTGTCACATAAAATGTTGGCAGAAGCGGGGAAAACGTGATCGGGAGTGACTGTTGCGAAAATTACAAGATCTATCTCATCGGGTTGGGTTCCGGTTTTACGAAAGATCTCTTCGACAGCCTTAACCGCCATATCTGAGCTGCCCTTACCCTCTCCTTTTAAGATATGACGTTCTTTGATTCCAACGCGGGTCATAATCCACTCGTCGGAGGTGTCAACGATCCTGCTCAATTCATGATTGTCAAGAATGTAGTCAGGCGCGTAACCTCCAACTGCAGTGATTACAGCTCTGATCTTTTTCATTGAATATGATTTTAGCAGACAAGGGGCAAACCCTAAGGAAAGCCCCTTGCCTGCTTCTAATTTACGAACAAAAGTGCATTATGCAGTAACTTCTTTCTCTACAGCTAACTTTCCTCTGTAGTGACCGCATTCATCGCATACAGTGTGCAACCTGATAGATGAACCACAGTTGGAGCAAACACCAAGTGCAGGCATTACTGCCTTATAATGTGTCCTTCTCTTGTCTCTCCTGGTCTTCGAATGTTTGTGTTTCGGATGTGCCATTTTTCAACCTCTTTAACTTAGTTTTTTACCAATTATTTCCTTTAATCCATCCCATCTGGGATCTTGCTTCACTTCACCGTCATCATCAGAACCCTTGTTAACAACATACTGCTCAAGCTTCCTTAGCATCTCAGGGTCGCAGGTGCTGTTGCCGTCTGCATCAGGCTGATGAACATGACGTATACTCACAGAAGTGACTATTACATCATACAGTACTTTCGCCAAATTTATCTCATGCTCCTCATGAGGTAGTACTAAAACATCATCGCTTGGCTCGTCATACTCCGAACCAAACTTGACAAAAAGCTTGTATTCTGCGTTGACGGGAACATCAATCGGCTCAAGGCAGTTATCACATAATGTTACCAATGTACCACGAGCCTTTATGTCAAAGACCATTAGCTGCATGCTTTTGGTCATGTCAACCAGAACATCTAAATTACCATCCTCATAAAGGGAATCTTCAAGAAGCCCGAAAAACTCAGCATCAACCTTGTAGTCAAACAGGTGATTACCCTCTTTAAGGCCCTTAAAACTAATACTATAGTCTTTCAAACTTCTCACAACACCCCTTATAAAAGCCCTGCAAAGTTATAAAAATATAATACGCAGAAAAAAATAATCTATCTTTTTTATGCTTTGTCCCTGACAGGTAGTGAAATCCTGAAGGTAGTTCCCTTACCTGGCGCTGAATGCAACACAGTTATCTCTCCCTGATGATACTGTTCAATAATCCTCTTACTCAGGGAAAGACCCAATCCCCATCCTCTCGATTTTGTACTAAATCCCGGACGGAAAATATTCCTTTGAACTGCCCGGGTCATCCCCTTGCCTGTATCTGATACATCCAGCACCACCCTGTCCCGACTGCGGGACAGGGTAAGACTAATCTCACCCGCTCCTTCCATTGCATCAATTGCATTTTTGCACAGATTCTCAAGCACCCACTCAAAAAGCGGACGACTCAATGGAATAGTCAGACTCTCCACCAGTTCATCTTTTACATTGAATCTCACCAACGATGAACTTCTTTTTCGAAGATACCCAATCATTCCGGTTACCACCTCTCCAATATCCTCAGGCAACAGATCAGGCCTTGACCCAATCTTCGAGAATCGTGAAGCTACTGTCTGTAGTCGCCCTATATCATGCCTCATCTCCTTCAGCAGATTCTCATCTACATTCTTCATCTTGAGAAGATCCAGCCATGCCAGTAGTGAACTTGTAGGGGTACCCAACTGGTGCGCAGTCTCCCTGGCCATTCCTACCCAGACCTGATCCTCCTCCCTCCTACGTGTTGCACTGAAAGCTATATAGGCTATCACCATGAAAACAAAGACTACCAACAGCTGTACTATTGGAAACCAACGCAAACGGGTAAGGAGATTCGAGCTCTGATAATACAGATACTGATACTCACCATCACCCAGATCCACCTCAAGCGGTGGACCAAACTTCTTCATCTTCTCAAGCGCATGTTTGAGGTATTCACCCTGATCATTTCGCGGGAGCTTGATATTCCTGTGGGATAATATATTCCCTCTGTTGTCTGTAAGTATAACGGGAACGGTATTGTTGTCACGAATAATCTCAAAGATAAGTGAGACCATTGCCTCGTCGGGATCACTCTCTACAACAAGCAGCCGATTGGCCTCAGCCCACAACGCAACTTTATTCTGCTCCTCCTCCCTTAGCTCCCTGACAAGGTTGTTTGTATAATACAACGACACAACGCTGATGACTACCGCACCTGCGATTACAAGAAACTTCCACCTTCGATTTGTGCTGTAAATCTGCATGAGACCCTGCCGCTGCAATCAACGGTATTTTTCGTCTTTGTTGAAATATATACTCAGATAACTGTTGTAACGTGATTCCGATATCTCTCCCTCTTCTACAGCAGCTTTGACCGCACAATCCGGTTCGTGGATATGGGTGCAGTTGTGAAACTGACATCCTTCAGAGGCCGCAAATATCTCGCGGAAATAATGATAGAGCTCTTCCTTGCCTGTGTCTACAAGCCCAAAACCCCGAATCCCTGGGGTGTCAATTATATATCCACCAAAGGAAAAGGGGTGCATCTCAGCAAAAGTCGTGGTGTGTATCCCGGTCTTATGTGCCGACGATATCTCGGCAGTCTTCAGATTAACTGACGGCTCAAGACTGTTGACCAGAGTGCTTTTGCCAACTCCAGAATGCCCCGCTACCAACGACACCTTGTCCTTTACAATTGACTTCAGTTTCTCGATATCTGCATCATTCAAAGCTGAGATTGCCTCACATCTGTAACCAATCTTAGTATAGATTTCCATCAGCTCACTTAATAGCTCGAGATCACCCTTCTTATATCGGTCCACCTTATTAAAGACTATCACTACGGGTATACTGTATGCCTCTGCTGAAACCAGAAATCTGTCTATAAATACGGTTGAAGTCACAGGATAGTTGATGGTAGCAAGCAAAATTGCCTGATCCATATTAGCCGCCAGCACATGACTCTGTTTAGAAAGGTTTGTTGACTTTCTCACAATATGATTTTTCCTCGGTAGCACCTCGGCAATTACTCCGGTCTCAGCATCAGCCTCATACTCAAACAGCACATTATCTCCTACCACTACAGGACTGGTACTCTTCTGATCCTCCAGGCGCATCTTTCCTTTAAGGCGACATGGTATCAGCTCTTTTTCACTTGTCCTGACAGTGTAAACACTGCCTGTTGCCTTTACTACAACTCCTTCCTTCATCGTGACGATTCAATCTTTAGTTCACAAGCGCAAGTTACCTGATTTTCAGCAATACTTAAATCCTTAGACTCCATTTTTGCCAATAAGTAAAAAACATACTTTAATATCACTTTTCTGAACGATAGTCAAAATAAGAAATATCCATTTACTAAATAAGATATCTTTGCCCCATAGTTTCACTAAAATACACCAAAACAGACAAATAGGGCACGGATGAGAGAGAGAGAGTTAAATAACCTGATCAATGAGCTGTATGAAGAAAATAAACGCCTAAAACGTTCACTGGCTACACAAAACCTACTTTTTAATATTGCATCAATCCTTCATGGCTCAAACACAATCGAAGTTACCTTCTTCTCAATTGCGGAAAAGATTGTTGAGATTGAAGGAGTGGAAGGTTTTGCCCTATATTATAAGACAGAAGAGGAACAAAGAGCTTTCGAACTGGCTGCTTATTCAATAGCAGAAAGTGCTATAGGAGTTAGTTTCCCAAAAACAGTAACCTGCAATTCAGGTTTCCCATTTCAAACTATACCGGACCCAAGGGCATTGGAAATTGCTAATAAAACCGACCAAATCGCTGCCAGAATATCTGCCGGATTCAACACCAGAAATTGTATAGTAGCAGGAACAAAAACTACAGGTAATCCTAACGGAATTATAGCTCTTAAATGGAGTAATTCTCTCAATGAACCTCCAATTGACAACCAGGTTTTAGATTCTATCAGCATCCTGGTAGCCAAACACCTCGACTTCAGAAATGCTGAAATCAGAAATAAACTTAATCACAACAAGATTATTGAAATCAACAGAGAACTGGAGGATAAGGAGCACTTTCTGAATAATATCATCAATACAGCCCCGATAGGCATCCTGCTGGTTAAAGACAGAGTGATACACTTTGTCAATGACAAGACTGTAGAGTCCGCAACATACACAAAAGAAGAGCTAGTGGGTGTTCACTTCTCCAAATTATACCCTCCGGGCGAAGAGGATACGGATAAGATTAATCGCTTCTACAAGGAAATAGACGATAATGGCCTTGCAAAGATGGAAATAAAACTCATGAGAAAGACCGGTGAGCCTGTATACTATGAGGTAACCGGAACACATGGGCCCAACTTCGAATCAGAGAAATACTACCTGCTTATAGGCCATGATATTACAAAGATAAAGCTTTTTAAAAACGAACTAAAAGAGAGTGAACAAAGAAACCGGATGATCATTGAGTCAAGTGCAGATGGCATCTTTATCCTCAGCATACCTGGCGAGCTTAAATATGTTAACTGGGCAGGTCTGAATCTCCTTGGTTATTCTATGGAAGAACTGAAGAGGATGAAACCTCGTGACCTATTTGGAGGATACGACAAGGTTAAAAAGTACGTGCAACTAATTAATGACCTCAGAAAAGGAATAACATTCAAAGGTGACGTCCAGCTAACTACCAAAGATGGCAGGATCCTGCAGGTGGAGGTCAATACTTCAGTTATCTCACTCAATGGAACTGACAATTTCCTTTTCAACATACACGATATTACGAGGCGCAAGCACAATGAACAGGAACTTGTAAAGGCCAAGGAAAAGGCTGAGGCTGCTGATAGACTGAAGTCATCCTTCCTAGCTAACATGAGTCATGAGATTCGTACTCCACTAAATGCAATTGTTGGATTCTCCAACCTGCTCGGTCAGACAGACCCTGATAGCAACCTCAGGGATGAGTTCGTCTCACTGATTATTTCCAACTCGGAAATATTACTGAATATCATCAATGACGTTATCGAACTGTCCAAAATCGAAAGCGGATTGCTGGAACTTCAATTTGCTCCTGTTTGCGTTGACAATATCCTGATAGATGTTTGCAGACAATACCAAAGCAAGCTTCTTAAAGATGGTAAGACCAACGTGTCCTTCAGGATAGAGCTACCTAGAACCGGTATTACACCGGCCTATGTTATAGCAGATCGCATCAAACTGCAGAAAGTACTTCAAAACCTTATTGACAATGCCGTCAAGTTCATTAACAGTGGAATAATTACTGTGGGTTATGAATTCAGGGCCGATAAGGTGATACTCTTTGTGCGCGACACCGGTATTGGAATATCTCCCGACAAACTACAGGTTATCTTTGAAGCATTCAGACAAGAAGATGAGTCTCATTCCAAGCGTTTTGGCGGAACAGGCCTTGGCCTGGCCCTGTGTAAAAAACTTGTCGAGGCTATGGGTGGACGAATTGGTGTGAAATCACAAAAAGATGTCGGTTCGGAATTCTATTTCTATCTCGAAAGAACTGCTGTAACAGAGGATGAATTAAAGCGGGAAGAAATGTTTTATCAAGCCGGGGAACCCGAACTCAAGTACAATAAGTTTGTTTAGTACTGGTTTTACTTCAAAAGCTCAGAAATATTTCTTCGGAGTGCCTCCATATCCAGACCTACTTCTTTGTACAACTCCGCCTGCGTACCATGTTCGACAAACCTGTCTGGTATGCCCATACGCTTTAGTTGACAATTGTATCCATGCTCATTCATGAATTCAAGGACAGCCGTACCAAGCCCTCCTGCGACTACCCCATCCTCAACTGTGATTACTGAGTGATAACTGCTAAATACCTCATGCAGCAACTCTTCATCCAGCGGTTTTACAAACCTCATATCATAGTGGCCCAACTCTGTTCCTGAGGCAGCAAACTCATCGCATACACGAGCAGCCTTGACACCCAGTGGTCCAAGGGTAAGCAGGGCAACTCCCTTCCCTTTTCTCAGGCACCTTCCCTTACCAACCTCTATCTCTGCAAAAGGCTTACGCCAGTCTTCATTGGAGCCAATACCTCTGGGATAGCGTATCACAAAGGGACCCTTATCAGGTAGCTGTGCTGTGTACATAAGGTTACGAAGCTCTACCTCATCCATCGGAGAGGAGATGGTCAGATTGGGTATTGGTCTGAAATAAGCCAGATCAAAAGCCCCGTGGTGGGTAGCACCATCTGCTCCAACAAGTCCTCCTCTATCCAGACACATCACTACATTTAAATTCTGAAGTGCAACATCGTGAATCACCTGATCAAAAGCCCGTTGCATAAAGGTGGAGTAAATATTACAGAAAGGTATCATGCCTGAGATGGCCAATCCTGCAGCAAAGGTAACTGCATGCTGTTCCGCAATACCTACATCAAAGGCCCTGGCAGGCATGACCTCCATCATAATATTCAGGCTGCAGCCCGAAGGCATGGCAGGAGTAATACCTACTATCTTGTCGTTTTGCTTGGCAAGTTCAACTAAAGTATGACCAAATACATCCTGAAACTTTGGGGGTCTTGGCCTGGAGGTGCTTTCTTCTATTATCTCACCGGTATGCTTATCAAACTTGCCGCTTGGTGCGTGCCAGGCTGTCTGGTTCTCTTCAGCATACTTAAAACCCTTCCCCTTCTTGGTTATAACATGCAGCACCTTGGGACCGGGAATATGCTTCATATCCCTGAGAACACCGGCCAATCTAAGTACGTCATGACCATCCACCGGTCCAAAATACCTTATGTTCAGCCCTTCAAAAATATTGGTCTGACGTGTAAGCAGATTCTTGACACTATTATTGATCTTGACGATCATCTCCTTGGATCTGGGCCCCACAATATTGAGGCGACCCATACCCTTAATGACCTCACGGCGTACCTTGTTGTAAGTACGACTGGTGGCTATGTCAACCAAATAATCACTAAAGCCCCCGATATTAGGGTCTATGGCCATGTTGTTGTCATTGAGAATGACAAGTACATTGGCCTGCAAAGATGCAAGATTGTTCAGCCCCTCAAAAGCCTGTCCTGCCGTCATGGCGCCGTCGCCTATGACGGCAACTACCTGACGATCGGTTATGCCCTGCTCCTTATATGCCACTGCCATTCCCAAAGCTGCTGATATACTGGTAGAGGAATGTCCTACCCCAAAGGAGTCATATTCGCTTTCGGCAACTGAGGGAAAGCCGCTTATTCCTTTGTATTTCCTATTGGTGTGGAATACGTCCCTGCGACCGGTGAGTATCTTGTGTCCATAGGCCTGATGACCTACATCCCAGATTAGCTTGTCAACAGGAGTGTTTAACACGTAATGCAAGGCAACAGTGAGCTCTACAACCCCCAGGCTGGCTCCGAAGTGAGCCGGGTTGCATGATACCGCATCAATGATGAACTCACGCAACTCGCTACATACCTGTAACAACTTCTCTTCAGGGAGTTTTCGCAGATCAGCAGGTGAATTTATCAAACTAAGCAGGGGATATCCGGCTTCTTCCATTCCAGTTGTTCTTCACATTTTTGCTAATTTTGCAAATATAACACTTTGAACACAGATATATCATCGCTGGTTATATGTTTTATACCTGCTGTATCGGTGTCAGACAAACCCCTGAATCCGTGTGCGGTAAAACTAATACTATGTCCTATGTGGCTTTCCAAGACTAATATGGCCAGGTTTGCCCTCAGGGCTACAAAATATATCACAATCCGCAGAGCCCGCAACCTCCTGCTCCTCGTCCTCAGCTTCTATATTTCACGAATTACTAAGAAGCCCCACATCCAGGGAAGACCCTGGGCCATGTCTGTAGAGCCCTCGGGACTCTGCAATCTTCAATGTCCGGAATGCCCCGTCGGTGCAGGTGTCCTTACCCGCAAAGGTGGAATGCTGGAGCCTGGACTACTTAGCAAAATGCTCGATGAGGCAGGGCCGGAACTGATGACGCTCAACCTATACTTCCAGGGTGAACCAATGCTTAACCGCAAAATCAACAAACTGATAACCGCAGCCTCCGAAAGGAATATCTTTAGCTCGATGAGTACAAACGGGCATTTCCTTAGTCCGGAAAACTGCGATAAACTGATAGAAGCAGGACTTAGCGAACTGATTATTTCTTTGGACGGAATTAGCCGTCAAAGTTATTCCCGGTACCGCAAAGGGGGAAACCTTGATAAGGTGCTTCAGGGTATAGAATCCATGGTCAAGCGTCGCAAAGAGCTCAACAAACACAAGCCGCTTATCACTGTGCAGTTTATTGTCTTTGAGCATAATGAACAAGAAATCCCGGAACTAATAAAGCTGTGCAGACGACTAGGTGTAGACCGCCTGCAGCTTAAGTCTGCCCAGATTTATGACTTTGGTAATAATGAAGTGAAACCGCCAAAGAATCCCCGCTATTCAAGGTATATAGAGAAAGAAGGAAGGCCTGTTCTCGAGGGCAAGTCATACAACCACTGCTTTAAGCAGTGGGGCTCGGCAGTAATGTCATGGGACGGACGTGTAGCACCCTGCTGCTATGACAAGGATCTGGATTTCTCACCCGGTAACGTAAGTGAAACTCCTCTTGGAGAAATCTGGAAAAACCAGTCCCTAATGCAATTCCGCGGAAAAATATTAAGGGACAAAGCGGCCATCGCAATGTGCCGCAATTGTCCCCAAGGTCGTAAATTTCTTATCTGATACCAGCCTAAACCAGCTTCTTGAAAAGCGCGGTCATGCTTACCTTCTCACCGATAATATCCTTAAGTGCAGAAATGCTTACCCTCTCCTGCTCCATAGTATCACGGTAACGGATAGTGACCTTCTGGTCTTCCAAAGAGTCGTGGTCTATTGTTACACAGAAAGGTGTACCGATAGCATCCTGCCTGCGGTAACGCTTACCGATTGAGTCCTTCTCGTCGTACTGGCAGTTGAAGTGGAACTTCAGATCATCTACTATCTTACGTGCCAGCTCAGGCAAACCGTCCTTCTTAACAAGTGGTAGTACAGCCAGTTTGACAGGCGCAAGTACCGGTGGTAGTTTCAGGACTACACGAGACTCAACACTTCCGTCTTTACCGGGAACCTCTTCCTCGCAATAGCTTCCAGCCATTATGCTCAGGAACATACGGTCAACACCGATTGATGTCTCGATAACATATGGCACGTAGCTTTCGTTGCGCTCAGAATCGAAATAGGTGATCTTCTTGCCTGAATATTGTTGATGTTGTGATAAGTCAAAGTCAGTACGTGAGTGGATACCTTCTACTTCCTTGAACCCAAAGGGCATCTCAAACTCAATATCTGTTGCTGCGTTGGCATAGTGAGCCAGCTTATCATGATCGTGGTAACGATACTTGTGATCGCCCATACCTAGTGACTTATGCCACTTCATACGTACTTCCTTCCACTTTTCAAACCATGCCAGCTCTTCACCTGGAGCAACAAAGAATTGCATTTCCATCTGCTCAAACTCACGCATACGGAAAATAAACTGACGGGCTACGATCTCGTTACGGAAAGCCTTACCAATCTGGGCTATACCAAAGGGGATCTTCATACGTCCAGTCTTCTGAACATTCAGGAAGTTTACAAAGATACCCTGAGCTGTCTCCGGACGTAGGTAAATCTTCATTGCACCATCGGCTGTAGAACCCATTTCTGTTGAGAACATAAGGTTGAACTGACGCACTTCTGTCCAGTTCTTTGTTCCTGAGATTGGGCAAACTACTTCGTTGTCGATTATTATCTGACGCAGCTCGTTAAGGTCATTTTCATTCAATGCCTTTACAAAGCGTTGGTGTATCTCTTCCCTCTTCTGCGCGTGTTCAAGCACACGGGGGTTGGTTTCACGGAACATCTTCTCGTCGAAGCTGTCACCAAAACGCTTAGCTGCCTTTTCTACTTCCTTGTCAATCTTTGCATCATACTTTGCAAGCAGTTCCTCGATCAAAACGTCTGCACGATAACGCTTCTTGCTGTCCTTATTGTCGATCAGGGGGTCATTAAATGCATCAACGTGACCTGATGCCTTCCATACAGTGGGGTGCATAAATATGGCTGAGTCAATACCCACCACATTCTCGTGAAGCAGAACCATTGAATCCCACCAGTATTTCTTTATGTTGTTCTTCAGTTCAACTCCATATTGTCCGTAGTCATAAACGGCTCCCAAACCGTCATAGATCTCACTGCTTTGAAATACAAACCCATACTCCTTGCAATGGGCGACCAACTTTTTGAAAACATCTTCCTGAGCCATAACAATAAGTCTATTATTTATTATATTTCTTCTATACTTTGTTTCTGACTGATTATCTGTACGAATTGACAGAAGCGCAAAAATAAGGCAAAATTTCAGTTTTACAGTATATTATGCCGTTAATTTAATGCAGAAGAGGGGTAACCTCGCGGTTACCCCTCTTGCAAACAAACCATTAAAACTAAGTATTACTCTTCACGTGCTTTAAGCAGCAGAGTAAGTATATCTACAGCAGCCTGAGCCACTGATGATCCGGGTCCAAAGATACCGACTACACCGGCATCATACAGGTATTGATAATCCTGAGCAGGTATAACACCACCGGCTATTACCATGATATCCTCACGGCCAAGCTTCTTAAGCTCTTCAATAACCTGGGGAACAAGAGTCTTGTGACCTGCTGCCAGAGATGAAACGCCCAATACGTGAACGTCATTTTCTACAGCTTGCTTAGCAGCTTCGGCAGGAGTCTGGAACAAGGGTCCCATATCCACATCAAAGCCAATATCGGCATAACCTGTAGCTACAACCTTGGCGCCGCGGTCATGACCGTCCTGACCCATCTTGGCTACCATGATACGGGGTTGACGACCTTCCACTTCGGCAAACCTACGTGCCAGAGCGCGTGCCTTTTCAAACACTTCGTCACCACCGACTTCTGATGAATATACTCCGCTCACTGATCTGATAACTGCTTTATAACGTCCTACAACTGATTCGCATGCAAAAGATATCTCACCAAGAGAAGCACGTTTCTTGGCTGCATCTACTGCCAGTTCAAGTAGATTACCCTTGCCGGTCTTAACACACTCAGTAATAGCTTCCAATGCGGCCTTAACTTCAGCTTCGTTACGGTTTGCCCTCAGAGCCCTCAGACGCTCGATCTGAGCCTTACGTACAGCAGTGTTGTCAATATCAAGGATGTCAATCGGATCTTCCTTTTCAAGACGATAACGGTTAACACCAACGATAACCTGCTTGTTGCTGTCTATCTTGGCCTGAGTACGGGCTGCTGCTTCTTCTATACGCATCTTTGGCAAGCCGGTTTCAATAGCCTTGGCCATACCACCCATCTCTTCAATCTCCTGAATGTGGGCCCATGCCTTATCAGCTATTTCCTTAGTCAGGGCCTCAACATAGTAAGATCCTGCCCATGGGTCAATAGCCTTACAGATCTGAGTCTCTTCCTGGATATAAATCTGAGTATTACGGGCAATACGAGCAGAGAAGTCAGTTGGCAATGCGATAGCTTCATCAAGTGCATTGGTGTGCAAGCTCTGTGTGTGACCAAGTGCTGCGGCCATTGCTTCGATACATGTACGACCAACGTTGTTGAAGGGATCCTGTTCGGTAAGTGACCATCCTGACGTTTGTGAGTGAGTACGCAGAGCCAGAGACTTTGGATTCCTGGGATTAAACTGCTTAACGAGTTTTGCCCACAACATACGGGCTGCACGCATCTTTGCTATCTCCATAAAGTGATTCATACCGATAGCCCAGAAGAATGACAACCTGGGAGCAAAACTGTCAATATCAAGACCGGCATTTACTCCGGTACGCAGATATTCGAGACCGTCTGCAAGTGTATAGGCTAGCTCAATATCAGCAGTTGCACCGGCTTCCTGCATGTGGTAACCGGAGATAGAGATGCTGTTGAACTTAGGCATGTACCTGGAAGTGTACTCGAAGATATCAGCGATAATCTTCATTGAGAATTCCGGTGGATAGATGTAGGTGTTACGAACCATAAACTCCTTGAGGATATCATTCTGGATGGTACCAGCCATATCTTCAAGTTTACAGCCCTGCTCAAGACCTGCTACGATATAGAATGCCATAACAGGAAGAACAGCTCCGTTCATAGTCATTGATACAGACATCTTATCCAGTGGTATGCCGTCAAACAGTATCTTCATATCGAGGATGGAGTCAATAGCAACACCGGCCTTACCTACGTCACCAACTACACGCTCGTGATCTGAGTCGTATCCGCGGTGAGTAGCAAGGTCGAAGGCTACTGAAAGACCCTTCTGACCGGAAGCCAGATTCCTGCGGTAAAATGCATTTGACTCTTCAGCTGTGGAGAACCCGGCATACTGCCTGATGGTCCATGGACGAGTCGCATACATCGCTGAGTAGGGACCACGTAAAAATGGTGCAACACCGGCTGCATAATTCAGATGCTCCATACCTTCCAGGTCTTCCCTGGTATATACTGACTTTACCGGTATTTGCTCAGGTGTAATCCAGTCTTTCCGGATACCTTGAGCCTTGGCCCATGCCTGTGCATCTACAGCTGAGCCTTCCTTGGTTATATTTATCTTAGAAAAATCAGGTTTCATAACAATGTGTTTTAGATTCCAAGTGCCTTGTTAAACTTCTGCAACTCTTCAAGGACATTACTGCGAATGTTGATAAAATTCTCAATGCCCTGAGCCTTCAGATCATCCATGCAGGCAGGAGCTCCTGCTACTACAAAGATTGCTCTGCCATTCAGTGCCTTGAAGGCAGCGGGAGCTGCCTCGGCATACTCCTCATCAGAAGAACAAAGCACTACTATATCTGCACCTGCTTTTACTGCAGCTTCAACTCCCTCTTCAACAGTATTGAATCCAAGGTTGTCAACGATCTCGTAACCGGCACATCCGAAGAAGTTACCTGAAAACTGAGACCTGGCAAGACGCATAGCAAGGTTACCATAAGTCAGCATAAAGGTCTTTGGTCTTTTTGCTGCCTTTTCAGTAGCAAGGCGAAGTGCTTCAAACTCAGCTGCAGCTCTGAAAGGAACTATGGTTTCAATCTCTGCTCCCTCAGAACAAGAGGTTCCGCAACATGCTTTGGCTGTTTCTTCGATAGCATCCTTCATTGTTTCAGTAACATTTGGATACTGGTTGGTTCCCAAAAGTACTTCTTTGCGACTTGCAACAGCTTTTAGTTTTTGAGCACCTGATTCCTTAACCAGCTTTTGTATAAAGCCTTCCTTAACAGCACTGAAATAACCGCCCTTGCTTTCAACTTCTACAAATAGCTTCCATGCTTCATTGGCTATGCTTTCAGTGAGGTTCTCTATATAATAGCTACCGGCACCCGGGTCTGCTACCTTGCCGAAATATGATTCTTCCTTGAGTAGTAACTGTTGGTTGCGAGCTATACGTTCGCTGAATTCTCCGGCTTTGCGGAAGGGCTTGTCAAAGGGTTGAACAAGCAGTGAGTGGCATCCGCCCAGTGTGGCCGACATAGCTTCTGTCTGAGTGCGTAGCAGGTTTACATAGGGGTCGAATACTGTCATATTGAACTCTGAAGTCTCGCAGTGGACGTTCATCCTGGCTGCTGCTGTGCTGGCAGGTTTGTAAGCACTTACTATATTGCTCCAAAGCATGCGACCGGCACGAAGCTTCGCGATTTCCATAAAGTAAACCGGACCAATGCTCAGTGTGAAACGAATGCTGCCTGCAACCTCATCAACAGTAAGACCTCTTTCAGTGAGTTTAGCCAGATATTCATTTGCAGCAGAAAGTGCAAAAGCAAGCTCCTGAACTATCGAAGAGCCTGAATTTCCATAGATCTTACCGTTAACATTGATCCACTGAAATGAAGGAAGTTCCTTACCATTCCTAACAATCTCGGCAGCTCTGTCCATGATTTCATCAATGGTCTTGCAGGTCTTGTCCTTTAGAATCAGTTTGCCGGCCGGATCAAAATCTATTGAACCCTTGACCTTCTTCGGATCAACACCCATCTGCTTTACTGCTTCAAGAATTGAAGCAGCCAGAGACGTCATGCACTTATTTGTTGAGAAGTTGATCTCTGTTGCTGTAATGTCAATACCTGCAAGCAGGGCCTTGATGTTATCGGCACTTGCTTCAACAGTTTCGTCAAAAACGAAACCTAAAGATTCAACACCTTTTTTCAGAATTGCCTTAGCCTTTGCGTTGGCTGAAGAAATATCTGTTACTACTATATCCTGGCGTACAAGCCAATTATTGTCTGTACTGTTACCGCGAACAAACGGGAATTCGCCGGGAAGCGAATTCAGATGTTTTAATGCGCCAAGATCCTCTTCACGGTAAAAAGGACGAACGCTGAAACCTTCACTGGTTTTCCAGACGAGCTTCTTTTCAAAATCAGCCCCCTTTAAGTCCGCTGTAATCTTGTCCATCCATTCCTGTGTGGATACGGGTGGAAACTCGCTAAACAACGGTTGTTTTGATTTATCTGTCATAATGAAACTGTTTTAGATACAATTTTCAGGCTGCAAAATTAGTCCTTTTGATCTACAATGAACTAATCTTACAAGGTGTTTAATAGCAGATTACCAGAAAAATTTCTCTATTTGTTTTGAGACCAAATTACGATGAATACAACTAACTAGCAGCATAATATCTATTATTTACTTACAGACTGTAAGGATTCAGAACCCTTGTTAATCCTAATCGGTGAACCTGCAATGACTAAATTTCCTACACAAACCAGGTTGGCTATAATCCTGGCAAATGTTACGTTTTATGTTTCTCAGCAGCTTTCTTTCCCAAAAAGAGTGTAACTTTAATAAGAATTCCATCCATATTTTTATATTTGGGTAATATTTACTTTTATTAAGTATCAAACTCTCGTTTTATCATGAAAAGAATAACGGCATTACTATTAACTACCTTAACTGCCTTTAACCTATTTTCCCAGCAGCTACCCGACTGGGAAGATCCAGGAATCTTCGCAATCAATAAGGAAGAGACCAGGGCGACCTCCATACCTTACCCCTCTGAGGCTCTAGCATTGAAGGATGATTACAGCGCCTCCCCCTACTACATGCTTCTTGACGGAAAATGGAAGTTCAACTGGGTTCCCCGTATCGCTGAAGTTCCTGAAGGCTTCTACAAGGAAGATTTTGATATAAGTGGCTGGGACGAGATTCCTGTTCCAGGCAACTGGGAATTTAATGGTTACGGAACACCATTCTATGTCAACCTGGGTTTTGGATTCTGGGCAAAGCGACCCTTTATTGACAAGAATTTTAGTCCCACAGGAGCCTACAGACACACATTCGACATCCCGGAATCATGGGACGGACGCAGGGTTTTCATTCACTTTGACGGTGGTACCAACTCAATGTATGTTTGGGTTAACGGACAAAAAGTGGGCTATACCGAGAATTCCAAGAGTCCTGCTGAGTTTGATATTACTCCTTACATCAGACCGGGTAAGAACACGCTTGCATGTGAGGTCCATAAGTTCAGCGACGGTTCCTACCTCGAAGACCAGGATATGTGGAGACTTGCCGGTATCAACCGCAGTGTCTATCTCTATAGTACTGCCGACACCCGTATCTTTGACTTCTTTGCTCATCCCGACCTGGATGCTCAGTACAAGAATGGACTATTTAGCGTTGATGTAGTTCTCAAAAACTACAGTAGCAATACCTCAGCAAGCACTGTAGAGGTTGCACTTAGCGACAAGAGCGGCAAAAAGATTTTCACAAGCAGCAAGAAGACTGATGTTCCTGCCAAAGGAAAGGCTGAGCTAACACTTGAGGGTATTGTGAAGAATCCTCTTAAGTGGACTGCTGAGACACCCAATCTCTACACAATGGTTATCACCCTAAAGGATGCCGCTGGCAATACTATTGAAGCTACTTCACACAAGATTGGTTTCCGCAAGATTGAGATCAAAGACGGGCAGCTCTTTGTAAATGGCAAGAAAGTCTATTTCAAGGGTGTCAACCTGCATGAGTTCAATACCAACGACGGAAATGTTGTTACACGTGAGGTTATGATGCGCAACCTTCAATTGATGAAGGAACTCAATATTAACGCAGTTCGTACCTCTCACTACCCACAGCCTCCGCTATGGTACAAGCTGTGTGACGAATATGGAATCTATCTTGTAGATGAAGCCAATCTTGAATCACACGGTTTGATATACGGTCCTGATATTATTGCAGATGTACCTGAATGGAATGCTGCACACCTTGACAGGGTCAAGAGACTTATTGAAAGGGATAAGAATCATGCTTCAGTTATTTTCTGGTCACTTGGAAACGAAGCAGGTAATGGCAAGAACTTTTTTGACGCATACGAATGGGCCAAAGCTCGAGACAAGAGCCGTCCGGTTCAATACGAACAGGCATATCAGCATGACTACAATACTGATATAATCTGCCATATGTACCCCTCATGGTACGACATGATGCGTGATGCAAATAAAGACCTGGGTCGTCCTTATATTATGTGCGAATATGCACACGCAATGGGCAACAGCATGGGTAATATGCAGGACTACTGGGATTTGATGCGTTCAAGCAAGAATATGCAGGGAGGCTTTATCTGGGAATGGTACAACCACGGCTACAAAGCATGGGACGAACAGGGAAGATTCTACTGGGCCTATGGTGGTGATCTGGGTGGCTATAATATGGCTAATGACGGAAACTTCTGTATGGATGGTATCATCAGTCCTGACCAGAACTATATACCCCATACTCATATTGTAAAAAAGGTATATCAAAACATTCTGTTTAAGGCTAAAGACCTGAACAAGGGCATTATCACCATTGTAAATGACTTTAAGTTTGTTCCTGTTACCCCCAAAGACCACAACTTCAAATGGGTACTGCTGAAGAACGGACAACAGTTTGCTGAAGGCAAGTTCACAGCTACCGTTGAGGCTGACGCTCAAAAGGATGTACAACTAAAACTGCCCGCTATCAAGGCAGAGCCGGGTGTTGAATACTTCCTGCAAGTCTTTGCATACACAGTGAATGCTACTGAGCTTATCCCTGCCGGTTTTGAAGTTGCAAAGGAAGAATTTGCCTTCGCTTCAAACAACTATTTCGTAGCTGCTGCTGATCATGATGGCAGCATAAGTGTAGAGAAGGAAAACCACAGGTATAATGTAAATGCCGGAGATCTCAGGTATGAGTTCTGGACAGTTGCAGGCCGCGGCCTCACAAACATGAGGTACAAAGAACGTAATATCCTCAACCAGGCTCCAAGAATCAACTTCTGGCGTGCACCAACCGACAATGATTTCGGTGAGAATATGCAAAACTGGGGTCGTATCTGGGATGCTGCAAGTCATACTGCTGAATACAAATTCATAAACGCAGAAGAAAAGGATGGTAAATTTGCTATCAACTACGAAGTAGCTTTTAAAGGTATTCAGATTAAGGTTGACCTGACCTACGTTGTCAATGGTGACGGAAGCCTCACCACTACAGCCCATTATCAGGCATTGAGCGAAGACCTGCCTGAGATGGTACGCTTCGGTATGTTGATGACCCTCCCACGTGAGTTTGGCGACTTTACATGGTATGGTCGTGGTCCTCACGAAAATTATGTTGACCGTAATGGTGACACCTTCATGGGTATATGGAACGGACGTGTAGAAGATCAGGCCTTCCACTATTACCGTCCACAGGAAACAGGCAACAAGACCGACGTTCGTTGGCTGGAGCTTAAAAACCACAACGGAGTAACAATCAGGGTTGAAGGAGCCCAACCTCTGTCAGTGAGTGCTACCAACAACCTGCCTGAAGATCTTGACCCGGGCAAGACTAAAAAGCAACAACACTGGTCGGATATAATCCCACGCAATGATGTTGTGCTATGTGTTGACCTATTCCAACGTGGTGTAGCCGGTCTGCAGTCCTGGGGTGCAAAACCTCTGGATCAATATCGCTTTATGGAAAAGGAATATACTTATACATACACTATCAAAGTCAGCGAGTAGTAGTCTGACAATCTAAGTTTTGAGACTTTCAGTGAAGGCGTCCCGGGGTAACGGGGCGCCTTTTCTATATTGGCTCTCCCTTTAGAGCATTTCAACACCCGGCATTGGGACATATTTTCCTTCAAAAGGGTCTCACAACGACCCGTTGAGGCATGCTCGCTCTGCAATGATCAGGGTATCCTCTTTTGAATAGTTATCTGTCTTCAAATAATCACTATTTTAGCAGCGCATAAATCAGACACTATGGCAGCAGAAAAACAGGATATGACCTTTCTTGAGCACCTTGAGGAGCTCAGATGGCATATTTTCCGCTCTCTTATCGCAGTGTTTGTTTTGGCGATACCTGCTTTTATTTTTAAGCATGTGGTCTTTGATATTATCTTGCTAGGCCCCGGAAAGCCTGATTTCTATACAAACCAACTGCTTTGCAGGATTGCAGAAATGGCAGGGACGCCATCTCTGTGTATTAATCAGGAGCCACTGAAACTGCAAAATATAAGCATGTCAGGCCAGTTTACTATGCACCTGGGGATTTCGTTTATGGCAGGCATAATTCTGGCAATACCTTATATTTTTTACGAATTGTGGACCTTTATAAAACCTGCCCTATATGAGAATGAACTCAGGCAAAGTCGCCGCTGCTTTGGAGCAGCGGGAATCCTGTTTATGGCAGGGGTTCTCTTTGCATATTATCTGATAGTCCCGCTTTCTATTTATTTTTTAGCTACCTATCAGGTAAGTGAAAGTGTGGAAAATATCATAAATTTCAGTTCCTATGTGTCGACAGTGGCATCCATAGTACTTACAACCGGTTTGGTGTTTGAACTGCCGGTGCTGATTTGGCTGCTCAGTAGTATTGGTGTTGTTAGCAGTGCCCTTCTGCGCAAATACAGGAGACATGCCATAGTGTTGGTTGTAGCAGTTGCAGCTATCATTACACCACCAGATGTGATTAGCCAGATAATGGTTAGTATACCGCTACTCTTTCTATATGAGGCTGGTATAATTATTGCGGAAAGGGTTGAGAAGAAGAAACTTTTAAGAAATAACTGACATAATGAGTGATAATTCAGAGTTGGTGCTTCATACCAAGGATCTGGTAAAGCGATATAAGAACCGCACTGTGGTAAAAGGGGTCTCGGTAGAGGTAAGACAGGGTGAGATCGTGGGTTTGCTTGGACCAAATGGTGCCGGCAAGACCACTACGTTTTACATGATAGTAGGTCTTATCCAGCCAAATGAGGGTGAAATATATCTAAATGAGGACCTTATCACCCGCGAACCTGTGTACAAGAGGGCTCAAAAAGGTATCGGCTATCTGGCTCAGGAAGCCAGCGTATTCCGCAACCTCAGTGTTGAGGACAATATCAAGGCTGTACTTGAAATGACCGACTTCCCCAAGGACTACCAGAAGCAAAGGTGCGAGGAATTGCTTGAGGAGTTCAGCCTTACTCATATACGCAAGAGCAAGGGGATACAGCTTTCGGGAGGAGAACGTCGCCGTACTGAGATCGCCAGAGCACTTGCTATCAACCCTAAGTTTATCCTGCTCGACGAACCCTTTGCTGGTGTTGACCCCATTGCTGTTCGCGATATACAGGAGATAGTTGCCAAACTGAAGTACAAGAATATTGGCATCCTTATTACCGACCACAACGTGCATGAAACCCTCTCAATTACTGACCGGGCCTATCTCTTGTTTGAAGGGAAAATCCTTAAGGCAGGCAGTGCCGAGGAGCTGGCTGATGACCCGGATGTAAGAAGGGTTTACCTGGGCGATGACTTTATACTCCGCAGAAGAACCTTTGAGGTTTCATAATATAAAGATTGTTTCCATAGTGCTAAGTGAAAAGGGTGCCCACCACGAAGTGGACACCCTTTTTGTATTTGTCAGGACTAATGACCGGAGAATTAACCAATCTCTCAAAACACAGTTCCCGGTCAGACAATTGGTCCGGTATTAATTCCGATATGCCCTGAATCAGATCTTTTCCCTTTCTGTAAAGGCTCCCAGTTTGACATACTTTTCGTAGATCTCAGCATAAGCCTTAACATTAGCAGGATTTGGAGTGTATTCTTTTTCAAAACCCTTAGCCATTGCCTTCTGAGCTTCCTCTACATTGCTGTGTACTCCTGCTGCAACAGTAGCAAACATAGCAGCACCAACAGCACAGGTTTCAACTGTGCGGGCAACCTTGATAGGCATGTTAAGAACATCAGCAAGAGTCTGCATAACAAAAGGAGACTTCTTGGCAACACCACCCAGACCTATTACTCCGTCTATCCTTACACCTTCACGGGCGAAACGGTCAACTATGGCCTTGGATCCGAATGCAGTCGCTTCAACCAATGCACGGAAGATGCGGGGTGCATCACTGCCAAGCTTCAGGCCGGCTATAGAACCGGTAACTTCCTGGCTTGCATCAGGTGTACGACGTCCATTCATCCAGTCTACTGCTATTACTGTTGACTCCTCAACAGGAATTTTCATTGCAGCTTCAGATAGTTTCGGGATTATCTTATCCTCGGTTTCCTCAATCAACTTAGCTCTTGTCTCAGCATCAACAATTGTGGTATCAGCAAGGATGTTTTCAAGAGGCCATGAGATAACTCTCTTAAACCATGCATAGATATCACCGAAACCTGACTGACCAGCTTCAAGTCCGACGTAGCCGGGGATTACCGAACCGTCAACCTGACCGCAAATACCAGCAATCAGCTTGTCACCTATCTGATCATAAGGAGCGATCATAATGTCACAGGTGGATGTACCGATGGCACGTGCAAGCACGTTGGGAGTAACTCCTCCACCAACGGCACCCATGTGACAGTCAAAGGCTCCAACACCAACGGCAACCCTGGTAGTAAGGCCAAGTCTTTCAGCCCATTCGGGTGTAAGGTTGCCAACCCTTACATCAGCGGTATAGGTGTCCTTATACAGACGATCACGATATCCTGCAAGAAGAGGATCGAGAGCTGTCAGAAATTCTTCTTCAGGCAAACCACCCCAGCTTTCATGCCACATAGCCTTGTGACCGGCTGAGCAACGGCTGCGTATTACTTCACCTGGTTTAACCCTTCCTGTGATAAGAGCAGGCATCCAGTCACAGTGTTCAATCCATGAATAGGCGGCCTTGCGAACTTTCTCGTCGCTACGCAGTACATGAAGTACCTTGGCCCAAACCCACTCTGATGAATATATGCCACCCTCATATTTTGTATAATCAATCTTCCACTTACGTGCAAGTTCGTTAATCTCTGCAGCCTCCTTAACGGCTGTGTGATCCTTCCAGAGAACGAACATAGCATTGGGATTCTCGGCAAACTCAGGCAGCAGTGCCAGAGGAGTACCTTCCTCGTTGACGAACACCGGAGTACTTCCGGTTGTATCGAAAGAGATACCCACTACCTTTTCAGCAAAGCCTGGACCTGCCTTCTTAAGCGTGTCCTTAACGATATATTCCATCACCTCTATATAGTCGAGGGGATGTTGGCGGTACTGATCCCTTGCAGGATCACAATACTTACCTTCGATCCAGCGTGGATAGTGCTTTACGGAAGTTGCTATCTCATCTCCCGTTGCAGCATCAACCAATACGGCTCTGGCAGAGTCAGAACCATAATCCAATCCTAGTACATATTTCTTATCTGACATATCTTACTTTTTATTTCTGTCCGTAATAGGCATTCTTGCCGTGCTTGCGTTCATAATGCTTCGTAACCAGAGCCTTATTCATGGTCAACTTGGGATTGATTGAAAACGCCAGCTGGGCCATTCTAGCAACTTCCTCCATCACAACGGCATTATACACCGCATCATACGGGGTCTTACCCCAGGAGAAAGGACCGTGATTCTTGACAAGAACACCGGGAACTTCAAGAGGTTTGATACCTTTGAACCTCTCGATTATTGCAGTTCCTGTAGTCTTTTCATATTCCCCCATCACCCATTCCTCAGGCATATCGGGAGTGCAGGGTATGTCCTGTGAAAAATAGTCGGCATGTGTTGTACCGATAACAGGAATATCCTTTCCGGCCTGAGCCCAGGCTGTTGCGTATGTGGAATGAGTGTGAACTATACCTCCCACTTCGGGAAAAGCTTTATATAGTTCGATATGTGTGGGTGTATCTGATGAGGGACGAAGGGTACCCTCGACGACCTTACCGTCAAGATCCACAACGACCATGTCCTCAGCTTTCATCACATCGTAATCAACCCCACTGGGTTTGATTACTATAAGTCCCTTGCTGCGGTCAATTCCGCTTACATTTCCCCAGGTAAATAAAACAAGTCCATGTTTTACAAGATCCAGATTCGCCTTAAATACCTTCTCTTTTAACTCCTCAAGCATGGCTGTAAATTTTACAATTATGAATTTTAGTAAGCAAAAGCACGACCTAAGGAAGCAGTAACAAACCCCTCAAAGCCGTGCTTTCGTTAAATCAGGCACTTATGCCAATCCTATTACCAGAATATGGTATAAAGGAATGCAAGTATCGCAATAATACCCAGTGAACCAAGTCCAAATCCGATATCAGTTCTGAACAGGTTAAGGTCAACAGCAACTCTCTTAGGATCTTCAACAGTATCCTTGGCATTAGATCTCAGGAATACAGCTATAAAGATCATAAATCCTGTGAAGCAAAGGAATGCACTTGGGAATCCTAGGTTGTTCAGGTATTCGAATGTAGGTGTTGAATCACCGCCAAACAGAACAACAAAAGAAGCTATCAGGGTAATTACACCTACAATGGCTGCAATATTTGACCATTTCAGCATAACCTTAATATCCTTTTCAGAAGGAAGAGCAGTTGCACGAGCCTTCTTGTCAGTATAGGTCAGAGCAATAAACATACCCAGCAGTACCAAGAATACAAAGCCCATACGGAACTGGAACGGCATGTCGGGGAAAGCGACTTTGAAGAATACACCTGCAGGAATTGTTGCTATAGAAGTCCATACCGCTGCACTTCCGGATGCCCTCTTCCACAACAGACCCAAACCAAATACTACAAGGATACCAGGATAAATAAATCCTGAGTATTCCTGGATGTATTGGAAAGCCTGGTCGAGACCACCAAGCAGAGGTCTTACTGCTATAAGTGCAATAACCAGTGAGATAAATGCTACCCAACGACCAATGTGTACCAGCTTCTTATCAGCAGCATCCTTATTAATGTGCTGCTTGTAAATATCCATTGTGAAGATAGTAGCAGTTGAGTTAAACATAGAAGCAAGAGATGATACAATTGCAGCAAGAAGTGCAGCAAAGGTAAGTCCCTTGATACCAACCGGAGTAAAGTTACGTATCAGCCATGGATATGCCTGGTCAGCTATAAAGCTTGATGAATCCGGTAGGTGCAGGTTACCTTCCATCAAACCAGGGATGGCCTGTGGATGATTGATAATAACATAAGCACAGATACCTGGGATAACAACTACAAATGGAATCAGAATCTTTAGGAAGGCTGCAAAGACAAGACCTTTCTTAGCTTCATTGATGCTCTTGGCTGCAAGACCCTTCTGGATAATATACTGGTTGAAGCCCCAGTAACCAAGATTGGTAAGCCACATACCACCAACAAGTACTGCAAGACCCGGAAGGTCCATATATGAATCAGGACTAACTGAACGGTCAACAACAAGGTTGAAGTGGCTGTCAGCCGGAAGTTCCTTGAGTGTGTCGTAGAGAACCATAAAGCCTCTTCCTACGCCACCGTCGCTTCCTGATACGAAGTCAAGGGCAAAGAAAGCAGTAACAAGACCACCTCCTACAAGGAAGAATACCTGAAGTACATCAGTCCATGCAACTGAAGCCAGACCTCCATAAATTGAATATACACCGGCAATAACGAAGAGAATCAGTACAATCAGCATTCTTACAGAAACGTCAATACCGACAATTGAAACTGACATACCAGTAAGACCTAAGATCTCTTCCAGAGCCAAAGCTCCAAGCCAGGATACAGAAGTAAGGTTGACAAATACGTACAGGAACAACCAGAAAATAGAGAAGGCAAGACCAACACCACCATTGTATCGTTCACGCAGGAACTGAGGAATGGTGTAGATCTTACGGTCAATCATAATTGGCAGAAGGAACTTGGCCACAATAATCAAAGCTGCAGCTGCCATAAGCTCGTATGCGGCAATACTAAGTCCGATCCTATAACCGGATCCGGACATACCGATAAACTGCTCAGCAGAAATGTTTGCAGCGATGAGGGAGGCACCTACAGCCCACCATGTTAATGTATTTCCGGCCAGGAAGTAGTCGTTGGCCGTTTTTTCCTGCCCTTTCTTTGTGCGGGACAGGAATAGTCCCAAAAAGATCAGAACAACAATGTAAAAGACAACAATGACGTAGTCAATCGTTGCAAAGCCTGATATGTTCATAAACCAGTAGTTGAAGTGTTTATACTTACTATTAGTGACTTCTGGCCCCCCGGCCAGAAGTCGCAATAATAATCAATAATTATTAAAGTTTGTAATATACTTCGTTAAAACGTAATTCCTTACGGAAATCCCTGATATTGGTGTTCTCATCGATCACCACCAGTTCTATACCTGCTATTTCAGCAAAGTCCTCCATATACTCAACAGTCAGGTCATATGAAAAGCTGGTGTGGTGAGTACCACCTGCAAGAATCCATGCTGCTGCACCAACTTCAAAGTTGGGTCTAGGTATCCAGAGTGAACTTGCTACCGGAAGCTTTGGAAGCGGCTTAGACTCAATACAGTCAACAACATTTACAATCATACGGAAGCGGTTGCCCATGTCAACGATAGTGGCTGCAACACCTTCACCTGGCTTGCTTGTGAATACAAGGCGGGCAGGATCATTCTTACCACCGATACCCAGTGGGTGAACTTCAAGACGAGGCTTTTGAGCTGCAATCATAGGACATACTTCAAGCATGTGAGCCTGCAGAATTGCGCTGTTTTCACCGTCAAAGTTCAGTGTATAGTCTTCCAGGAATGAACATCCCTTAGGCATACCATAGCTCATTACATACATGGTGCGGTACAGGGCTGCAGTCTTCCAGTCACCTTCTGCACCAAAACCATAGCCTTCAGCCATAAGCCTTTGGGCTGCAATACCAGGAATCTGGTCTACACCTGCAAGGTCATCAAAGTTGGTAGTAAAGGCCTTTGCACCCTTCTCCTTCAAGAACTTACGCAATGCCAGTTCGATACGTGCTGCATGGACTACCTGTCCCCTCTTCTTTCCTCCTTCTTTGCAGTCAGCTGCTACTTCATATTCTTTTTCGTATGTATTAAGCAATTCAGCTACCTCAGCATCAGTTATGGTGTTCTGAACAGCTACCAGTTCTGCAATAGGACAGTAGTCAACGTGGTAACCAAACTTGATTTCAGCGTCAACCTTGTCACCATCAGTTACTGCTACATTGTTCATCTGATCACCAAAGCGAACGATGCGCATATCCTGTGCATCAGCCCAGGCAGCAGATACTCTCATCCAGATAGCAAGCTTATCTTGTACCTTGGGATCCTGCCAGTGACCTACTACAACCTTACGTGGCTTACGCAGACGGGCTGTGATATGACCAAATTCACGGTCACCGTGAGCACTCTGGTTCAGGTTCATAAAGTCCATATCCATTGTATCCCAGGGTATCTCCTTGTTAAACTGGGTATGGAAGTGAAGTAAAGGTTTGCGCAACTCCTGCAGACCATGAATCCACATCTTGGATGGTGAGAAGGTGTGCATCCATGTGATAACACCTATACACTTGTCATCATAATTGGCTGCCTTAAGTGTTGCTGTTACTTCCTTTGCAGAGTTAACAGTACCTTTATATACCACCTTTACGGGCAATTTACCTGAAGCATTCAGCCCATTAACCATTTCATTTGAGTGACCATCTACTGCTATTACGGCATCACCGCCATACAACAGCTGAGCTCCTGTCACAAACCAAACCTCAAAATCTTTATACATAACTATCAAGTTTAATTTTTCTATAAATCTTTATTCCTTCCGACCTCGTATTCTACTCAGTCATTGTTTACTAATCCACATTACAGGGCCGGACTACCCAAGTAAAATCCGGCTTAAAAGTATCCATTACATTTATTAAAAACAAAAAAATTAAGTAAAAATCAATGCAGCTTATATATCACCCCTGCATGACCGGGCTCTACAGGTTGACACTATTAAAGATGGATTAATGAATTTTAGTATAAATATCATCATTCTATAAATAAGTTGCCCTGATTTGAAGCGATTTAACATTTTTAAACAATGGTCTTATAAAAAGAACCTACCTCAGGTGTAACTCAGTGAAACAAGCAGAGCATTCAGGGCCTAATGCCCTGAATGCCTGCAATCAACAGGCTTTGTTGAAAAACAAATTTCGATTGGTTTGGGCTTTTAATTATATTTGGATGCTTTTTGGGTTAGAGTGTATAATTAGCCGGTAAAGACAAATAAGGATGCAGGAAATGATTGATAACTATTCGGAAGAGTCCATTCAGACCCTTGATTGGAAGGAACACATACGTCGTCGCCCGGGTATGTATATCGGGAAGCTGGGAGACGGATCTTACAGTGATGACGGTATTTATGTGCTTCTCAAGGAGGTGATGGACAACTCCATTGATGAGTTTATGATGGGATACGGCAAGAAGATAGAGGTCAACATCGTGGACGGGAAGGTCTCGGTGCGAGACTTCGGACGCGGTATTCCCCTGGGCAAGCTTGTTGAGGTAGTATCCAAGATGAACACCGGAGCCAAGTACGACAGCAAGGCATTCAAGAAATCAGTTGGATTGAACGGTGTCGGTGTGAAGGCCGTAAATGCCCTCTCGTCTGAGTTTGCTGTCAAGGCATTCAGAGATGGAGAGGTTAGAAAGGCAGACTTCGTGCGGGGAGAACTTATTAACGACGTTCCGGTCGAGAAGACTAATGAGTCCAACGGCACCTATGTGGAATTTATTCCTGATGGCAATATCTTCGGTAACTATGGATTTAAGGATGAGTTTGTAGAGAATCTGCTTAAGAACTATACCTTCCTAAACTCGGGACTGACAATAGTATATAACGGAACTCCCATAGTTTCCAAGAATGGATTGCTCGATCTTCTTGAAGAAAAGATGACAGAACCAGGCATCTATGCCCCCATCCATCTCAAGGGTGAAGACCTGGAGATTGCGATGACTCATGCAGAACAATATGGAGAGGAGTACTATACCTTCGTAAATGGCCAGCACACCACTCAGGGTGGAACCCACCTGATAGCATTCAGAGAGGCTGTTGTCAAGACCATCAGGGAATTTTACAACAAAAACTTTGACGTGGCTGATATACGTCAAGGTATGGTTGCTGCAGTCAGTATCAAGATAGAAGAGCCGGTATTCGAATCCCAGACAAAGACAAAACTGGGATCCAAGGATATGTCGCCCGACGGAGTATCTGTGCGTAACTTCGTACACGACTTCATAAAAAAACATCTTGACAACTACCTGCACAAGCATCCTGAAGTGGCAGAAATCATGCTACGCAAGATCCAGGATTCTGAAAAGGAAAGAAAGGCAATATCAGGAATTCAGAAGCTGGCCCGTGAACGCGCCAAAAAGGTAAGCCTACATAATAAAAAACTGCGCGACTGCCGTATTCACTACAATTCAAATGCAGAGCGCAAATTGGAATCAGCAATCTTTATCACTGAGGGTGACTCTGCGAGTGGATCTATTACCAAAGCCCGCGATGTTGTCACTCAGGCGGTGTTTTCCCTCAAGGGAAAACCCCTTAACTCCTATGGGCTAAGCCGGAAGGTCGTGTATGAGAACGAAGAGTTCAACCTCCTACAGGCTGCGCTTAACATTGAAGAGGGTATGGAATCATTGCGTTACAATTATGTAATCATAGCAACTGATGCCGACGTGGATGGTATGCACATACGCCTGCTGCTTATTACCTTCTTCCTCCAGTTCTTCCCAGAGCTTATCAAGAACGGTCACTTATACATACTACAGACCCCTCTTTTCAGGGTAAGAAATAAGAAGGAGACCAGGTATTGCTATACCGATGAGGAAAAGCAAAGGGCTATCAAGGAACTGGGACCCAATCCTGAGATTACCCGATTCAAAGGTCTTGGTGAGATCTCTCCTGATGAGTTCAAGTATTTTATAGGCAAGGATATGCGCCTCGAAAGAGTTCGCATGAAGAAGGAGGACTCATCAAAGGATCTGCTTGAATTCTATATGGGTAAGAACACTATGAGCAGGCAAAACTTTATCATCGAGAACCTCATTGTTGATGAGGAAATGTTATAATCAGGCCTTAGGGCAAATAGAGGTTAGAAAAAAATACGATGGACAAGGATAATACATATTACGATAACGACGAGTCTGATTACAGGGAAGAAGGCAGCAATGGAGAGGGGAACTTTGACGAACCTGTAAACGGGGACGGTGTGACAGAACATCCCGGTGGTATACCTGTCATTACCCCTATGCAGGGTATGTACCGTGACTGGTTCCTGGACTATGCCTCTTATGTTATCCTGGAACGTGCTGTACCCCACATTAATGACGGACTTAAGCCGGTACAGAGACGTATTCTGCATTCAATGAAACGCCTCGATGACGGTCGCTTCAACAAAGTGGCCAACATCATAGGTCATACCATGCAGTTCCACCCCCACGGTGACGCATCAATTGGTGATGCCCTGGTTCAGCTGGGTCAGAAAGACCTTCTTATAGACACTCAGGGTAACTGGGGGAACATATATACAGGCGACAGGGCTGCTGCTCCTCGTTACATCGAGGCTCGCCTTACAAAGTTTGCCAACGAGGTTGTTTTCAATCCCAAAGTCACTGAATGGAAACCGTCGTACGATGGACGTAACAAAGAACCCATTACCCTTCCGGTTAAATTCCCGCTCCTGCTTGCACAGGGAGTGGAAGGTATTGCAGTGGGACTTGCATCCAAGATTCTTCCTCACAACTTTGGTGAACTTATAGATGCTTCTATAGCATATCTTGAGGGCAGGGATTTTGAACTATATCCCGACTTCCCAACAGGTGGAATGCTAGATGTGTCAAGATATAACGACGGATTGAGGGGAGGCCAGATCAAGGTACGTGCACGTATCAGCAAACTGGACTCTAAGACCCTTGTAATCACAGAAATTCCGTTTGGAAAGAATACATCGACTCTTATCGACTCTATACTTAAATCAGTTGACAAGGGCCAGATCAAGGTCAGAAAGATTGACGACAATACTGCCGAAAACGTTGAGATCCTCGTTCACCTTGCACCGGGAGCTTCGCCTGACAAGACCATAGATGCCCTTTATGCATTTACAGACTGTGAACTTGCAATCTCTCCGAATGCCTGTGTAATCAAGGACAACAAACCGGCATTCCTCGGAGTATCCGAAATACTCAAAGCAAACACAGACCATACTGTTCACCTGCTTACAAGGGAACTTGAGATACAGAAAGGGGAACTGGAACAGGAATGGCACAATACTTCGCTTGAGAAAATCTTTATTGAAAACAAGATTTACCAACGAATCGAGGACTGTGAAACCTTTGAAGCAATCATCCAGACCATTGATCATGGACTGGAACCTTTTAAGCATA
>Ga0209723_1001375_pt1 | contig 38133 bp, 35 predicted proteins | sample BiotimSIPDNA_2_FD_185750 | JGI IMG/M metagenome (GOLD analysis project Ga0209723, IMG submission 185750) | Anaerobic biogas reactor microbial communites from Washington, USA - Biogas_R2 time_0 SIP DNA (SPAdes) (version 2) | ecosystem: Engineered > Bioreactor > Anaerobic > Unclassified | place... | reverse complement strand
GCTGACATGGTCCTTTCAAAGCCTGGCGGGCATGGTGCCCTGCGGGAACTTTGTGATATGATACTAACCCGTTATTAAGAACCTAAAACAGGAGATTCCTCATGAGTCGTGAGATAAAAATTGGAAATAGGATGGTTGGGGACAATCACCCTGCCTATATTATTGCCGAGATTGGCATCAATCACAATGGCAGTGTTGAATTTGCAAAGCAACTCATTGATGCTGCTAAGCACGGCGGTGTTGATGCGGTGAAATTCCAAAAGCGCACGCCTGAATTGTGCGTCCCAGAGCACCAAAGAAGCCAAATGAAGGATACCCCCTGGGGTTATATTACCTATTTAGACTATCGCTACAAAGTGGAGTTTGATGAGTCTGACTACAAGGAAATTGACCGTTATTGCAAAGAGGTTGGCATAGACTGGTTCGCCTCTTCATGGGATATCCCTTCGGTGGATTTTATTGACCGATTTAATCCCCCCACGCACAAAGTTGCTTCAGCTTTGCTGACCGACCATGCCCTGTTAAGGAGGCTGCGGGAGACAAACAAGCCGATCATTCTATCGACCGGCATGTCGACCTTGGATGAGATTCAAGAGGCTGTAAAAATTCTAGATATGGATAACCTGGTGATTTGTCATACGACCAGCAGTTATCCCTGCCCTCCAGATGAATTGAACCTCAGGATGATTAATACACTCAAAGAAATGTTCCCTTGTCCCATCGGTTATTCCGGCCATGAAGTAGGCTTGGTGCCCTCAACGGTGGCAGTGGCACTAGGCGCGTGCATGGTGGAACGGCACGTGACTCTTGACCGGGCCATGTGGGGCAGTGACCAATCGGCTTCGGTGGAACCCCAGGGCATTGAAAAGCTGGTTAAATATATCCGTGTGACGGAGCAAGCTATGGGGGATGGGGTTAAACGTGTCTATGATAGCGAGCAATCATCATTAAGTAAGCTCAGGCGGTTCAGCCAATAGTATGGATGGAAAAGATTTTCCTGGTCGGTTGTGCAATGCCTTTAAAGTTCGTGTTGGACATTGGCAAAACGACCAAAAAATAAAACGAATGGCAGAGGCGGTGGCTCAAAACTCACCTCAGCCCAGCCAAGCGCCTATCGTATTTTTTAATGCCTCCACCCGCCTATCCGGGCTCAGCTTAAATGCAGGTTTCAGCCTGGTCAGCGCCTGGTCTCTGCAACTGCAGGGCGTGCCTGTGGTTCATTTCATTTGTAAGGCAGGGTTGACGCATTGTGTATTAGGGACCAATCGGCAAGACTTAAGCAAAAGCCCCCCCTGCAAAGAGTGCATCAGGCAATCCAAAGCGGTTTACCACAACGCTAATCAATCCTGGTTTGACTACCAGGCAGATCAAGCACTTCAAGAGAAGCTGGTTGATCTCAGTGTGGGCGAATTGAGCAGTTTTGTTTACCAGGGTGTACCGCTGGGCAAGTTATGTATTGCTTCTATGCGCTGGATCCTGCGGCGCCACAACCTGGTTGATGATGAAATAACTCGCCATCTTTTTCGGGAATATATCAGCTCTGGCTGGTCTGTTAAGCAGCAATTTGAAGAACTATTAATTGCGTATTCACCCCAAAGCGTGGTGGTATTTAATGGCTTGCAGTACCCAGAGGCAGTTGCGTGCTGGGTGGCTGAGCAGAGGGGGCTGACAGTTTATAGTTATGAAGTTGGCTTGCGGCCTTTTAGCGCATTCTTTACCTCTGGCGATGCAACCGCCTACCCTATGGCAATCCCGGAGAGCTTTGAGCTATCAGAAACACAGAACCAGCAATTAAACGAGTACCTATCCAATCGATTTAGAGGCAATTTCAGCATGGCTGGGATTAAGTTTTGGCCTGAAATGACCAAGCTGGATGACGAGTTTGAGGCATTAAGCAGTCAATTTGAACACGTGGTTCCTATCTTTACGAACGTGATTTTTGATACCAGCCAACCCCATGCGAACGTCTTGTTCACGGATATGTTTGAATGGTTAGACCAAGTGCTTGAAGTCATAAAACAGCATCCCACGACTTTGTTTATTATCAGGGCACATCCAGATGAGTCTCGACCTGGTAAGGCAAGCGAGGAAAGCGTTGCGGAATGGGCTCTCAACCGCAATATTGGGGTGATTAAGAATATCAAATTTGTTGGCCCGGATGAATTTTTCAGCTCATATGAAATGATCAAACGTGCAAAATTTGTGATGATTTACAACTCTACTATCGGGTTGGAATCATCCATCCTAGGTGTGCCTGTGCTTTGCGCCGGCCGAGCGCGCTTCACACAATTAGAAACGGTGTATTTCCCTGAAAGTCGCGACGCTTATTTTGAACAGTTAAATAGACTGCTCAATGAAGAAAAACTTAGCTTCCCAGAAATACATCGCACAAATTCGCGGCGTTTTCTGTATTACCAATTGTTTCGCTCTTCGTTAAGCTTTGAGCCATTTTTAGAGGAAGATCATATTTGGCAGGGCTACGTTCGCTTGCGTGAGTTTCCTCATGAGGATTTGCTGCCAGAAAACTCAAAAACATTGCAAACAATCTCTGAGGGTTTATTGAGAAATGGCCAGTTCTTACTTGAAGCGGATTGATTTGATTGAAGGATAAGGTGACCAAAATGGCATTAGAAAAAATTGTTGCGTTTGTACCCATGCGGCATGATTCCGTACGCGTGCCTGGTAAGAACTTTAAGCCGATGGCAGGTAAGCCCTTGTTTCATCATATCCTCAATACGCTGTTGCAGTGTAAGGAAATTGCCCAAGTGGTTGTGGATACCGATAGCCCAGTCATCATGCAGGGATTGAAAGAATATTTTCCTGGTGTTTATTGCCTGGAACGTCCTCAGCATTTGCGCGCAGATACGGTTCCGACCAATGAGATCTTGATGCATGACGTCAACCAGTTTGAAGCGGATTTATACCTGCAGACACACAGTACCAATCCCCTGCTGAAATCGGCAACCATCTCCAAGGCGATTAGTGACTTACGCGTAGACTTCCCCGCTTATGACTCCTTGTTTGGAGTGACGCGTTTGCAAACCCGTCTTTGGGATGAATTGGGCCGAGCCATTAATCACAACCCGGCTATCCTCTTGCGTACACAAGATTTGCCGCCTATTTATGAAGAAAATTCGTGTCTTTATTTATTCACCAAAGAAACGCTGTTTGAAAAGCGTAACAGGGTAGGCGAGCGACCAAAATTATTTGAAATACCCGCTGGTGAGGCCTGGGATATTGATGAAGCACTGGATTTTAAGATTGCTGAGTTTTTATTAGCTCTAAACCAGGCTGACTGAAATTGTTTAAGCAAGCTGCAAAGCTAACTGGAGTTTGAACATGAAGACAATACTTGTTACAGCCCCTTACATCCTTCCCCATATGGATCGGTTTAGGCCTATTTTAAACAAATTTGGATTCAAAACCATTGAACCCGAGGTGTTTGAGCGTTTTTCAGAAGAGGAAATTTTGCAATATGCCGGGCAATTTGACGGCACAATTTGCGGTGATGACCGCTACACCCCAAGCGTGATTGAAGCTTGTTCGCCGCGCCTTAAGGTCATCTCAAAATGGGGCACGGGTGTGGATAGCATCGATGCCGAGGCTGCTTCGCTTTTTGGCATTAGCATCTTAAGGACCCCCAACGCTTTTACCGTACCCGTTGCAGAAAGCGTTTTGGGGTACATGCTTGCTTTTTCCAGGCAGTTGCCCTGGTTAGATCGGGGTATGAAAGCCGGGCAATGGCACAAAAGCATCGGCAAAACGCTGAGCGAATGTACTTTGGGTATCATTGGGGTTGGTAATGTCGGTAAAGCCGTCTTAAGGCGCGCCAGGCAATTTGGGATGCGTTTACTAGGTAATGATATTGTGGAAATCGAGCCAGATTTCTTGTTGGAGTTTGGGGTTGAGATGACAGATTTAGCAACCCTGATGGAAAAATCCGATTTCATCAGCGTCAACTGCACCCTAAACCCCAGCTCATATCACCTCATCAATGCAGACAGTCTGAGTTTATGTAAACCCAACGCCGTCCTTATCAACACTGCCCGCGGGCCGATTGTTGAAGAAGGAGCGTTGATTCATGCTTTGGAGATAGGTCAAATTGGCGGGGCTGCGCTGGACGTTTTTGAGGTAGAGCCCTTACCATTGGACAGCCCATTGATGAAAATGGACAATGTTATGTTAGCGCCGCACAATTCCAATTCCAGCCCTTACTTTTGGGAAAGGGTGCATTGGAATACAATTTTCAATTTGCTTAAAGCATTTCAGATAGATATTAAAGATGTCGACTTGCTAAGAAAAATGGAAAAATTGTAGCGTTTCCCATTTTTGAGCTTTGTTTGGAAACAATAGACAAGGTAGGCTAATAATGGAAGATAATAAACCAAAAACCGTGTTAATTACCGGTGCTTCGGGCGGGATTGGAAGAGCAACTGTAAAGTTGTTTGCTGAGCAGGGGTGGCAGGTGATTGGGGTTGACAGACAAGAGGGTTACCCGGAGTTTCCCGGGGATGGGCTTTACATCCAGGCTGACATCTCTAACCCTCGCGATATGCAGGAAATATTCAATAAGGTCTCTGCGTATACATCGGCACTGCATGCTATTGTCAATAATGCCGCCCAGCAGATTACAAAGCCCTTGGTTGAAACGACGGCAGAAGAATGGGATGCGGTGATGGCATCCAATTTGCGGTCGGTTTTTTTGTGTGCCAAATTGGCCTATCCGTTGCTTAAGCAAGCCGGGCAAAGCGCTATTGTGAATGTATCTTCTGTCCATGCTGTGGCGACTTCGGCCAATATCGCTGCTTACGCTGCCAGCAAAGGCGGGCTGCTTGCCCTGACCAGGGCAATTGCGATTGAGTTTGCGCCGGATGATATCCGCGTGAATGCCATTCTGCCAGGGGCTGTGGACACGCCCATGCTCAGGGCAGGCTTTAATCGCGGGCATGTTGGCGATGGCACTGTTCAGGAGCGCTTGGAGAACTTGGCGCGCAAAACAGTCAACGGCAGAATTGGACAGCCGGAGGAAATTGCGAAGTGTATTTACTTTTTGGCTGATAATTCGCAGTCCAGTTTTATGACAGGGCAGGCTCTAATTGTGGATGGCGGGGCTACCGCAAGGTTGAGTACAGAATGAGCAAGCTGCGCTCGTTCATTAAGGACACACTGCCAGAGCCTTTATTACAAAAGGCCAGGGCGTTTAACGATTCACTGGCTCATCTCAAAGCATGGCCAGAAGCCGCGTTTCATCCCTGGCGCAGAGATACGATTAATCAACTGCGCACCCTGAAAGACAGCCACCAGGGCCAGCGCTGCTTCATCATGGGCAATGGTCCCAGCTTAGCCAAAACTGATTTATCCAAGCTGAAGAACGAATTTACTTTTGGTATGAACCGCATCTACCTGGCTTTCCCACAGATGGGCTTTGAAACAAGCTATTACCTGTCCGTGAATGACCTGGTGATCGAACAATGTGCAGAGGATATCCAAAAGTTGTCCATACCCAGGTTTGTGTCTTGGCGAAGCCGCAAGTGGCTCAGCCCTGAAGATAACCTGTACTTCTTACATACGACATACACCGGGCCGCGCTTTACCAAAGATTTGACCAAAAGGCTGTGGGAAAGCGCAACGGTTACCTATGTGGCTCTCCAAGCGGCTTATTACTTGGGATTTTCCACCGTTATTTTGATTGGTGTTGACCATAATTTTGAAACCAAGGGCAAGCCCAACACCACCATCGTCTCCCAGGGGGATGATCCGAATCACTTTTCACCGCATTACTTTGGAAAGGGCTTCCGCTGGCAATTGCCAGACCTGGAAACCTCTGAATTGGGTTACCGGATGGCTAAAAAGGCTTTTGAAAGCGCTGGCCGGCAGGTTTTGGATGCCACGGTGGGCGGCAAATTAACCATCTTTCCAAAGATCGATTACGAGTCGCTGTTTAATTAATGAATGACCGGCCGCTGGTTTCAATTATCACGCCTTCTTATAACCAGGCACAATTCTTAGAAGAAACGATTCTCTCTGTCTTAAACCAGGACTATCCTAATATTGAATACTGGGTGATTGATGGGGGCTCGGATGATGGCAGCCTTGAAATCATTAAGAAATATGCGGATAGGTTATCTGGCTGGGTGTCTGAGAAAGATAATGGGCAGGCAGATGCCATCAATAAAGGCATCGGGCTAACTAAAGGTGAGATTGTCGCTTGGTTAAATTCGGACGACGTTTACCGCCCCAATGCAGTCGCGTCTGCGGTACAAGCGCTGTCAGATCACCCACAAGCCGGCATGGTGTTCAGCGATGTCGCATCGATTGATGAATCAGGCGAGGTCTTTAATGTCATGCATTATGGGGATTGGGGGTTAACCGATCTGATGTCCTTTAAAATTATCGGCCAGGCTGGCGTGTTTATGCGCCGGTCGATCTTGAACCAGGCTGGCCTGTTAGACCCTACCTATCATTATTTGTTGGACCATCATCTCTGGCTGCGCATAGGATTATTTGGTCAAATTAAATACATGCCAAACATTATTTGGGCGGCTGCGCGCATGCATGCAGGGGCAAAAAATGTGATGCATGCCGAGCAATTTGGTGCTGAAGCCTTTCGCTTGGCAAGCTGGATTGAGCAAGAAGAGGCGTTTAGGCCTTGCCTCGATAATAATCGCAAAAAGATTAGGGCTGGTGCGTATCGTTTAGACGGCTTTTATTTATTGGATGGGGGCTTTCCTAAGCAAGCCCTAGGTGCCTACTGGAAAGCCATTAAATCCGATCCGCCAACCGCTCTGCAAGATTGGAAGCGCATTTTGTTTGCAGTGTTCTACAAGTTGGAGCTATCTCGTTGGCGAGAAATGTATAATAAAAAGAGAAAAAAGAAGTTTCAGGATAAATAGACTTCATGAAACAGGTAATTACTGGCGTGATTAAGACAGGTCGGACCTTAATAAGCTTTCCAAAGTGGTGGGTTTACATCATGTTGGCCATCATTTTCTTTTTTGGCTTGGTCGGTCGATTTTATGATCTTGATGACCCACCGCTTGATTTTCACGGCACCCGCCAACTGCACTCGATGTTGATGGCAAGGGATATCTACCGGGCATCACTGACAGGCGAGCCTGCTGGATCCGGGGACGGACAGATAGAACCGCCCATTATGGAAAGGCTCACCGCTTTAGGCTACAGGCTATTTGGCAGCGAAGATTTGCGCATACCCAGGGTATTAGCTATTTCCTTTTGGACTTTCGGCGCGGTAGGATTGTTTTTACTGCTAAAAGAGGTTGTTGGAGAACAGGGGGCTGTATTTGGCCTTGCTTATTACATGGTTTTGCCTTACGCCCTTTACGCCAGCCGCTCCTTCCAGCCCGAATCGCTCATGACCGCAGCCATCATTTGGGCTTGGTGGGGTATGTTAAAGTGGCATCGTCACAAAACCTGGAAGTGGGCCATTATTGCAGGCCTGCTAGCGGGCTTTGCCATTTATGTTAAATCCCCGGCAGTGTTCTTCATCGCCACTGCCTGGTTAGGGCTGATTTTAGGGTCAATGGGTTTAAGCAAAGCTTTGAAAAATCGCCAAGTGTGGCTGCTTGCCTTTCTAAGTATTTTGCCATTTGCCGTATACCATATCTACGGGGTTTTTATCGCCGGATTTTTAAGTAACCAGTTTGGCTTGCGGTTTTATCCTGAGCTGATCAAAGATCCTTTCCATTATTTAATCTGGAAAGACATGATTGATAGGACGCTTGTGCTCGAGTTATTTTTGATTGCCCTTCTTGGCATATTAGCAATCAAGAAAAAACCCGCCCGTGTGCTTTTCATATTTGTCTGGCTCGGTTATCTTTTATACGGCACGGTATTTTCGTATCACATTATTTCACATGACTACTACCAGGTGCCTTTTGTGCCTGCGGTTGCCGTGGGTTTGGCTGGCGCAGGCGCGGCGTTGATAAACGCACTAAAGGGAAAACGTGCGTTTACCTACCTGGTCATCACGGGCGTATTGTTCTTCTGGATGTCAATCAATTTTTGGGATGCCCGGATGCATTTAAAGCATAATGTTTACAAAACTGAACCGCCTTTTTGGCAAATGCTAGGAAAGAAGCTTGAGGGTCTTTCAGTTATGTCAATGACGGCTGATTACGGGATGCGTTTAACCTATTGGGGCGAGAAAGGCTCGACACATTGGATGTCCACCTACGACTTTGACGTGCGTGAAATGGCTGGGCAGGAGATTGACAGGGAGGCGCTCTTCCTGGAAACGATAGAAGGGAAAGATGTCTTTGTCATCACGGAATTTGCCCAGCTGGATAACCAGCCTAATGTTAAACAGATGCTTTATGAAAATTTTCCAATCTTAGAGCAAACTGACCAATACATCATATTTGATTTGAGAGAATAATCATTAATAGGTTGGCTTAGCTGAGCATCCAAAATTTTAATAATACAAGTTGATAGCAGAAAAAGGTAACAGCAAGTGAAAAAAATAAGCCTAAAACAACTAATAGAGAAAAGTTCTCACTGGTGGGTATGGCTCATCCTTTGTTTGGCTTTATTTTTAGGGCTTTTCATCCGCTTGTATGATTTGGATGATTTGCCCTTAGACTTTCACCCGACCCGGCAATTACACTCATTGATTATGGCAAGGGGCATGTATTACCAGTCCCTTGATGATTCCCAAAGCTGGCAGCGTGAATTTGCCATAACAGAATGGCAGGAGGAGGATCAAATTGAACCGCCCATCATGGAGTCGCTGACAGCTTTTGGATACCGCCTTGTGGGTCAGGAAGATTTACGCGTGCCGAGAATTTTGGCGATTTCATTATGGATGATTGGTGGTTTAGGGTTATTTTTATTAATTTTTGACATGCTTGGTTTTGCAGGGGCAGCCATTGGACTTGTGTATTACCTGCTCATGCCATATGGCATATCAGCCAGCAGATCTTTCCAGCCTGAGCCACTGATGATTGCGTCCCTTATTTGGGCATGGTGGGCAATTTGGCGCTGGAAAGCGAACCCCTCTTGGAAGTGGACCATTATTGCTGGGCTGTTAACAGGCTTTGCCATCCTGGTTAAATTCCCGGCAATTTTCTTCCTCTTACCCGTGTGGGTGACGCTTGTTCTTTCTTCTAATAGCCTTATCCAAGCTGTAAAGAACGGGAAGGTCTGGGTGATCGTGTTATTCGCTGCGCTGCCTACCTTGGTTTACACTGTCTACGGCCTGTTTATCGATGGCTTTCTCGGCAGCCAGTTTAGTCTGCGCTTCTTCCCAAATTTATGGACGGATTTTTTCTATTACAGGCGCTGGAAGGACTTGATTGACAATACCATGACACTGGAATTATTCCTTTTGGGTGCGCTTGGTGCGTTTCTTATCAAGGAAAAAACAACCCGTAAGATGGTGATATCAATGTGGTTTGGCTATGTGTTATACGGCTTGGTTTTTGCCTACCACATCCATTCGCATGATTATTATCACCTGCCCCAGATCCCTGTGGTTGCGATTGGGTTAGGCGCATTGGTTACTTTCATATTGGATCATCTTGAAGAAAGAAAGGGATTAATAAAGACAATCCTGTGCGGGTTGATTGTATTTTGGATGGCTGCAAACATAACTACTGTGTATCTAAACTTGCGGGATGCTAATTACCGGTCTGAGGGAGTCTTTTGGAAATCTTTAGGTGATAAAGTGCGCGGGTCTTCTGTGATTTCGATGACCCAAGATTACGGCTTCCGACTATCCTATTGGGGTTGGGTAAACACCACACATTGGATGTCTTCTTATGATTTTGAATACCGTGAATTAGCTGGCAACGTGGTAGACCGGGAAGCTTTATTTAATGAGACCATTAAGGGTATGGATTATTTTCTTATTACAGCGTTTGGTGAACTTGAAAAACAGCCTTACGTAAAAGACACTTTAGTTAACAACTACGAAGTTCTTGATTCCAGCAGTGATTTTGTTATATTTGATCTCAACGCCCCTTTGGAAGAACAATCCAACTAGAAGTTATTATGCGCAACGACCTAACTGTTTCAATTATCACACCTTCTTATAACCAGGGTGCGTTCCTGGAAGAAACGATTAATTCCGTTCTGAACCAGGATTACCCAAATATTGAATACATCGTTATCGATGGCCGATCGACGGATGAGAGCGTGGATATCATCAAGAAATATGCCGAAAAATTAGCTTATTGGGAGTCTCAGCCTGATAAGGGGCAGACAGATGCGATCAATAAAGGTTTTGCCAGGGCGTCGGGCGACATCCTGGCCTGGTTGAACTCTGATGATTTGTTATTGCCAGGGGCTGTGACATCTGTGGTGGACTTTCTAACTGCACACCCAGAAATTGGCATGGTGTATGGTGATGCTATTTTTATCAATAAAACAGGGCAAAAAATTGGGGATTTCCCGGCCGCACAAACCGATTACCAGAGATTGCGCAGAGGTTATGTGCACATCCCGCAGCAAGCCTCTTTTTTTAGGGCGGCGTTGTGGAAGCAAGTGGGACCGCTGGACCCGAGCTTCTATTTTGCCATGGATTATGACTTGTGGGTGCGCTTAGCCAAAATTAGCGAATTTGCTTACGTCCCCGAACCTTGGGCTTGCTTTCGCCTACACGGCGATGCGAAAACCATTTCAGAAGATGACCGCTGTTGGCCGGAAATGCTGCGGGTTCATTACCGGGAGGGCGGGCAAAAAATTTCGGTCATCGTGGCCAAGTACTGGCTGCGCAAATTGCTAGCGCCGATTATCACTTGGCGGCGAAAAAAAATGATCCAGGCAGAGAGGCAATAAGCTCTACCCGGATCATCACGAATAATTTTTTGGAAACCAGTTTTTCTACAAGACGCCCAGCTCTTCTCCAACCTTCTTGAAAGATCCTAACGCCTGGTCTAGATCTAACTTGGAATGGGTTGCAGAAATCATCACGCGTATCCTAGCTTTCCCCTGCGGCACGGTTGGGAACCCTAGAGACATCGCGAATACTTGCTCATCAAACAGCTTGCGCGAGAACTCGCGTGCCAACTGCACTTCGCCCAACATGACTGGCGTGATGGGGGTTTGAGTTACGCCGGTGTCAAAGCCCAGGCTGCGCATTTCTTTCTGGAAGTAAGCAGCATTGCTCCAAAGTTTATCCACCAGTTCAGTTGATTCTTCCAAGATGTCCACTGCAGCCAAACAGGCTGCTGTATCGGGCACGGTCAATGCTGAAGAGAACAAGAATGGCCGTCCGCGTTGACGCAGCCACTCGATGATGTTTGTTTTGCCTGCTACAACACCGCCCATGACGCCGAAAGCTTTTGAGAAAGTGCCTACTTCCACATCAACGCGGCCATGCAGCTTGAAGTGATCGACAATACCGCGACCGCCTTCACCAAGCACACCCTCTCCATGGGCATCATCGACCATTAACATCAGGTCATAGGCTTCAGCAACATCTACTAATTTATCTAAAGGCGCATAATCGCCATCCATGCTAAAGACGCCATCGGTAATGACCAGGCCGCGTCGGAAGGTGCCCTGGTGTTCGCGAATGACCGATTCAAGCGAGATTGGGTCGCAGTGTTTGTAGCGCACAATTTTTGCGCTTGAAAGGCGTGATCCATCGATAATACTGGCGTGGTTTAGCTCATCTGAAAAGATGATGTCTTCTTTGCCGACAAGGGCGGGAATCGTAGCCCCGTTGGCAGAAAAACCAGATTGGAAGACAATGGCAGATTCAACGTGCTTGAAATTCGCCATTCTTTTCTCTAGTTCAAGGTGCAGATCCATTGTGCCGGCAATGGTGCGAACGGCACCGGGTCCAACCCCATATTTATCCATTGCCGCCTTAGCAGCACTCACCATCTGTGGGTGATTGGCTAATCCAAGGTAATTATTTGAGCAAAAATTTAAGACCTTCTTCCCATCAACCACCAACCAAGCGCCTTGGGCGGAGCCGATGGTGCGGATTGCGTTATAAAACCCGGTCTTACGTAAATTACTAAGTTCTTCATCTATCCATGCTAATTTATCTGTCATCATGTCCTCTAATCTAATATTTTAGTGAATCAAAATGCAAAATTATTATACAACAGGCTAATATCCCTCAGGGCAAGATACTCACTTCCCATAAGTGCACATGGGCAATTTCGCCATCATTAACGTTCAATACCTCAAGGGTTAATTCGTTGATTTCATATGCCTGACCAAAATTGAGTGTCACTGGCCTTACCACATTCGCTTCCTCAACTTCATTTGATAATATTTCATGTCGAGGCGTATCAGCAAGCTTTAGTTTGACGGATAACCTGGTTCGGGCCCCGCCGACGTAAGCGGTTAATCCGCTTGTTTTTATTGGATTATCGAATTTAAGGTTAATAATTAAGGGGTTAGCCTCAAAAGTGCGGACCAGGGTATTGGTATCCCCATCAAAAACCTGCCCGATATCATTCATATCCAGGAGCGGATACCGCACAAGGACATTCTGATCAAATAATATAATGGTCCTTTCTTTGAGTTGCCTGCGCTGCGCTATTTCTTCGGCAAAAATAGATTCAATGTGATCAACATACAAAAGCGAAACGAAGTAAAAACCTGGTTTGCCATTGGGGTACGGGATTGTTTTGAGTACTTCAATATCTTTGAATTTTCCAGTGGTTTTCATCCATTCGTATTCTTCGGGAATCATGATGAAGACGGTATCCTTATCAAGCGGTAGGTAATTGATGGTATACGCTTCAATTGTCCCAACCTCTATCGGAACAGGGTCCCCTAAAAAGAAGCGAATGATGACATCCGTGCCATTTGCCCAGGAAGGACTCATGACCAGGTGCTTGTTTGGATTGCCTGCTTGGTAGTCTTTAATTTCATCAAAAAGCGTTTTCCCGCCATATTGCAATCCATACAGCCCATAATTATCAAACCAGGTGGGGCCATACTTCACAGATTGAACTAACAGCGAAAAACTGGATGCGGTTAGGACAATAAACAAAAACATGGCTGGAACCAGTTTGTTTTTTATAAATCTTAACAGCCAATTGACAGCCTGCTCAAAGCCAATGGCAATAATGATTGTAAGCGGTACGATGATGACCAAAATCCTTGTGATGGTCAGACTAACCAGCGCAGCGCCGGTGGGCGCGGCGAGGAGTGCTGCCAGCAAGACGCGCGATGAGGGAGATTTAATGTGCCATAAGAGCTTAACGAAGCCAATTATGAAAAATGGGAAAGTGAAGAGCGGGATAGCTGCCATATCCTTCATTTGGTGACGAATGAGCTCAAGATCGTTGTAAAGGAAATAATAGCGTGGGTTTAGTCCCTGCAAATAAACCTTGGAAAATTGTTGAAATTTCTCAAGCAGGGGTGTGTTTTCTACCCAGTATGATTTTAAGATACTTAGGTGCTGAGCCATGGCTACAGGCTCTTGGATCCTGAAGCGGAAATATGGGGCGGCCAGCAGGATCAAGATAAAAAAGCCAAGCAGGGCAATTTTTCGATGCTGCCAATGGTAAGACAGGTCAGAGAAAAACAAGATTAACCCGGTGGTCACAATGATTATCTGCCCTGGGCTGTAAGCATAAAATGTAAAGCCTCCAAATAAGAGGGCAAGATATAGATAATGTGGGTTTTTGTTTCGATAACACAGGTAGAAATATAAAAAGCCAGCATACATTGACGCCATAAGCGTGGTTTCAAAAGCGGTGCGTGAGTGCAGGAACCAGGTGGGGATAATTGTTAGAAGCAAAGGTCCGAGCCAGTAAAATTTAACTTTGAAAAACTCACGCAGGATCAACCCTAGACTGACTGCTGCGATGAGCGTAGCCAGGGCAGCCACACCGCGCGTAATCCAAACCGATCTCGGAAACAGAAGCGTGGGTAAAACTTGTAAGTAGACAGAAAAACTGAGGTTGTATTGCCCGCCATTTTCGAAGTAAGTGGGGAATAGCACGCCATAGGGAGAGCGCATCCCACTCCTAATCAAATCCTCAGCTGCCATGGTTTGGATGGCTTCGTCGGTGAAGAAAAATATTGGAAAGTTAGGCAGGTATAATAAGCGGGTGAGCAGGTAGATCAGGATGGCAATCATAAAAAGCCATGTGTGAAAATCGATATTCTGAAAATATTTTCTTTTCATCAGGTCAATTTACTTTAGCCATAAAAATCGATGTTCAATTAATCAAAGAAAGGCTTACGAACTGAATTATAGCATGTGCATTAATTGCCAGTTTGGAAGGCGCAAGATAAAATCCACAAAGCTGATTAAGCGTTTACAATAAAAAAACCTTGCTATAATATAAAGATTAAGCTTTTCAATAGAAAATATCACCTTATCTAGAAAGATTAAATTATTGGATGTAAACTATGCCTGTTGAACACATTTCACCTCAATTATTCGAAAAATTGGTCGATTTGGCTGCAATTGCCTTAGATCCTTCAGAGAGCGAATACCTTAGATCGGAATTGAACAATCAACTTACTGCGATCAAGGAGTTGATGGCAATTAAGCTTGATGAGACACTAACCCCAGCCTTACACGGTGTTCCCTTTGAGAGCGCTGATAGGCAAGCTATGCGGGAAGATACCCTGCTGCCTTATGCAACCCCAGAGGATATTATTTCCCAAGCGCCGCAAAGCGAAGATAACTACATTGTTGTTCCAGATATTCCCCACTCAGAATTGGATTAGTCAAAATGTTAGAACTTAGTGCTTATGAAACAATAGAAAAAATTCGAACGCGTGAATTAACTGCTAAACAGGTCTTAGAAGCGCACCTGGATCACATCAAAAAAGTGGACGGGGTGCCTGGGAAACTTGACTTCGGTGAACTAAGTGAACCTGAGGCAAAAAAGGTGCATGCCTTTATTACGCTGACTGAAGATTTGGCTTACCAGCAAGCAGAAGAGGTCGACCGTCAACTAGACAATGGCATAGCCCCGGGCATTTTAGCTGGGGCGCCAATTACGGTAAAAGATATTTTTTGCGTTAAGGATACGCTCACAACCGCTGGCTCACGCATCTTATCGAATTTCAAGGCGCCTTACACGGCGACTAGCGTTAATAGATTGCAAAAAGCGGGTGGTGTTATCCTAGGTAAGGTCAACTTAGATGAGTTTACTTATGGCTCGTCCAGCGAATCCTCGGCTTTCAAGCCCTGTCCGCACAACCCTTGGGATACAACCCGGGTCACGGGCGGTTCATCCGGTGGATCAACTGCTTCAGTAGCGGCTTATGAAGCTGCACTCTCACTTGGCACAGACACGGGCGGCTCTATCCGGCAGCCGGCGGCCTTTTGTGGCGTCGTAGGTTTAAAGCCGACCTACGGCAGGGTCTCTCGCTATGGGTTGATTGCCTTCGGATCATCCTTAGATTGTCCCGGGCCTGTTGCCCGCTCAGTCAAAGATGCTGCGCTGATGCTACAAGCCATGGCTGGTGCTGACCCTCGTGACAGCACTGCCTCAAACCGACCGGTTCCTGATTATCTCAGTGCCCTGCAAAAAGACATCAGGGGTATGCGCATTGGTCTTTCCCCGGATTACTTCAGGAACAGTATGCCCGATCTTGAGACAGGTGAGATTATTTATGAGCCTATCCAAAAAGAGATCGAACAAGCTATTTATGATTCAGCCCAAGTGTTGGCAAACTTAGGTGCGGAAATTGTTGAAGATGTGCCTATGCCTAATACTATTCATGGCGTGTCGGTCTATTTTGTGATCAGCAGGGTGGAAGCCGCTTCAAACTTACACCGCTTTGACGGGGTGAAGTATGGCTATCGAACGGGAAAAGATGTAAGCGATCTACACGATCTATACCGTCTTACCCGGGTGGAAGGGTTGGGGCATCAACCCAAGTTGCGCATCTTAATGGGTATGTACGTCAGCGCCGCGCAGTATAGTGCGCAATACTACCAGCGGGCCCTTAAAGTTCGCCGCATGATTCGGGATGACTTTGAAGGGATATTTGATAAAAAGGGGTCATACCATTTGGACGCATTATTGACGCCTACGACACCCAGTACAGCTTTTGAATTGGGCGCTGTATACGGTAATACGGTCATGATGCAATGTGCTGACCAGTTCACTGTTCCGGCAAACCATGCTGGGATACCGGGAATTTCTATCCCTGCTGGTTTTGATCAAACCGGACTGCCAATCGGTATCCAATTACTAGGTCCTGATTATCGGGAAGACCTAATCATGCGCATTGGCCACGCTTATGAACAAGCAACGCAAACAGCAGATTGGCGAAAAGCCAAACCACAAGTTGTTAGAGAGTTAGAGGAATAAAACATGACTGATTATGAGGCAGTGATTGGTTTAGAGACCCATATACAACTGAATACAAAAACAAAAATATTCTGTAGCTGCAAGGCTGATTCTTGGGGCGATGAGCCTAATACAAATATATGCCCGGTTTGCAGTGGTTTACCGGGTGTTTTGCCAGTTTTGAACCAAGAAGCCGCGCATAAAGGGGCACTCTTAGCTGCCGCCATGCATGCCAAAATTCAGCCGGTGTCTTACTTTGATCGCAAGAACTATTTTTATCCCGATCTACCTAAAGGGTACCAAATTACACAATACGACCAGCCAATTGGCGTTGGGGGTTATTTTGACCTGCCAATGCCAGAAGGATACACCAGGCACATCCGGATTCACAAACTGCACCTGGAAGAAGATGCAGGAAAAACAAAAATTATCAATAATGAACGCTTTGTGGATTTCAACCGCTGTGGCGTTCCCTTGGTAGAAATGGTGACGGAACCTGATTTTCGTTCTGGGGATGAAGCAGCGCAATACCTGGTTCGCCTGAGGCAATTGCTGCGCTGGATTGGCGTCTCAGAAGCGGATATGGAAAAAGGCCACTTGCGCTGTGATGCCAATGTCTCCATCCGGCTAAGGGGATCAGAGGTATTGAATACCAAAACTGAAATTAAGAACATCAACTCCATTGACGCGGTAAGAAATGCCATTGCCATTGAAACTGAAAGGCAGATTAAACAGGTAGAGGCTGGCAATAGAATTGAATCTTGGACTTTAGATTGGGATGCCGACACGGGCACGCTAGAAAAGATGCGCTCAAAAGAAACGGAAGCGGATTACCGCTATTTCCGTGAACCGGACCTGTTGCCTTTGATTTTAAAGCCTGAATGGATTGAGCAAGTTAAAAACAGCTTGCCAGAATTGCCATTAGCACGCCGGCAGCGCTTCATCGATCAATTTGCATTATCACTTTACGATGCGGAGATTCTCACAACGGATAAAGCGCTATCTGATTATTTTGAAGCTGCACTTAAGCACTACAAGGGCGAAGCTAAAGTCATCTCAAATTGGATTACTAACGACTTGATGCGCATTTTAAATGATTTGAATCTCAGCGCTAATGAATTGAAACTCACTCCACAGCGACTTGCAAAAATTGTTAAGTTGATTGATTCTGGTCAAATTAACACTTCCATTGGCAAATCCCTGCTTAAAAAAGTACAAGAGGCTGACCAAGATCCCGGGGAAATTGTTAGGCGAGAAGGCTTGGGTTTGGTGGGCGATGAAGAAGCAATTAGAGCGCTTGTTGAAAGCATTATTGCCCAAAATCCAGCAGAAGTCACCAGCTTTAGAGAAGGTAAGGAAGGTTTAATCGGTTGGTTCTTAGGCCAGGTGATGCGCCAAACTGGTGGTAAAGCCGACCCGAAGCTGGCCAGGCAGATCCTGCTGGAATTGCTCAAGCAGGGCTAAATCTGCTTACCATTGACCGCCTGGGCGGAATGGCATAAAATATAGGGCGTGTTGCGGGCGTCGCCAAGTGGTAAGGCATCAGCCTTCCAAGCTGACATTCGCCGGTTCGAATCCGGTCGCCCGCTTTTTTCATTTCTGGCCATTTATAGGCGAGTCCATTCCTTTTGGTTTAGATATTTTTTTTTAAAACGTTTGTTGAGTTGTTGCACATTATTGGTGTAAACATCCCCTTTTCTTAATAATTACAGTAACTAAAGTATAATCATGCCATGGAGTCTACGATGAGCGTTGAAGTTATCCAAGAAACTGAAAAATTCCAAACCAATGAAATTGCTACAATATCCATAGCGCATGGGGTCCATGACACTTACAGTGCTTTCTTGCCAACCCTGCTGCCGCTATTAATTCAAAAATTTTCGCTGACAAATACGCTTGCTGGTATGCTTTCTTTTGTATATCAAATCCCATCCATACTGCAGCCCCTGATCGGTCATCTCGCAGATCACAGCAATTTACGATACCTAATCATCTTGATGCCATCCGTTACTGGGGCAATGATGAGCCTGCTGGGTATTGCACCAAACCAGGGCTTCCTGATTTTTTTGCTGTTGATGGCAGGCTTGAGTTCGGCTTCACTGCATGCAGTAGGACCAGTCTTTACAAGTGCTTTGGCTGGCAACAGAATTGGCCGCAGCACAGGTTTTTGGATGGTTGGAGGAGAGTTAGGTCGCGCTTTGGGCCCGATTGTGATTGTGACGGCGCTTGGTTTTCTGACGATTGAACAATTACCATGGTTGATGTTGGGCGGGATTTTCACATCTTTGTTTTTATTCTTCAAATTTAAAACATTTGAAGCACAAGCACAAAAACCTGTTACAAAACTTAATTGGGCTGGTGCCACAGCGAATATGTGGTCAATCATGATCCCAATTGCGCTATTACTATTCACCCGTTCGATGATGACTGCAGCATTAACAACTTTCCTCCCCGTTTATATGACAAATGCAGGGTCAAGTTTATGGTTGGCAGGCGTGTCGCTTTCAATCATGGAAGTGGCTGGCATTGTCGGGGCATTTTTGTCTGGAACCTTGAGCGATACTTTAGGCCGCAGAAAAATCCTGCTCATATCCGCTGCCATCACACCTATCTGTATGTTCCTGTTTGTCCTATCAAGTAATGTCTGGCAGATATTGCTGTTGATATTACTTGGCTTTTTTGGCATATCTGTAACGCCAGTGATTATGGCCGTGGTTTTAGAAAGCTTCCCGGAAAGGCGCGCTTTGGCAAATGGGCTTTATATGTTCTTTTTCTTTGTGATGAATGGCTTGTCGTTATTCCTGGTCGGCAAGTTAGGTGACACAATTGGACTGCGAAATACGTATTTTATCAGCGCAGCCCTAATTCCTTTAGGGCTACCTGTAATCGGTTTTCTCCCAAAATCAATTAAAAGACGTAAGTAATCCCTTTCAGATTGTAAGTCAAAAATCTAAAATAAAAACTTTATAGCTATGAAGGAAGGTGATTCTTTGGGTTCTTCCAAATCTCCCAGTAGTAAGTCTTAATCGGTGATTACAGGTTCAAAATCTAACTGGCATATTTCTACATTAGCCATGTCTAAGAATGCCTTTGCATTCTCATCAATCCGATATGCCACGCTATACACCAAGCGAACAATGCCAGCGTTAATGAGCGCTTTTGTGCAATTGATGCAAGGGAAATGGGTTACGTAGCAAGTGCACCCACGCGTGGATACGCCGTGCAGCGCTGCCTGGATGATGGCATTTGTCTCGGCATGAATCGTTCGGATACAATGCCCGTCTATCAATAAATGACCGACCTCATCACAATGGGGTTGACCTGCGGGAGAGCCATTAAAACCGGTTGTAAGGATACGTTTATCTAAAACTAAAACACAGCCGACATAAGCACGATCGCAGGTGCTGCGTTCTGAAACGGCAAATGCAATTTTCATAAAATAGGAATCCCAGTCAGGTCGCATTGATAATTCTCCTTGCTAGTTGGTTTGTCTCATTATTTTAACTTAATTAACTGGGTATCTGTGTTAAAAATTCTAACGAAATCTTGGGGTGTATTTCAAACTAGCACAGATTAATCCGATAAAAATTATGCGTGATGTAATACTGGGTAATGTAGGCTGTTTATTCTAAGGACGTACCAATCGGATATTTGAATAACGCGTGGTGTAGGCCATGGTTTTTTCTTTAAATTTTTGAGATTGCATAAGCGAAATGCCAATATAATTAATAATCTATAGAACTGCGGTTAAATTGGAGGACAGAATGGCAAATTTAAAAACTAGCTACTTCAACTTAGATGACATAAAAATTGCTTACAGAGAATTTGGTGATGGCCCGATCCTGATGTTTTTACACGGCAATTCAGAGAGCAAAAAACTATTTGCGGATTACCAGACAAAACATTTTGTTAAGTTTCACACCTTTGCCTTGGATAGCCGTGGACATGGTCAAAGCATCTCACAAGATGACCAATATACCATTTCACAATTTAGCCAGGATGTTATTCGTTTTTGCGAAGGCAAGGGACTAAAAAATATAAACCTGGTGGGTTACAGTGACGGGGGTAATATTGCCTTACATTTGGCACATAAAGCGCCAGGTTTGTTTCGTAAAATAATTGCCATTTCTCCCAACACCTTAGCCAGCGGTACCGAAGAAAAATCATTAAAAATATTTTTGCGAATGAAAAAGCTGCTCACCAGGCTTGGCCAATTAGGATTCAACACCAAGAAGCAAATCATGCGCATTGATTTGATGTTGACCGATATAGGCTTAAGTGAAGATCAGCTTAGGCAAATAGCACTGCCGATGTTAATCCTTTATGCTGAAAAAGACATGATCAAAGTCTCCCATATTCAGAAAATTGCAGAACTCATACCAAATGCGCAATTAAAAATGATTACAGGCAGCACGCACATGAATATCCTGCGCAACCCTCAAACGGCAGATGCCATCAAAGCTTATTTTATGAACGAGTCTGATTATTAATTAAGAGTCAAAACCGATTTACATAAAATTGAATATATAGTATTTGCTCAATAAAAAAACAAAACTATTCTTATTTTCTGTGTTATAAGTTATGTAGAATTATTTGCCTCATTATAAAATTTATTCCAGTTTTTACTTTTAAGGAAAAAATGACAAAAATAGCCATTATTACAGATTCAGATGCTAGCCTACCTGATTGGGTAGCCCAAAAATTCAATATTGATATCGTATCCATTCTGATCAACTTTGGGGAGGAAAGTTACACAGCTTGTGTGGATATTGATGATGCTGAATTATTTCGATTAATTGACAAATACAACAAGTTACCAACAACTGCAGCACCATCCCCTAATGATTTTTACTTAGCCTTCCAAAAAGCTTTTGAGGCAGGTGCGGAAGAAATCGTTTGTATTTGTGTCTCCAGCCAAATTAGCGCAACATACCAAGCAGCTTTAAATGCCGCAGAAATGTTAGAGGGTAAGCGGGTTGTTGTGATTGACTCGCTGAACCTAAGCATGGGGCAGGGATTAATGGTCATTGCAGCAGCAGAAGCGCTTGAACAAAATGCCAGCTTGGATGAAATTGTCACGCTTATTGATGAGCTGAGACCTAGAATACATGTGTTTGCAGCATTGCCGACCCTAAAATATTTAGCAATGGGCGGGCGTATGGGAAAGCTTGCTGCTGGCGTGGCGGATACATTAAATATCAAGCCAGTGTTAACTGCGCGAGATGGGAAACTTGAACTCCTCGAAAAAGTCCGCACATTCAAAAAAGCAGAAGAACGATTATTGGAATTGGCTAATGAATCTTCAACTGGAAAAGAGATAGAACGCTTTGCCCTGATCCATGTTAATAACGAGGCAGGTGCTCAAGCCTTGGCGAAGAAACTACAATCGCACTTAAACATTAGCTTGGATCCAATCATTGCTGAATTTACACCGGGGTTGTCCGTACACGCAGGATCGGGTGTTGTTGGCTTTGCGTTATTAACAAAGTAAAAATTATTCTTTGTTGTGTTTCTTGAGTTAATGTAAAAACTTAATATAGCAGCGTCGTCTTTTATGCTGCCTGCTGTCAAAAAACTGCCATTGGGATTGTACGTTGAGGTTTGTCTCCATTTCTGGGTTGGATTCGGCTAGCCGTATCCCGCGCTGAATGAAGAATTTACTAATCTGGTCCATCAGGACGGCATTAACGCCCAGCCCCTGGTACGCCCTACTAACAGCCACCAGTAGAAGATCAGCCCGGTCATTTTTTCGCAAGTCGCGTAAGATGTAATACCAACCAAAAGGAAACAACTTTCCCCCACACTTCTGCATTGCCTTAGAGAGTGAAGGCATCGTAATGCCAAAGGCGACCAGTTTGTTTTCCTGGTTCACAACGACAGAAGTAAATTCTGGATCGATTAAGCCAAAGTACTGATCAACATATGCGTCAATCTGCTTTTCAGTTAAGGAGATTGTGCCGTATATATGACTGTATTCATTATTCATCAATGCCAGGCACTCGCGTGCAAACGGTAACAGGTCTTGCTTTGTTTTGGGTACAAACAAAGTCAAGTTATTGCGCTTCAGGGCTATTTCTGCAATTCTAGAAACTTTCTGGTTCGCTTCTGAAGGTATGGTAATTTCAAATTCAACATAATCAATATCTTTCCTGTACCCTAACCGTTCCACATGCTTTGGATAATAAGGGTAGTTATAACTGGTTGCCAGCGTCGCTAATTCATTAAAACCCTCCACCAACATGCCTTCCCGGTCGAGATTGGTAAACCCCAAAGGGCCGTGAACAGCATCCAAGCCCAACTCTCTTGCCCAATCTTCAACGGCTTTGATTAACGCTTTGGAAACCTCGTAATCATCAACAAAATCTAACCAACCAAAGCGCATATAAGGCTGCTTCCATTTATCGATATGGCGCTGATTAACAATTGCTGCAATGCGACCAGCAATTTTATTATCTTTATAAGCTAGCCAATAGCGCGCCTTACAAAACTCAAAGGCAGGATTGCTTGATGATGAAAGTGTTTTAAGTTCATCATTTCTCATGGCAGGGACATAATAGGGATTATTTCGATAAAGCTTTACAGGGAAATCGATGAATTTCCTCATGTCGGATTTCGTCTGAACTTCTTTTACATAAATGGTCATTTGTTACTCATCCTTGATAATTTCTTCAAGTATTATAGATGAAAAACCCTTTATCCATATGCTTAATTGCGATTATGTTTTTAGAAGCCTGGAAATATTTAAACCAAATTTTGTCCAAGCAGCTAATAAATTATTTTTCGGATAAAATACTTGTCGCAACAAAAATGGAAACTGAAGATTTATTTATGCGTCAATAAATGGAAAAGACAGATGACTAAAAATACAAATAAACGGATCATTCACCATGCTGCACAAGGATGTGCTGATTTTCCTCCCAGTAGTTTGAGCGCTATAGAGAGCTGTTTAAACCAGGGTGCCTTGGCTATTGAAGTGGATACCTTTCCAACAGCAGATGGCCATTATTTATTAATGCATGATCTCAACCTCGAAAACCACACCAATGGCAGCGGGAATGCAGCCGCGCTTAAAAGAAAAGATCTCGAAATCCTTAGCTACAAGGTAAATGGGCAGAGAACACATGACAAGCTTGGTTTTTTGGATGAGGCAGTTGGTTTGATCTCGCAGAACACTTCAATTGAGAAATTTCAACTTGACTTAAAACCTTACGGCAAATTAGACGCAGCAGCTCTTGAAAAGTTAGTCAGTCTCATTGATCCCATAAGAACGAAAGTGCAAGTTAGTTCGGTTGCAGATTGGCTTATCCGTGGGTTACACAAAATGGCACCTGGATTGAGTTTAGGTTTTGACCCGCTGCTCTACATCGATAAGCCTGAAGATGAACCGCGCCCGGAAGGCGTTCCTCCCTTTAGAGTGGGGGCTTATGGCTATTTGGATGATCACCCTTTGGCTGCAAGGAAATGGGGATCCCTGAAAGATTACTTTGCAGCCCGTGCTGAGGCCTTAATGCTGCAAGCAGTCCCAGGCTGTGAGTGGTTTATCAGGGCAGAGATGTTATTAGAATCAGGCAAAGCCGGTTTTGATTGGATCAGTTACCTTCATAAAAACGGCTTCATGGTGGATGCCTGGACCTTAGATTCAACCAGCACAACTGGAATAGACATGGCAAATGAATTGATTGCTTTGGGCATTGATGAAATAACCAGCAATACGGCGAAAACATTGGCAGAATCAGTAACCGGAGTTTTTAGGTATTGAACCTATTGAAATTTTCCACTCATGCTATAATGTCAGCAGAATTTCAAGAAAAGGTTGATTTTATTTGATGAATTTTTTAATTACAGGTGGCGCTGGATTTTTAGGGACTGCCCTGAGCAATCGTTTGGCTCGCCAAGGGCATAATGTACGGGTTTTGGATGATACCTCGACAGGTGACCCAAGCAAATTGGTACCAGAGGTGCACTTTACACGCGGTGATATCAACGATAGGCCGATGTTGTGGACTTTGTTGCAAGATGTTGAATGTGTTTTTCATTTAGCAGCTAAAGTATCTGTTTCGGAATCGGTACTTTTCCCAAGAGATTACAACACGGTAAACGTGGGCGGCACAGTAAATTTAATGGAAGCTGTCCGCGATGCAGGCACTAACAGGGTAATATTAATTTCGTCAGGGGCAATCTATGGCGATCAAAATGAAATTCCTTACAAAGAATCGACCACACCTAAGCCGCGCTCACCTTATGCTGTTTCTAAACTGGCAGCTGAATATTACGTGCGCACTATTGGCCAATTAGCCGGGATCCAAACCGTGTGCTTAAGAGTATTTAATGCTTATGGTCCTGGCCAACGCATACCGGCCTCGCACCCCCCGATCATACCGAACTTCATAAAACATGCCATAACGAATGGCACACTGGTCATTCATGGCGACGGCAACCAAACCCGTGATTATGTCTATGTGGATGATGTGGTTAATGCCATGGTATCTGCTTCGTCTGCGACGGGGATAGATAAGAGTGTCATCAACATTGGCAGCGGCGTGGAGACGAGCGTGAGAGAATTAGCAAAGCTGGTTATTCGTGTGACCGAAGAAAAGCCGGAAGAACTTTATAACCCAAGATTGTCTGGCGGCACTTCGCGTATGTGCGCTGATATTAGCTTAGCTAACCAAAAATTGGGCTATATTCCTTTGATACCTTTGGAGACTGGCATCCGCTTAACCCTGGAGAAAGACACACAATTTAAAAAATAAAAACCTTTTTAATTGTTAACTACCAACCCAGGAATCTCAGCAAGACATAAATAATGTAAAATTATCGCATGGCGATATTATCAAGAGAATTTTACGCTCGGCCTGCGCTTGAAGTGGCACGAGACTTATTAGGCTGCAGGCTGGTCAGGCAGATCAATCAACATCGTCTATCAGGCTTTATCACTGAAACCGAAGCGTACCAAGGAGAGACTGATTTGGGGTGCCATGCACACGTAGGCCGCACTCCCAGAACCGCCATTATGTACGGACAAGCAGGTCATGCTTATATCTACTTCACCTATGGCATGCATTGGTTATTTAATGTTGTTACAGACCTTGTCGAGGTGCCATCAGCTGTCCTCATTCGCGCAATTATGCCGGATGAAGGCCAACATGAAATGGCTTTAAATCGACCTTACAGGGCTCATAAAAGGGGTTGGTTAAACGGTCCGGCCAAATTGACACAGGCGCTCTTGTTGAACGGGGATCAGAATGGTTGTGACCTTTGTTTAGAAGCAAGTGGCCTGTATATTGAAAACGCACCACTTACTCCTGATATGCAGGTTATAGCAACTTCTCGTGTGGGTTTGAATAGTGAGCCTGAACCCTGGAAATCAATCCCTTGGCGTTTTTTAGTCAAGCAAGACGGAGCTTTAAATTGACAGACCAGGTGCTTACGTTGTACTCAAAAATGATTTTGATCAGGCGCTTCGAAGAAAAGGTCTTGTCTGCATTTAAAGAAGGCGTTTTCCATGGAACAACGCATACAAGCATTGGCCAGGAAGCTGACGCGGTTGGTGTCATTTCCCAATTGGGGCAAGAAGATATCATCGTCAGCAACCATCGCTGTCATGGGCATTTTTTGGCCTATGGCGGCAGCCCGCGTGCGCTTTTTGCTGAATTGATGGGTAAGCCTACGGGCGTATGCGGCGGGCGGGGTGGATCTCAACACTTGCATTGGCGGAATTTCTACAGCAATGGGATCCAAGGCGGGATTATGCCCATGGCGGCTGGTATGGCACTTGCAGAAAAGACGAAAAACGCACAAGCAATAACTGCAGTGTTTATTGGCGATGGGACGCTTGGCCAGGGTGTGGTGTATGAGACATTAAATATGGCATCGTTATGGTCGCTGCCCTTGCTGGTTGTCCTCGAGAATAATCATATTGCACAGACTACCCCTTCGGAAATTACCGTTTCTGGCAAAATAGCAGATAGATTTAAAGCATTTGGTATCCCGACTGAGGAAATAAACAGTAGTGACGTGATGGCGATATCTGGCTTGGTAGGCAGATTAATTGCAGATGTTAGATATTATCAAAGACCACAAGCTTTAATCATAGATACCGTGCGCTTTGGGCCTCATTCAAAAGGCGATGACACGCGTTCACAGGAAGACTTGCAAGCGTTAATGAAAACCCGGGATCCGCTTTCCATTCAAGCTAGCCGCATCCCGCAAAATGTGCGGGAAGGTGTGGACCGAGAAGTTGAGACCTTAATCGAGAAATCCTACCAGGAAGCACTCAACGATCCCGATTATGATTCTTTGAGGGGAGCAGTTGGAGAGATGAAATGACTCAATCATTCCTTGACTCCATCAATGCAGGCTTAAACCAGGCCATGGCAAATAACCAACAAGTGGTCTTGATTGGCGAAGATTTGCTTGATCCCTATGGCGGTGCGTTTAAGGCTTCCCGCGGTTTGTCGACTGCATATCCTTCACAGGTGATTACCACGCCTATTTCGGAAGCTGGGATTACAGGCATTGCCGGGGGCATGGCACTGCGCGGATTGCGGCCGGTGGTGGAGATCATGTTTGGCGATTTTCTATCCCTAGCAATGGATCAGATTCTTAATCACCTGGCGAAGTTTCACTACATGTATAACGGTCAAGTTAGTGTGCCAGTTGTCATCCGCACGCCCATGGGCGGGCGCAGGGGTTATGGCCCAACGCATTCCCAGACGCTTGAAAAGCATTTCTTGGGCATCCCAGGATTAAGAGTTATTGCGCCTTTTCAGTGGAAAGGCGAGAGCCAAATTGGATTACCCGGGCAGCTTCTCTCGGATATTATCCAAACCACCACACAACCAGTCCTATTTATTGAGAACAAATTGCAATACTTACTCCCCTTGTTAGATGATAACAACCTCATTGACCAAGATTGCCAGGATATCTCATCCTCTTACCAGCTTGAAATCCCGTTTTATAGGATCAAAATGCGCGGGGCGCCAGATCCAACAGTTACGATAGCTGCATATGGTTACATGAGTCCCTTAGCGATCCAGGCTCAAAAAGAACTGGCTTTTGAGCACGAAATTTTTTCTGAATTATTGGTTCCCACGCAATTAGCCCCATTCGAACTAGCACCAATCATGCAAAGTGTGAAATCGACCAGGCACCTTCTCACGGTTGAAGAAGGGGCTGGTAGCTTGGGCTGGGGAGCGGAAGTGTTGGCACAGGTTGCTTCTAACTTGGGTGGCAATTTTATAAGCGCAGCGCGGTTAACAGGCGCTGAGCATCCCATACCTGCCTCCCGACAATTAGAAGAGGCATCCCTACCCAGCGTCAAGGATATTGTGAGCGCCGTACAAAAGATGGTATAAAGAACAACATGAACAAATTGATTCCTCTAAAAATACCCCTGCTTAATGCGAACGAAGATGAAGTCGTTTTGGCCAGCCTTTATGTCACAGATCAGCAAAGAATCAATCAAGGTGACCTGTTAGCAGTGGTGGAGTCTACCAAGACCACGGCTGAAATCCTTGCTGAAAGGGATGGCTTTATTGTTGGGTTAATGGCAAAGGAAGGGATGAGTTTTAAGAATGGACAGGTTTGGGCGTATTTATCTGACGATGAAAACGCTTTTGACCCCGACCTGCCGCCTTGGTCTGTTCAAGCAGCGGCTAATAAAAACAATGCATTGGAAGGTTTGAGAATTACTAAGCCTGCACAGGCCTTGATTAAAAAACATGGGATTGAGTCATGCAAATTACCAACTGACCAAATCATTACCACGGATGTGGTGCAAGCCCTGATTGATCATAAAAAGGCTGACAGGGTAAATTGGGTGGACAGGCCAGCAAATGATAACAAGCGCATTTTGATCTACGGCGCTGGCGGCCATGGGCGCACACTGCTGGAGCTTATCAGGCTCTTGCCAGGTTACAAAGTGGAAGGCTTTATTGATGACGGACTGCCCGTTGGAACATTAGCGCTTGATTTACCTGTTTTGGGTGGCAAAGAGAAACTTGGCCAATTGTTTGAGGACGGTGTTACCTTGGCGGTAAATGGTGTGGGCGGCATCGGCAATTTCCAGCAGCGCCTGGATGCATACTTAGCTCTGCGAGATGCTGGCTTTTATTGCCAAACCGTTGTTCACCCATTCGCTTATATGGAAGCTAGTGCAAAAATGGAGGCTGGGGTTCAGATCTTCCCGTTTGCTTATGTCGGTAGTTTGGTCAAAGTTGGCTATGGCGTTATCATCAACACTGCTGCTGTTGTTTCACATGACTGTGTTTTAGGCGAGCTTTCAAACTTATCTCCTGGTGCGACGTTGGCTGGTGGGGTTGAAATTGGCCCCAGGGCTTTAGTAGGCATGCGAGCGACAATCAACCTGGGTGTACGGGTCCGTGCTGATGCCCGCATAGGCAACGGGGCAACTGTCAAAGCAGATGTGCCTGAGCGCGGCATCGTGCCAGCCGGGTCTGTTTGGCCTCCAAGAAAGTAAATTAGGAGCATTAATTTTTTATTGCTCTAACCAATCTCATGATTTTAAAAATTGCAACGATGGAATAAACAATGGTATTTTCTAAGAAAAAAACGAACCCGGTTTTACCAAGCGCACTCTCATTTGAAAGGGTAACCTCTGTAATTGGCCCTGGCATTAACTGGAAAGGTGACCTAAAAGGCAGGGGGGGTGTACGCATTGAGGGTACGCTTGAGGGCGATATCAGCATGCGCGGGTTGGTGGTGATTGGCGAGTCGGGTCGTGTTACCTGCGAGCAGATAAAAGCGGACACCTTGGTGGTGGCAGGGATTGTCAAAGCTAATATCCTGGCAACCCGGCTGGAAATCCGGGCAACTGGGCGTGTTTGGGGAGATGTGGTGACAACCTCCTTCTCCACCGAGGATGGCGCTTTTTTGCGCGGCCAGATCAGGATGGAAGACCAAATCGACCTGGATATTGATGGGCTGCCTGCGGAGACGGGACAAAGCGAAGAAAACCTTGAACAAAAGGAAGAGGATTAGATCTTCATGCGCCTGAGCGCATTGTTTTGGCGAACCCTGCGGGAAAAACCATCAGAGTTGGTAGGCATAAGTGACCAATTATTATTGCGGGCTGGATTTATCACGGCAGCATTCGACCAGGTTGGCTTTTTGCCGTTAGGAATGGCACTTCATAAAAATCTGCTTGAGATAGTCCGCCAATCTATGAACAAATTTGGGGCACAGGAAGTGCAACTACCAATAAACTTGGGCAGCGATAAACTCGCCTGGGATTTAGACCAATCTCAGGACAGGAAAACTAACACTAGTCACGAAATCAGTGATGATGAATATCTACGGGAAATGCTGCAGCAAGTAATCCAATCCTATCGCCAGTTACCCGTTGTTATCTACCAATTTCAGCAGAGTCTAAACACTGAACAAGAAGCGCACCAAGGATTGTCCAATTCGGATTTAAGCGTGGTTTTAAGTTCCTATAGTATCAGCCAGGATATTAATGCCCAGCAAGAAGCTTATTCGAAGCATCAAAATGCGTTCAAGGGCATATTTCAAAAGTGCGATTTGCCTTTTAATTTAATTAGGTCAAATTATCTACTTCCTGGCTGCTCTGACTTAGAGGAAATGATTTATTTGACGGACTCAGGCAATCAAACTTACTGTGCTTGTGAAAAATGTGGCAGCTTAGCGAATAATGCTTTGGCAAAGTTCAAGAAGTTACCGAGTGCTGATCAGCAATTAGAATCACTAGAGAAGGTTTATACGCCGGCTGCATCAAGCATAGAAGCGCTTGCCAATTATTTAAAACTACCCCAAACGAAAACTGCTAAAGCCATGTTCTTTTCTGCCGTGCTTCAAGGGCAGAGACAACCTCAAACTGTTTTTGCACTCCTGCGCGGGGATATGGATGTAAGCGAGCCCAAGTTAATTCATGTTATAGAAACACAAACCCGTAAAAAGCTTATTTCCCTTTACCTGGCTTCTGAGGCAGAGATCAGGAAGGTTGGTGCTGTGCCTGGCTTTGCATCTCCCATTTCAATTGAGCGAAGTGAGACTATCCTCATTGTCGATGAACTAATCCCCCAGTCAACCAATCTTGTGTGTGGGGCAAATGAAGTTGATTATCATTACCTAAATTCCAACTACGGCAGGGATTATTGCGCTGATGTGGTTGCGGATATAGCGCAGGCTAAGGAAGGACCTGCTTGTCCAGCATGTGGATCTCCCTTAGCATTTAAAAAAGGGCTTCAAATTGGGTATCTGAGCCAGAACAACCCCAATTTATTGGATACAAACATTTGTAGTTTTCTAGATGAAAATGGCAAAAGAAAAGATGCGCTGATTGGTCAATACCAGATAAACTTAGCCAATTTATTGAAATCTATGATTGATTTACATCATGATGATGCCGGGTTGATCCTGCCGGCTGCCCTGGCGCCTTTCCTGATTCATTTGATTGTGCTACCTTCAAAAGACAGCCAGGTGCAAATCACAGCAGAAAACCTATACACCCGACTTATTGAGGAAGGATACACGGTCCTCTTTGATGATAGAGATGAGCGGGCGGGGGTGAAATTCAATGATGCAGACCTAATCGGGTTACCTATGCGGATCACTGTGTCAGAAAGATCGCTTGCGCAAGAGGCTGTGGAAGTAAAAAGGCGTGATCAAAGTATTAAGACTCTGGTTAAAAATGAGGATGTTAAATCGTTCATCCAGACTGAATTTCAACTTTTGCTCTCAACCCTTAATTAACTTTTTGATGACGAAATGAAAAGGCTTTCCGCAACACTGGCAGAAATTTGGCAAACACCTGCTGGACATGCTGGTAAGGTTTACGCCCCCGAGTTGAAACAAGTTGACCCAGGTCAATATTTTCAAGCCTGGCGTGAGGGTGAACAAAGCCTCATACCGAAAATTGTCTTTCCCACAAGCTTAGCAAGCAATGGGGCTATTGATTTAGATCATCTACCACCTTCTTGGTACCCTGGGGATCGATTGGTATTATGGGGTCCGCTTGGCCATGGCTTTTCTATCCCTTCTGGGGTAAATCTAGTATTTATTGTGTCATTCAATCCAGATATATCCCGCTTAAAACCTGTGGCTGAACTGGCAATTGCTAAAGGCCTGTCGGTGTCTTTGTTTGTTGAGAAATTTGAACCTGGTTATTGGCATAACGGCTTACCTGCGGCCATAGAAATCCAGGCTTTGAGCGACTTAAGCGGGGGTGTGTCACAGCCAGGATTTTTTGCAGCAGAAGTAGATGCAAGCAATCATCCAAGCGTAAGTGAACTTGTAAGCAGGCAGATCCCTAAAGTACTGTATCAATGCCAGGGACAAGTCTTGGTTCGTACGGCGATGCCCTGTATTGGTATAGCTGAGTGTGGAGTGTGCGCCATTAAAACGAAGAAGGGCTGGCGGTATGCTTGTAAGGATGGGCCAGTTTTCTCGTTGGAGGATTTGTTCGATGTGGCTGCCTGATGACAACATGCAGAAAAGGGAATTGGTGATTAATCCACCTTTTGTCAATGCTGCGTCCAGCCTGGGCTTCTATCCTAATCCAAAACATCAAAATACCTGGGAAAACCTTGGCGCTTTTATAACTAATCCCATTAGCTTTAAAGCTCGACAACCAGCTGACAATTGCCTTTTTATATCTAAGCAAAGTTTTATTCTCATGCACACCGGTTTAGCCAATCCAGGGTTTAAGAGCAGCTTAAAACGATTTGCTCTACATTGGGCAAAAGCACCTTTAGGAATCATTGTGCATTTATTAGCTGAAGATTCATTTTCGTTGCAACAGATGGTAGCAACTTTAGAGACTTGTGAAAATGTGGTTGCTGTGGAATTGAGCTTTTCAGATAAACTGGATTGGGCTGAGATCGAATCCATTCTGCACAATATCACCGGTGAGCTGCCCCTTATCCTGTGTTTAACTTTGCAGCAGGTTTGGGCATACTTGCCTATGCTAGAGCGTAATACCGATCAGGTGATTCATATTGGTGGCGGCCGGGGCGCCATATTGGATGATTCAGGTAACTTGGTAAACGGGCAGCTGGTTGGTTTCGATCAATTTTTGCTTATCTTAAATGCCGTGCAAAAAGTATCAAAGCTTGGTATTCGGGTTATTGGCGGAGGGGGAATTATCTCAGGCAACCAGGTTAAAGCCATGTTTAAGGCCGGTGCGCAGGTTATTGCCTTAGATTGCCTGCTCTGGCAAGGCGGGGTTGACCTCTCAGAGCTTCAAGTACCTATTAAGTGATTACCCTTTTTCTGGGTAATCTAAAATAATGGTTACAGGCCCATCATTTTCGATGCTGACCAGCATGTGGGCACCAAATTTTCCGCTTTGGGTGGGGATACCGAAATCAACGAGTTTCTTTATAAAATAATCGCAGAGAGGTTCTGCAATTTCTGGCCTTGCAGCGCCAATGAATGAAGGCCGCCTGCCGCGGCTGGTATCTGCTAATAATGTAAATTGGGATACGACAATAGCTTCACCTTTTACATCCAGGCAAGAAAGATTCATTTTCCCAGCGTCGTCTTCAAAGATTCGCAGCATAGCAATTTTACTAGCCAAGTTCTCTGCATCTTTGATAGTGTCATCTGGCTCGACGCCTAATAGTATGACCAAGCCCTTGCCTATTTCGGCAATGATTTGCCCTTCAACCGTAACGGATCCCCTTGAAACACGTTGTAAAACAGCTTTCATTTTTTATCCTTTGAATCAGTGATAAACACAAAGATTATAATGCAAGCGCAATTGAATTTTTCTGTAGCGAATGGACTTAATCTATTGTGTATAATGAACGCATGTTTGATCCGGAAAAAACAGAATTAGTTTGGATAGATGAGCAAGCGCGTTTCAAAGAAATGCTGCTGCAAATTATGAAGCAGCCTGTCGTGGCTATAGATACAGAATCAAATAGCCTGTACGCTTACCAGGAACAAGTTTGCCTTATCCAAATCTCAACCGTTGACAAGGATTACCTTGTTGACCCTTTGGCGCTAAAAGACCTCTCAGAATTATCAGGGCTATTTGAATCGCCCGAAATTGAAAAGGTCTTTCACGCAGCTGAATACGATTTGATGTGCTTGATGCGGGATTATGGATTTCGGTTCAACAACATATTTGATACGATGCTAGCTGGCAGGGCGCTAGGGATCTCCTCTATTGGGTTGGGTTCCATGCTAGAAAGTCAATTTGGCATTATTTTGGAAAAACGATTCCAAAGAGCAAATTGGGGCGTGCGGCCATTAAGCCAGGAAATGCTGACTTACGCCAGGTTAGACTCGCATTACTTAATTCCCCTACGAAATGCCTTACTTGAACAATTGATTAAATTAAACAGGCTGGAATTATTTAGGGAAGATTGTAATTACTTAATCAAACACACCAAGCCCATGCAAAACAACGTCATCGATTTATGGCGTATTCCCGGTGTAAATGATCTCAAGCCAAAGCATTTGTCTGCCCTGTACCAGCTGCTCATTTTTCGGGATACTTTGGCTAAATCACAAAACAAACCTCATTTCAAAGTAATCAGCAACCAAGCCTTGTTGGAGATTGCCCAAACACTACCCAAGTACCCCGAGGAACTAACCTTACTGCCCTCTGTGGCGAAATCACAAATTTCACGCTATGCAAAAGGCTTATTGCAAGCAGTCAAACAGGCTCAAAAAGCTAATACACCACCTCGAAACGGCAATCATAGAATAAGTGAGAGCGTGATGATAAGGAAAGAGCGCTTGATGCAGTGGCGAAAAATGGCCGGCTTTAGGATGGGGGTACCGTCTGATGTGGTCTTGCCAAAGGATGTTTTATCTGTGATTGCAGAGGCAAACCCACAAACGATGGAAGAATTACAAACCATCATGAAAGATGTGCCCCTTCGTTTTCTCAAATACGGGGAGGCGATCTTCAGATTATTTGAAAGTGATCGGAAACAATGAAACTACATATTTTTGGCGCAGCCCAAACTGTGACTGGCTCAATGCATTTGTTGGAAGTAAATGGCAACAGGTTGTTATTGGACTGTGGCCTTTACCAGGGCAGACGAGCTGATACCTATGAAGTCAATCAACACTTCCCCTTCGACCCAAAAACTATTGATGCGGTGATCCTTTCTCACGCACATATTGATCATAGCGGTAATTTGCCAAACCTGGTCAAGCAAGGCTTCAGTGGGCCAATATATGCAACCAATGCTACAACGGACCTTGCTGACATCATGTTAAGGGATTCTGGCCATATCCACGAATGGGATATCCAATATGTCAACAAAAAACGCCGCAAACAAAATTTGCCCGCGCTTGAACCCTTATACACAACAAAAGATGCCATCAATACCCTGCCCTTATTTCGATCGGTCTGGTATGAACAGGAATTTAACCCCATTCCCAGTGTAAAGGCTAAATTAGTAGAGGCTGGTCATATTTTAGGCTCGTCAGCGGTTGTGTTGGATGTTGAAGAGGATCATAAGGTCAAACGCTTGTGGTTTTCGGGAGATGTCGGACGTTTTGACGTGCCCATCCTGAGGGATCCTGTTTTCCCAGAGGATGCTGATTACTTGCTGATGGAATGTACCTATGGTGATAAGTCGCACACCCGTTTGGAAGAGGCATTTGAAGAGTTTGCCGAGACGGTCAACCGCACCGTCAGGAGAGGCGGGAAAGTTATCATACCTGCCTTTGCGGTCGGCAGAACGCAAACCTTGAGTTATTTCCTGAGCGAAGCAATGGAAAATGGGGAGATTCCTGACTTACCGGTTGTAGTTGACAGCCCTTTGGCTGTGGCAGCCTCAGACCTTTACCGAAAACACTCAGAGTGTTTTGACGAAGAGACCTGGAAATTCATTGCAGAGCATCGTAACCCAGCCTTGGAATTTGACAACCTGATCTTTACCCGGTCAGTGGATGAATCTAAGGCGCTCAATGAATATAAAGACCCGATGATCATCATCTCTGCATCGGGAATGGCAGAAAGCGGGCGTATACTGCACCATTTGCGAAATAATATTGAGGATGGCCGCAACACCATCGTAATCATTTCATGGCAGGCGCCTTATACGCTTGGTCGGCGGTTAGCAGATCAAGAAAGAAAGATAAAGATATTTGGCGAAGAGTTTTACCGAAAAGCCGAAGTGGTTACTATCGGCGGTTTGAGTGCCCACGGCGGGCAGAGAATCCTCATGGATTATGCTCTCTCAAGCAAGAAAACCTTGAAGAAAATAATGCTTGTTCATGGTGAAGAAAAAGCCGCTAATGCCCTGATGGAAAAATTAAACGCTCAAGAAGGGATGCCTGAAATCGTATTCCCTGAGAAGTATGAGGTCATTGAGCTTTAATTTTTCATGTATAATCAAGCCCACGAAATTGGAGAGATGCCAGAGTGGTTGAATGGGACGGTCTCGAAAACCGTTGTAGTCCTTGTGGCTACCGTGGGTTCGAATCCCACTCTCTCCGTATCATCAATAAACCCCTGGGCTTGAGATTGGCTAAATAATTCTGTATTAAGTTGTTAGCTTAAGAGCAGTTAATAAATTACTGGTCCTTTTTCTGTATCTGCGCAAGTTTGAGCGCTTCGAAGAGCAGGGGTGCCAGCATCGATACCCACAGACCAATTAATCCATACCGCAAATAACGCAATATACCGCTAAGCAGGTCTTCGTTGCTAGGGAATAATTGCCCTAAACCCAGGTAGATTATCAGCACACCGATCAAACCAATTACAAATCGGAGCAAACGTTTCCAGAGCGGCCCTTTGCTATCTAAAATACCTTTCCAATTTCGCAAGAAGGCAAAGCCTCCCAGCATACCAAACCACGTGCCAGCCATAGTCAGGGTGCCCCCAATGCTGAGCGGATTTATTTCGCCTGCCCGGTTTAACCAGGTTTGCGGCATTGACCAGCCAGCAGCCAGGCTGCGCGCCCCTAAGGAAATTAAGATCATTAATAGGGATGATGCAAGCGCCAACCCAATTTGTGCACCAACACATTTACTATTAAGCCAAGCACCGATGCGTTTTTGAAAAACCAGGAAAACAAGTACCAAAAGCGATCCTAATACCCAACCTAGGAGCACATCGGTGAGGAAGTGAACGCCCATCACTAAGCGAGAAAATCCAATCAGAAAAATTACAAGGATAAAAAGAATGCTGGTTGCTCTTTTTCTTGCTTCTACAGCCATCCATCCCCACACAGCAGCTGCGTTCATGGCGTGCCCAGAGGGAATGCCAAAGGAGCTTTCATGCACCACGGGTTTGACCTGGTCACTGATCCAATACGGGCGTGGACCGCGCAGCAGTAATTTGAAAAAGTTGTTAAAAGCGCCGCTCAGGAGAAGCATGACCCCAACGCGTAAGCCAACCAGTGCGTCAACACACCAGTAGATTGCGGGCATAACCAGGATAAAGAATATTTCATCCCCGAGCATGGTGAAAAGCTTCATCACACTCTGTAAGCCACCGCCTAAACTTTGTAGAAAGATGTTGACGAAAACCTCGACTTCCCTAATTTGATCCAATTTACAATCTCCTTTTTTATAAGTCTTATCTTTGGGTTATCTTACTTCTTTAGTGCCGTCTGCGTAATAAGCAAAACGGCCCATTTCTCGCTGATGCACATTATCATGCCTGCTCCATGGCCAGCCGCCAAATTGCGTTTGGTGAAAGTCATATATTGCCTGCCTAATTTCTTCACGGGTGTTCATCACGAAAGGACCATGTTGCATCACGGGTTCTCCGATTGGCACGCCTTGCAAGAGTACCATCTCGCTTTTTTGACTCCCATTGATCAATGCAACTGGCTCATCAGCAAGCAACTCAATAGCCTGCCCCGCTGGCACAGTTAATCCAGCAATATTTATCGTTTGACCCTTAAAGAAATAGAGGGTCCTATTGACTGGCTGATTGGCTAGGGGTAATTCCCAATTGGCGCCTGAGTCCATTTTGAGATGCCAGATAGCAACCTCATTATTTGGATCTGCTGCCCAGGAATTAGGCGCAGGGTCTGGCGCAGCTGTGTGATTGACCTGCCCAGCAATGATGCGGATTTCGATTTTGTGATTGTGTTCGTCGGATAAAACAATATTGGGGATATCTTCAGCCCAAAGCATTTTGTAAAATGGCGGCGAAAACTTATCCTTCTGGGGTAAGTTCAACCAAACCTGGAATAACTCTAAGGGGTTTGGGGAGTCTTGATTCAGAAGGGGAAACATTTCGGCATGCTGCAAGCCGCTGCCAGCAGTCATCCATTGGACATCCCCGTTACCATAACGGCCCGCTGCACCGTGAGAATCTGAATGGTCAACGAAACCGGTCAGCACGATCGTAATGGTTTCAAAACCGCGGTGCGGGTGTGCTGGAAAGCCTGGAACAACATCGCCGTGGTACATGCGCCATGAGTTTTCTTGTGAGAAATCCTGCCCAATATTGCGCCCTGAAAGTGAGGCGGCAGGGCCTAGTTGGTCATTTCCTGCTGGGTAGAAGTCTTTGTGATGTGCGCAAAATAGAAAGGGGTCCCGCATTGGCCACATGAAGCCTAAAGGTTTAATGTCAATAATATACCTGTTGTACATGGTTTTCTTCCTTTCGAGTAATACCCTAATAGTTTGTTAAGAAAGATGTTACTGACTTTTTCCAATTATACTTTAATCGAAATTCTGACTCGGTAAGGATATTAAAAAAAACGAGCCCTGCTTGGGGCTCGTTTTAGAGTTATGAAGTTTTCTGTATATTTACCTACTCAGAGGGAAGCATCCCCTCTAAAATAATCTCCATCGCCATGGTGTGTCCGCAGACGCCACGGCTTTGGAAAAAGCTGCAAGTGCAATCCCATTTGCCATTTTCAAATTTGGTGGTGTGATTATTATTGTCACCCCTAAAGGTCACTTCGAACGAATTAAAGGTGAT